>Ga0193743_1001449_pt1 | contig 17711 bp, 14 predicted proteins | sample L2c2metaG_FD_143038 | JGI IMG/M metagenome (GOLD analysis project Ga0193743, IMG submission 143038) | Soil microbial communities from a riparian zone of the East river system, Colorado, United States - L2c2 | ecosystem: Environmental > Terrestrial > Soil > Riparian zone | place: USA: East River...
GTCCATCAAAGGCACCTCCGCCAGCCGGACTTCTGGACAACTTACTATGGTCTGCAACAGGTTCTGCCAGTGACGCGCCATCTGGGCAATACTCAACTCATCAAAAAGATCCGTGTTGTACTGGAACGATCCGCAGAGCCCCTCACCCGCTTCAGCGACCATAAGCATCATGTCAAAAAGGGATACTTTCGTCGGTAAGGCCACGGGCTCCAGAGAGAGGCCATTGACTCGCGCTGGCGGGCCAGCCTGTCCGAGAGCGAACCTAGAGATTCCCTGTTCCTCTAAAAATAACGTCTTTTCGAAGGTAAACATCACCTGAAATACCGGAGATCGACTCGGATCTCTTTGTAAATGCAAACGTTCGACCAGATCCACTAAAGGATAGTTGCTATGTTCGAGCGCATTAAGTACTTTTTGTCGAACTCGGAGGAGAAACGTCGAAAACGACAGATCATTTGAAAGATCAGCTCGTAATACGAGAGTATTCACAAACAGTCCGACAATGCTCGACCACCTCTCATGATCGCGACCTACTATAGGCGAACCAACCAGAATGTCTCGTTGCCCGCTATATCGGCCCAAGAGAACCTGGAAAGCTGCCAATAGGGTCATGAAGAGCGTTGCGCCATGCGTCGAAGCGACGAGTCTCAGGTTCGTAGTGAGCTCTGAACTTAATTCAAAGTGGCTGGAAGCTCCGTTATAGGTTTGAATAACTGGACGTGGCCGATCTGTAGGAAGATTCAGCAGCGGTAGCTCACCTGACAATTCCTGGCGCCAATACGCCCACAATCTCTCTCCTTCGGGACCCGACAGCATTTCACGCTGCCACTGAACGTAGTCACTAAAGCCAAATGTCGACGCCGGCAGCTTGACTTCACATCCAGGCTTAGCTGTATAGATTGATGTCAATTCATGAACTAGAAGAGCCAGGGACCAGAGGTCAGCAGCAATATGATGCGCAGCTAAAGTGATGAAATAGCTAGACTCAGAACGCCGAAAAAGACGCACACGAAACGGAGTTTCTTCGGCCAAGTTGAACTGCCACGTAGCCTCTCGATCTATGCGCTGATACAGGATAGGTTCGCTAATCTCTGAGGCGTCTAGCATCGCGAAATATTCACCGCTAGCTTTACCGATGCGCTGGAATGGTTCTCCGTCGCGAACATGGAAGGTGGAGCGTAAAGTGCCGTGCCGTTCCGTGAGTATTTCCAGCGCTTTTTGCAATGCGTCAATGTCCAACGCAGTTGAGATCTGCGCCCCAAAACACAGGTTGTATGCTGTGCTCTCAGGCGCGAGCTGCTGTAAGAACCAGATTGATCTTTGTCCACGGGAAAGCGCGAACTCGACCTCCGGCTCGATCGCGCTTGGGCTGACTGAGTAAGGCTCAGAACGGAAGTCGGAAGCCAATTCCGTGATCGAAGGCCCGTCGAGTAAAGAGGACAGCGACGAGGGCCTCCCCAACTCGCGTTCGACTGCGTGAGAGAACTCGACCATTGCGATTGAATCGAGACCAAATGTAGTAATAGGGGCTTCGACGTCGACGTCTGCCGGGGATAGTCCGACTTTGTTCGCAATCTTCTCAATGATCCATTGCAGCACTCGATCCGAAGGATCGACATCCGACAAACAAGCTGTACTGAGTGACTTGGCGATACTTCCGTCCTGCACTAGCAGGGAGGTATAGCCTCCTTCCAAAAATAGATCGCGGCATAGATGTCTCTGGATCTTGCCGCTCGATGTCTTAGGAATACTACCTCTCTTCAAGAGAGCGATTGTGTGCGCCCGAATTTCATGTACTTCCGCAAGCGTTCTACGAATGCCGTCAACAATTTCCTCAGCATTTTTCTGGTACGTGCGGTCCAGCTCATAGAGAAGAATGAGTTGCTCCTCGCCATTCACGTCAATGGAAAATGCAGCGCCGCTGCCAGGACGTAGCCGCTCGTCTGCGCTCTCAACAGACAACTCAATGTCATGTGGGTAGTGGTTTCGTCCCCGAATGATGATCAAGTCCTTAATCCGACCAGTAACGAAAAGCTGCCCATCATGAATAAAACCAAGATCACCTGTTCTCAGGAATCTTGATCCCTCATCCGCCACAAGGCTACCGCGGAACGTATGTTGGGTCTCTTCTCGTCGATTCCAATAGCCGCGGGAAATGCTCGGCCCGGAAACCCAGATTTCGCCGATTCTTCCTGAAGCGCAGGCAGAACGAAACTCTGGATCGACTATTCGTATTTTAGCTAAATTACTGCTCCCCGAACTGACAAGCCACTTCACGGGAGTGTCGTTCGTCTCTGTGCGAACTTCATTTCTCAGAAGCGCGGTCTCGTCGCATCCAAGGACTGTATAGTGTTTACCCGCTGGACATCCAGTGACGAGCAAGGTGGCTTCAGCAAGACCGTAGCACGGACAGAACGCTGCCGGATCAAAGCCGGCCTTAGCAAATTTAGCCGCAAACCCATTCAACGTTGCGGCCCGGACCGGTTCAGCGCCATTATAGGCAACCTTCCAACTGCTAAGGTCTAATTGAGCCACTTGGTCGTCTCTTATATTTCGAGTGCAAAGATCATAAGCAAAATTCGGACCTCCGCTTGTCGTTGCGCGGTAGTTCGAGATTGCCTTCAGCCAATTGAATGGCTCCTGTGAAAAAGCGACCGGCGACATGAGAATGCATCGCGCACCAAGATACAATGGCTGTAGAACGTTTCCCATCAACCCCATGTCGTGATAAAGCGGAAGCCACCCAACGATGGTCGCCCGTTCAGACTGTTGGAAAGTCTTCTGTATCTGCGCCTCGTTTTGCAAGAGGTTGGAATGACTCACCAGCACTCCCTTCGGGGTAGAAGTCGACCCTGACGTGTACTGGATCAAAGCAATTGACTCGCCCGCGACCTGTGGCCGCTTCCAAAGTGCTGCACTCTGGTGGTCAAGATGATCAGTTGAAATCCAACGCAGCTTTTCGTGCTGGCCCTCAGTCTGTGCGAGGGCCTCCATCCGGCTCACGACCTGTTCAGTACCAAGGGCAATTTCGGCTTTTGCATCCTTCACAATTGAAGTAAACCGGGAGAGGCTGCGATTGGCACGTGGTGGATGAGCAGGAACGGCCACGGCACCTGCGTAGAGACATCCCCATAAAGCAGAAATAAATTCAAGGCCTGGTGGATAGACCAATAACACTCGTCGCTTCGCCGCGCCTTCAAATTGGAGAACAGCGGCAATTGCCCTCGCACGCAGGTCCAACTCGGCGTAGCTCCATTCGACCACCTCCTCGCTATCATCCACTAGGAAGGTGAAGGCCGTCCTTTTAGGAGCTTGCTTCGCTCGCGTCAAAAGGAGTTCAATCAGATTTGAGTAGGGTTTCACACTTAGAAGGTCTTCAATATTAGGCGGGCTGCCGCCACTCTGAGATACATCGCAGACGGCTGCGAGTAGCTCAGCTTTGATCCAGAGCCGCAGAAGTTGCGGCCCATCAAACCGCCGGACGCTTTGACAAAAATAAACTCGTGGAACCTTAGTCGGCTGTGGGCGGAACTATAGTACTCGTTCATCGGAAAAACAACTGTACCTTCTCGCCGCGGAAGGCTTCCGGAATGCTGTCCTCATAGGACAGGTTTCTAGACAGGGACATCTATTGTCAATAACAACTTTCCCAAACACCCGGAACTCAAAGTAAGGGGCGATACCGCCTTTGCTCGGCAGGAGATTGACATCTCAGCACGTGGTTCTATGAGACAGCACATGCCTACTTCGTACAGTTTCAATGACACACTGTTATATGTACTATTGCGAAGCTGCTGGGATTGCAAGGGATACTCTGACTTTCGGCAGACGACCGGCTCAAATTGAAGAGGTGTTCCTATGGGTTCCCATTCAGTCTCGCCTTGGTTCGCAATACAAGTCGCACCGCAATGCGAAACGAGAGTTTCCACTCTCTTGGAGTACAAAGGATATCAATCGTTCTTTCCTACGCACAAAGTACGTCGTAGGCGCTCTGACCGGATGAAAATTCTAGACCAACCGTTGTTCCCGGGATATGTCTTCTGCCGTAGCCTAGGAAAGACAGACGGCCTTATCGTGGCTACACCCCACGTTATCCGTATTGTTGCGTTTGGCGGCAAACCCGCAGTAGTCGAAGATTGGAACATTGATGCACTGCGAAAGATTGGGGACTCGGAGGCGGGGTCACTGCCCTGCTCGTATTCGCATCACATCGGAGAGCACGTGCGGATCATGAATGGTCCATTCTCAGGTCTGACCGGTGTACTGATACAGACCAAGAAGCAGCATCGGCTGGTTATCTCTATAGATGCGATCATGAAATCTGTCTCGGTCCAAGTTGATGCAATGGACATTTATCCGACACGCTGGCTGTAACTTCTCTGAGCACCCTGGCCGGAAACCTAATTTATGAAACGTAACTATATTTCGCAATTTCAAGGAGAGAGAGACTATGAGTTCCAGCGATGAAAAAGATAATTTCCAAACTTACAAGGTAGTCGTCAATCACGAGCAGCAATATTCTATTTGGCCGGCTCACCGAGAGAACGCATCAGGATGGAATGACGATGGGAAAATCGGAACAAAGCAGGAGTGTCTTGACTATATCAAAGAGGTCTGGACTGACATGCGACCACTTACTTTACGAAAGCAAATGGAAGCAAAAATTGGCTGAGAGGAGTTTTGACACATCCTCCGAAAGTTATTCAGATATCACATAAATAGGAAACCTCTATGAAAGTTGCGAGCCTGACACCAACCTTCGGATCAATAATTGAGGCGGATCAGTCGACCAATCTCTGCGATGTCTCAAGTTCCGATGTGATCGAGCAGTTCACAAAGACTGGAGCTGTTCTTTTGCGCGGATTCGGCCTCGAAGGAGATCAATTCACCGACTTCTCAGAACGGTTTGGATCGGAATTTCTCATCAACGGAAATACGACGCGGGAGACCGTATCAACAGACAGAAAAACTCAAACCGTGAACTCGGGAACTGGCCTAATCCCGCCTCATGCGGAGATGGCGTATAGTCCATTCCGACCCGATATTCTCTGGTTTCAATGTTTAACGCCGGCATCAGGTGGAGGCGCAACCTTTCTTTGTGATGGTGAACATATTTGGAACCGAATGAAGCCTGCAATGCGTTCAATTTTTGAAGATCAGAAAATAAAATACATCTTTCCCAATCTAAATTATCAATGGCTATCCTTATTCATTGGTAAGGACTGCGATGGACCTAGCATTGGTACGACTCTTGCCTCCATTCCCGGGCTCGTTTATATGGTAAATAGTGATCAAACCATAACAATTGAGTATTCGATTTCTGCTATCAATCGCACAAAATACGGCGCTGCTGAGGCGTTCGCAAATAGCGTGATTGTCGAAGAAACGAGCAGTCATTTCGAAGATGGAACACCCATTCCACAGTCCTTGCGGCTGGAACTTTTTGCATTGGCCTGTCAGAGGGCATTCTATTTGAAATGGCATCCCGGCGATATCCTCATGGTTGATAATTCTCGAATCATGCACGGCCGCGAACCATTCGGCGACAACAGCAGGCGTATCCATGTTCGACTCTGTCGAGTTGCCGGATTTTAGCCAGCAGGTATAACTGTCTAGCCCTGTCTGGCCCTGTCCATCCCTTTTAACCTCACATACTTCACCCGGAGAAAACATGGGAACTACTACGGTGGTGGAATCTTTTCAATTTCAGGCCGAGACCGCGCAGCTTCTTCATATGATGATTCATTCCCTCTATACCCAACGAGAGATCTTTTTGAGGGAGCTGATCTCCAATGCGTCAGATGCTCTGGACAGCCTTCGATTCGAATCCCTGTCGAACTCTACCCTTGTGCCAGGGGATCACACGTATGAAATCCGGCTTAAGCCCGATAAATTTACACGAACTCTAACGATCAGCGATACGGGAATCGGCATGAGACGTCAGGACCTGATAGACAATATTGGTACGATCGCACGATCGGGAACGCAAGAGGTGCGAAAGCGCATGCAACAGACACATCTTGGGCAAGCTGCGGATCTCATTGGTCAGTTCGGGGTCGGTTTCTATTCGGCATTCATGGTGGCCGAAAAGGTGACTATTATCTCACGCGCCGCAGGTGAAGTCGGCGCGACACTATGGGAGTCAACTGGAGACGGAACTTATCTTCTGGCTGAAGCAGAAAGGGTAAGTTGCGGTACAGACATCATAATCCGTCTCCAACAGCCTGACCCGGAAAACGGGATAGACGATTACACAGATCGCTGGAAACTCGCAACGATTGTTCACAAACATTCAGATTTCATAGCTTATCCCATTATCTATGAGGGCCAGGTGGAGGAACCTGGAGAGGAAAGTCCCGGCACCCGAGAAATCACGATCGAAACTAAGGTGCTGAACTCGATGAAACCGATCTGGGCGCGCAGTCGATCTGAGGTCAGCGATAGTGACTACGCAAACTTCTATAAGGATTTTTCCAACGATAGCACGGCCCCTCTCAAGATGCTTCTCCTCAAAGCTGAGGGAACTGTCGAATACCAGGCATTACTCTTTATTCCCGCCCAAGCCCCCAACGATCTCTTTTATCATGATGCGGAATCAAGCCTTAGCTTGTACGCGAATCGCGTCATGGTAACGCAGAGATACGGAGAACTGCTCCCTAGGTATCTTCGCTTCATCAAGGGTGTAGTCGACTCCAGCGATTTGCCTCTGAATATCTCTCGTCAGAGACTTCAACAGGACCGCCACTTGACACAGATTCGCAAGTGGCTGACTCGGAAGGTGCTGGAAGCACTCGATGAGATGCGAAGTAATGAATTCGAAAAATACCTTAAGATATGGGGCCAGTTCGGGAGAGCCCTGAAGGAGGGCGTCGGCTTCGATTCTGAAAACAAAGGGAAACTTCTTCCCCTACTACTGTTCGAAAGCTCGCGCGACATGAAAGAGCTGACGACCCTCGAAGGCTATGTAGAGAGGATGAAACCTGAGCAGGATGAGATCCTGTATATGACCGGCGAATCGCGAAAGATGATCGAAAACTCTCCGCACCTCGAAGTTTCGAGACAGAAAGGCTACGAGGTGCTTTACCTCAGCGATCCGGTGGATGAGTTGGTCGTTCAGCATATCTATGAGATCAAAGGAAAGCATTTGAAGTCCGTCACCAAAGGAAAGGTTACTCTTGGTTCAGAGGAGGAGAAAAAACTACTCGAGGAATCGCTCAAGGAGAAAGAACAAGAATATGCGAGCTTTCTCCGTGCATGCCAAAAAAGACTGGATCCGTACGTAAAACAGATCCGGCTATCAACTCGTTTGGTTGATTCTCCAGCTTGCCTAGTCACGGAAGAGCATGAGCATAGCCCTCACCTAGAGCGCCTGCTACAAAAAGGAAAGGGAGGCGGTCCAAAACAACGGCGTATCATGGAACTTAACTCGGACCATCCGATCGTCATGCGTCTCTATGAGCGGTTCAAACCAAACATAGAGGAAGCCATCGTGATCGATCCGATTGAGATACTGTTCGAGCTTGCTCTGATAGCGGAAGGATCAGACATTGCCGATCCCGTTCGGCTGAATCAGTTAGCTTTAGAGTTACTTCAAAAAAGCCTCTAGGATTATACGAAGAGCAAAGTAATAGTCTTGCAAAACTGGATGTACTCAGATGGACGATGCCTTCGCGCAGGCAAAACCGACTATTCGGGTATCTTGAAATACGGCAACGACAGAAGCAAATCCCGCCCTTCGCAATGCCAGTACCTGTTCCTGAAGTGGAGCTTCCATATCACCTTCACGTAAGCGGAGTTCACGGTCGTTCTTGATCAACTTATCGATTGACAATTCCTCGGGAACAACGTCGGCCTCAAGATAGGACAATAGACGTCTCTGGATGTCGGAACAGGCTAGGTATTCAAGCAGATGCGTATCGCGAGGATCCTGACAGCAGATAAGATCGTACAAAATAAACCAGCCGTCAGGGCGAAGCGAATTGCAGATGCTTTGGAACAGCCTCCACTTATCTGGATGCGCTAAATGATGGATTGCCATCGACGAAAAGATTACATCGAAGTGCGCAACAAAGTCTCTCCATTCGAGGTGCTGAAAATCGCAGCAGATGAACTTTACATTTTGACCAAAACCACTCAGTTTCCTAAGAGCAATTTCGATCATTTCAGAGGATGCATCGACTGCAAGACCATGAGATTCTGGAGCGACTTGAAAGAAAGCGTGAATGAAGGTGCCGGTGCCACACCCAAGATCGCAGAAATCGAACCGGGACTTACCTGTGTATTTCAGTAGGTCGATCAGGATATCATAGTGCTGTTGCCGGTTTCCTTTGTCATATTGTGTCTCCTCATCATAACGGGCGGCTCTGTCTGCTTTGTAGGCACGCGCTGTTTGATCCGGCATCGGTAGTCCTCACAGTTTCCGGCTCAGATTTTAGATCTTGACTTCTTTGTTCTATCATTCATCGCCTAAACAACGCCTGTACCCGGTGAATCTCTCAAGAATGATGATCTCATTGGGACAGCGATCGCGCAGCAAGTGGGATAACTCACTCGTTCCTCAGCGCCGCCACGGGATTTATACTAGCGGACCGCCTGGCTGGAATCGCCGCAGAGAGAGCGGCCACAAGCAGAAGGCTAGCAGCAGCCAAACTGAGCGAGCGGTACATACCACTATTCATCGCTGCAAACGAATGAATAAGGACTCGCTGCGCAACCAATGTGAGGGCAAGGCCAGCCAGTATTCCAATCCCGATTAGCTTGAATGTCTCTCCCAGCATGAGCAAGACAACTTGCCATCGTTGCGCGCCAAGAGCCATGCGAATCCCTATCTCAGTTGTACGCTGGGAGGCAGCGAAACTAAGTAAACCGTAGATACCGATCGCCGCCAAAAGTAAAGCTAATCCACCAAAACACGTAAGGAGCCATACCATCAGCTGTCTAGCCGCCAGCGAGTCGCTTACTAGATGATCGAGGGTTTGCATGTCGTATATCACCTCGGAGCTATCTGCCATCTTTACCGCTTCACCGAGCGTGGCCTGCATAGAGTGCGGATCCGTCTCTGTTCGCACAACAAATGCCGCTTCATTCACTGGGTCTTGCGCCATTGGTCGATAGATGACGCCCTTGTTCTCATCCACCTCCAGAGAACCGCGCCGAACATGGCCGATCACACCAACTATTTCCAGCCAGGGTGAATGCGAGCTCATTCGTACATGATGTCCAATTGGATCCCGGTCTGGCCAGTAAGCGCGAGCAAGGACATCGTCGATTACAACGACGAGCGGTCGATCGGTACGATCATCGTCGGTAAACCATCTGCCATGCAGGAGTGGAATCTGCATCGCTGCAAGATAGCCGGAGGTTGCCCATCGCTTATCGCTGTGTGGTCCAGGAGCGTCCGGGGCGGTGGGACGATCCCGAATGTCGAAGCTTCCCGAGGCTGGAGCCCCTTTGCCAAAGGGCAACGGATAGACGGCGCCCGCAGCGACAACACCTGGTTGTTGACTCAGACGCGAGGTCACGTTCCGAATGAAGTTCGCCTCCTTGACCGCTTGATTGCGGTAGTTGGATGCATTTAATGTGACATTGCCTGTAAGTACTGCGTCGCTCTTAAACCCAGGATCAACATGCTGCAGCTTTTTCAGGCTCGATACAAACAGCCCGGTCCCCGCGACTAGTACGAATGCGAGAGCGGTCTCAGTACATACAAGCACGCTCCGAAAACGTTGCTTGGCAACACCCGAAGTAGAATTTCTGGTGTGGTCAGCCAAGAGCAGAGATCTGTAAGTTCGCGCTATTTCCAAAACCGGTGCGAGCCCTGCCAGAACGGAGGCTACAAGGCCAAAACCAGCAGCGGCTAAGAGCAGCTTGAAATTTCCGTTAACAGCAAACCCTTTTGCCAGATCATGAGGGATAGCGAGCAGAAGCAGCTTGCCAAGTAATGGTCCTACACAAATCCCAATTATTGTCGCGGTCCCTGCTAGGACTATTGTTTCCATGAACAACTGCCTAGTGATCTGAGCGAGAGAAGCACCAAGCGCAGTACGGATGGCTAGCTCCGGAGCACGCGATGTGGCCCTGGCCAGCATTAAACCAGAGATATTCGCGCAGGTGATGAGAAGAATCATTATTACGACAGCAAACAGCGCTAACAATGGCTTTCGCAAATCCCCTGCTGCGTCCTGAGTCCAGGGTTGCGCAAACAGGCTCCACCCGGATCTGAGAGCATAGCTGCCCGTTCCTTCGAGTCGAATCTCTTCGAGGCGCTTCTGCTCGAGAGCAGCGTTGAATTCGCTCACAGTTATCCCCGGCTTCAGGCGGACGACCCCGTCGTAGTTCTCGTTAAACCGCTGTGACGCAGCGTATGCGGTTGGGGCTAGGCCCAACGGAACCCATAGCTCCTGATTCCGCGGCCAATTGAAGTCGCTCCGCATAACCCCGATCACACGATAAGACTGGTCATCGAGAAGCAGAACCTTGCCGATGACATCCTGCTGGCCTCCGAACAATCGCTGCCATGCGCCATAGCTGAGCACAGCAACGTTGTTCGCGCCTTTCTGATCCTCTTCCACGCGGAAGGTTCGCCCCAGAACTGGTTGAGCACCAAAGACCTCGAACCACCGCCAAGTCACCATGCCGACGCTCAGATGTTGCGTACGGCCGCCGAAAGTTGCGTTGAAACGGTTCTCGTGCACGATAGCTGCAGAGTCAACAATTGAATCTAATGACTGCGCATCCGCAAAATCCGGCACCGAAATACCAATGCTCGGTAGATTCAGTTGGGTGTAACGAGTATGGAAAGAGACGAATGATTTGGGCTCGACGACGCCTGCAGGGTTCAGAAGGACAGCCTGAAGTACACTGAAGATCGCCGTATTAGCTCCTATGCCCAATGCGAGAGTCAGAATCGTGACAATAGTAAAGGTGGGCGATCGTAGAAGCTGTCGCATCGCATATCGAAAATTCCAAAGTATAGCCTGCATTCAGCCTCTCCTCTGTTCATTTCATACGAAGCACTAAGGCAATTGGTTCACCAAAGGCTAAATACTCTAAACCATTCATTCTTCGCGACTATAACGAACAGGGGGTAAACAAGTGTGTCTATTTTTGGACTTCGGTGTCCATTTACGAACACACCCCCCCCACTTCCATTGGAGAAAAATCGGTCATAACTACTGTTTTAGACCATCCCTCAATCTAAATAACTATCTGATAATAAACTTCTTCATGCTCACTTGGTCGTGGGAATTTTCGAAAACTCGCGGCATGCTGTCCTCTCGGTTTGAGAACCCATCTTCAGACTCCTCGGCATATTGTCGCCGCGCCCTACTGCATCAGATACCATTATCGCTTGCCCCTCGTCAGCATGCGCTCGACTAGCTCGCGCATGGTGAAGTTCCCTGAGTTAAACTTCACGGCGCCACGGGCCATGCCGATGCCGAAGACAATGCCGCTAGCGTCTTTTTCGACCGTCCCTCACCATTAGGTTATGCGGGCAAGCTGGTCGCGGCGCTTGATCGCCAACATCCGCGGGACTTGTTCGATGTTCAATACCTTCTCACGAACGAAAGGGATCGACACGACACTATTTCATACGTTTGCGACGACAATCGGCGGAGGCTTTGGTCAATGTCGATACGAGGAGGAGCCTTTCCAGTCTGCGGAAGAACTAGCGCAGCGCATTCCGTCCCTGAATCGAAAAGAGCTTACGCTGCTCGCCCGTATTGGTGCGTTGAACTCGGTGGCTGGAATCGTCCATCGTCGCGATGCTCTGTGGCAGGTGGAGCGCGCGGGAAAATAGAAGGGCCGTTGCTGCGCCAGGAAAGCGAATGGCTCCGGGAAGAGGATAAAACTCTACCGCTACGACAAATGAATACAGAAGAGTACCCAAATTTTACTGGTAGAAACAAGAAGGAATGCCCGATTACGATCTCCGTCGATGGCACGAGACGGCTGACTCGTGAGAAACAATTCGCGTGGCCCTCGAATTGTCGACACTTCGGGAGCAATACCTTGACGAACTAGCCCTGAGGGAACGTCCAGTGTTTACTGAGTGTCTTCACGCCGACTCTCCGTTAGCGAGAGCAGTTCCAAAGCGCTCATTGAGCTATTCAACCCGATCAGTGTTCTCGGCAAGTGGCCGAAAAACCGGCACCTCGGACACGTGATTGCGGCCGATCGACCCCTTGCCGATTCTCAAGCAGTATTAAATCGCCGACCCACTCAGTGACCACTTTGCTACCCGACGTCTGCTTTTTGACGAGCAATATCGTTGACGGACCTGAGCCAGAGCCTAGAACCCTTCCAAGTCATCAGGCTTGGACTGTTCTTTGAGGAAGATTTCAACCCGATCGGAAGTCCAGACCGCAACTCCGGTTCCAAAGAAGTCTGTATCCTCTGTCCAGATCGCACAGGACAGAGACAAGGCCGTAGCCAGAACAGGCCAATCCTCCTCGTCCCTGCCCCGCAGACGCTGCCGCGCGTCTGCTTCGAAGAGACCGTATGCCTCCTCGCCGATAGGCTCGATCAGAGATTGCAGATAGGCGAGCGTGGCGGGAACATCGCTATTTGACTTTCCCCGTTTGGCCAGTAGCGCGGGCAAGTATTTCTCCGCGTCGGTATACGCAACTTCCGGGGCATAAAACCGGATGCCGTGTGCTGCATAGGTCTCAAGGAGCTGCCGGACGCGCTTCCCCATGACGGCACGAATCAGGATGTTGGCGTCCAGAACGATCATTTCAGCGGGCGGCAGCCTTTCTTCCACGGCGCATCTGTTTGAACTCTGCGACGATCTCTTCCTCGTCTACATCGGAGAGAGCGGCTGCGAGGCGGTCAGCCGCTGCGCGTAGTTCAGTCATATCGGCGGATTTGACGGATTTGCGTGGGGTCGGCACGTAGACTCCAAGAGTCTCACCACGCCGTGTCACGGCGACAGGCGCATCGGACTCCAGAAATCGGGCGATCTGTTCGCGGAACTCCCGTACCCCCACCTTGATTGCAGGCATAGGCACCTCCATGTGTACACATGAGTGTACACCTTCAGTGCTTGTGAGATCAATTTCCATGACATTCCGTCTCCATATAGGGGGCCTAGCTCAAATTCACTCTTTCGTCCTGAAGGGCAAGTGCTCGTTGCTCCAGTCCTGCAACATGCTGATGAGATGCAACGCCGCGTAACCGCCCGACTCGGACAGCGAATACTCCACATGTAGCACTCGGCCACTCAGGTTCTTCCGCACAACGAGGCCGTCTCGCTCCATTTCACGAAGGTGCTGCGCCAGCATCTTCTTCGATGCCTGGGGCAGGATTCGGCGGAGTTCGCCCAGACGTGCCGGTCCATGCCGGAGCCGTGAAAGAATCCGTGTCTTCCATTTTCCATGAATGAGATTGACGGCGACTTGTGCTGAACATTCTGCCGAACAGTCGGACGGTCTCCGAGCTTCCGGCCAGCGTCTCACCGTTAATCGAAAATCTTGCGAACCCTTTTCGCTTGCTCTCGCTCTTGTACTCAAAGCCCGGTCTTGCTCAGTCGCTAACTTCAATTGATTCCGTTCTCGCAAGTTCCCCAACATATATCACCGTCCGATTAGCGTCGAAGATTCGTCCCTCACCTACTAAAGGCACTCCCAGATACCGTTTGGGGCACGGCTACGAAAATTTATTTACTGGGGAGCTAAGGCGAAACGTGTCGTTTATACTTTTCGTGTTGAAGTAGTTCACCCATTCGAGACGAACGCTCGTATATGCCGCCACAAGGTCGCATCTGGCAGGAGCTGACGTGGAGTTGGGCCTATTCGACCGGGCACCCTGCTTCTGATCAGAATCTGGAGGCCGCTGCTAAAGCAGCATGGCCATACGCTTTGCTGTGTTCCTGGAGCTACCTGAACGATCATGCAGCGGCTCATGACCTCATGGATCATGCAGTTCAGAACACCTTCGACTACTTAGGCCGTCATCTGGGATGTTCCGAGACCAAGCTCCTGTGGCGGATGAAGAGCGTCATCAAACGCCGCGCCCGGCAACAATCGACTAAACGAAATCGAGAGATTCCATATGGGTCATTGCTTGATCTGGAAGCGATGTACACCGGGCCATCAGACGCGGAGCAACGAGTCTACGCCAGTGAGCTACTCGCGCGCCTCTCGCCATTTGCACGCTCAATAACGGAATGGCGGTGGCTAGGGTACTCCTGGAGGAAGATCGCCCAACACCTCGATATGGACCATACTGCTGTCAGGCGCGCATATTTTCGGGAGGTAGAATCGTTGCTCAACACCTTCTCCCAATCAGGGGAGTTATCTGGATGCGATTGAGATTGTTCGGATTTTCGAATCCGGAAGATCGTTTTGAAAAGTGGCTGGCTCAACGGCATCAAGAGCGTGTCCTCAAAGGTGACACCCTTGCCGCAGGCCCATGTCCCGATTCACTCTTTCTCCGCAAATTAGCGAAACGCTCTAGCGAAGTTTCACTGGATGATCCGCGGGTCAGCCACGCAGCAAACTGTCCATTCTGCATGAGGCAGTTGTTTGCCGCTCACGAAGAAAGTCGCTCCCGTCGCTTGAAGCTTGTGTTTGCCGTCGCGGCGGCATCGTGCCTTCTGGTTGCGGCGTTATTCCTCGGCAGCAGGTATTGGGGACGACCTACCGACGACCGAATACCGAACGATATGGCAGCGGTTTCTCAAACGGTGGACTTATCGAATGCGGGAACATTTCGAGGCGATCAACCCGCCCCCCTCCAAGCCGTCTCATTGCCTGCTGCCTTGGTCAAGGTCACGATCATCCTTCCCCGCTACAGCGAACCTGGGCGATATGCGGTGTCCGTAACCCGCAACCAAAGGGGCAGTGATCCGCTAGCGCGCGCCAGCGCAGCCACAAGTGGCAGCGACAATCGTATTGAAGTTTCTGTGGTCTTAGATTTGAGGAAATCTCCATCTGGCTCCTATTTCCTGTCAACTACCCATGAGCAAGATCAAGCCTCCTACTACTACCCTCTTCAAATCAAGTAACTAACGCGTGGAGGGGCCACGCTTCCGACGAGCTTTCGCAAACTTTATCGCAAGAAGCGCGTTCCCAGGCTAATCCTGACTGGCACGAAGCCGCGCTCAACGAGCGTATTGGCTTTCGCCAGATGAGGCGTTGGTGATCGCGCTGATTGGTAATATGACACGATTTATTGCTCGTGAGCAGAACAGAACTGTGTCTGCAATCAGCAAAACCCGGTCAGGATCATGTCACTACTTTGGCCTCACAGTATTCTGGATGACATTAAGCTTGGAGTCGCCGGCGGGGGTGTATTATGCGTAGTAGAACACATGATCCCCTTTCGATTGACCAACAAGCCGGGCGTTCCGATCTACGAGCAGGCAGTCTACGCCGCAACGCGCGCCATCGTTGCAGGGCAGATCCGGGTAGGTGACCCCTTTCCCTCTGTGCGCACATTGTCGCGCGAATTGAAGATCAATCCCAATACGGCGCATAAGGTAATTACTCGACTTTTGAGCGATGGATTGCTGGAGTCTCATCCGGGCATTGGAACGGTTGTAGCTGCACTTCCGGGATCAAGTTCAAGAGAGAGGACGGAATTACTCAACCGGCAGATTGAGGAACTCGTTGTAGAAGCCAAACGGCTTTCGATTGGTGTGGATGAGGTGACAATAGCGATCGAGAAGCACTGGCGAAGGCTCTCTAACCACGACGAGGTACGCCAGTGATCCCTTCCTCTCCGGCGATTGAAGTGTGCGGATTAACTAAGCGCATCCGCAAGACCACCGTTCTGGAGCCGGTCAACCTGGTAGTTCCGCGTGGAGCGGTTCTTGCGCTTGTTGGACACAATGGAGCTGGCAAGACGACGCTTATCAAGCTTTTATTGAACATCCTGCAGCCCACTGCGGGTGAGGCAACCGTACTGGGTTTGGCAACCGCTGGATTGCGTGGCGAAGCCTTTACGCAGATCGGATACGTGTCTGAGAACCAAGAGATGCCTGAATGGATGACGGTGCAGCAGTTGATGAGGCACCTGAGTTCGTTGTATCCCCGATGGAAGGATGCTGAGCTGCTCGAAGACCTGCAACTGCCTCCAGAGCGCCAGATCAAGTATCTTTCACGCGGGATGAGGATGAAGGTTGCGCTGGCTAGCGTGCTGGCGTTTGAGCCGGAATTAGTGATGATGGATGAGCCGTTCTCGGGCCTCGATACGGCTGTGCGATCAGAAATCATTCAAACTCTGCTCGATCGAGTGCATGACAACAGAATGACCGTCTTGATCTCTTCCCATGATCTGGAGGAGATCGAGACCTTCGCGACTCACATTGCCTTCCTGCGCGGCGGGAGATTGTTATTTTCGGAGCCGATTGAGGTCTTGCTCGAGCGGTGCCGCGAGGTGACAGTAACGTTCGAGACCGAGATTGCCGACCGAGAGCTAAGAAAATTAGCGGCCGGGTGTGTGGCTGCGGAAGCTCAAGGCGCAATGCTGCGGTTTGTGGATATACGGGCGAACGTAAACGACCATGAAGGTGCAATCCGGGAGTTGATGCCCGAGGCGGTCCAGGTGCAGTCCGAGAGCATGAACCTGAAAGGTATCTTTCTGGCATTGAATAAAGGGGTCCGCTCTTGAAACAAGTGGCATTGATCTTCTGGAAAGACCTACGGCACCTATGGCGGGAGTTGATTCTCTACGCGGTACTTCTGACTTCATTCGCGGTGGCTGCTCCGCAGACGTGGCTCGGCGGTGCGCAAAGCAGCTTTGCCTCGCTGTTTGTAAATATTCTGAAGCTGCTGATGACGATTTTCTGGCTGGTGCTTATGACCCGCGTTGTGCATGCAGACAGCTTAGTCGGACAGGAGCAGTTCTGGCTGACACGACCATATACATGGTTTGCGATGCTGATAGCTAAGCTGTGCTTTGTTGTGCTCTGTATCGTTATTCCCTTTGTACTGATGCAGTGGGCGATGTTGTTCTTCGCAGGACTGAACCCGTTTGCGGCAAAAGCAGGAATGGCGCTCTCGCTGTTTCGGTTCACCCTGGATGTCTGGCTACCTTTCTTCGTAGTCACATCCGTCACGGAGAGCTTCTCGTCCGCGTTCACCTTTCTTGCCGGTATGTTCCTGGGGTGGGCTGGACTGCTGACGTTTCTCTCTTCGAGCACGGATATGAGAACGTCTCCACCCTACGTGGAAGTGGTCTTTGGCGTTTTGTTCGGCGGATTGATGCTCGGGATTCTGACCTACCAATTCGCGCGACGAAAAACAATGCATTCGCGTTTTGCGATCGCCGGACTGCTCCTGTTGTTCGTACTGCTGCTGTACGGGTACGGCCAGGCTGCATTCGGAGCTCCGGTAAAGGCAATAATTCAGAATCACTACCCCTTGAATCGTTCGTTGCGAATGGTCTTTATGCCGACCGGAGTGCCTTATGAAGAGCGCCGCGAGGATATGGACGTGCCGCGTGGTGAACTAGAGGTGAAACTTCCGATTCAGGTTGGAGGGCTTCCCAGCGATTGGAAGATTCAGAATCCGATTGTGGCAATGGAGATGAACAGCAGCACCGGGCATTATGCTCCGCCGTGGCAGAGTGCGGTCGTAAGTAAATACGGGGTCGCATTTCTGATGCCGGTAGACGTGTTCAACCGGTTGTCGGCCTCGGATGTGACGGTACATTTGGAGTTGGCAGCTGAGGAGTTGCGGCCCGATCGCGTGGAACGGTTCACAGTC
>Ga0193743_1001451_pt1 | contig 17705 bp, 11 predicted proteins | sample L2c2metaG_FD_143038 | JGI IMG/M metagenome (GOLD analysis project Ga0193743, IMG submission 143038) | Soil microbial communities from a riparian zone of the East river system, Colorado, United States - L2c2 | ecosystem: Environmental > Terrestrial > Soil > Riparian zone | place: USA: East River...
TGTCTGGGCGACACATCTAGGTTGACGGAAGGGACCTCCGATTTTTGCGCCCCTCCTCTGTCAATCTTTCAAGACACCTTATATTGGAGGCTCACTCATCGAGCGGGGTCAAATAACACAAGTTCGATGAGCGCATTGTCCTGTTCCCGTCAATCGAGAACGGACAATGGCAGCCGATGGCTGTGCGGTAGCTGAGTCAGCGTCGCGGATTCGCCTGGCACCGGTAACTCGGCCGCTGCATGGGCCGGGAAGCGGCTGCTTCTACGGCGATCTTTCCCGCTACACTGGCGACTGCCACATGCCCGGCCACTGTCCCGCCGTGCGGCCGTAAACTCCACCACGACAGAACGGCAACCAGCGTTATGACCAGTGAGGGGAAATTATCCGCGCAGTGCAGCGGAAAAACGCGCATCGAAAACAGGCGTGGCAGAATCCAATAGCGGACATTTAGACTGAGGGAGATTCTCATGGCCACGCTAGAGGCTGGTTTCCTGCAAGGTCAACTGGAGGAGCGAAAACGCCGGTTGGAAGTTGCGGTTGCATCTGCGCCGCGAAACTCCGGCCTGGCCGGCCTCTTGCGCGAAGTAGATTCGGCGCTGGACCGGATGACCGAAGGCACCTACGGCCTATGTCTGGAGTGCCACGACTCGGTGGAACGGGACCGTTTGCTCGCGGATCCATTGGTGCGCTACTGTCTGGACCATCTGACGCAACCGCAACGCGCCGCGCTACAACGGGACCTCGACCTGGCTTCCCAGGTGCAGCGTAACTTGTTGCCGCAAAAGGGCCTGCGCGTGGGCTGCTGGGAGACGAGCTATCATTTCGCGCCTGTCGGCGCCGTCAGCGGCGACTACTGCGACTTGATCCCGTCCGATGGGCGCCTTCTCTTCCTATTGGGCGACGTCTCCGGCAAGGGCGTGGCCGCTTCCATGTTGATGGCACAGCTTCATGCCTTGTTCCGCAGCCTGACCGGTATGTCCCTGCCGCTCGGCCAAATTGTCACCTACGTCAACCGCTTTTTCTGCGAATGTGCGCTGGCGGGACAGTACGCCACGCTGGTGTGCGGGCTGGCCAAGCCGACCGGAGAGGTAGAGATCCATAACGCCGGACACTGCCCCGCAATCGTCGTTGGGCGCGGCGGCGTATTTTGTATTGAACCTAACGGTTTGCCTCTGGGGATGTTCCTCGAAACAGAGTTTTCCGCCACGCCCGTGCAACTGGAAGCCGGCGACACGCTCTTCCTTTACACGGACGGTCTTTCAGAAGCCAGCAACGAGAGTGGTGAGTACGGCGTGGACCGCGTCATGACATTGGTGCACCAGCAGGCTGCGCGGCAACCTGCCGAGTTGATCGACGCCTGCCTTGACGACGTGCGGGCGTTTACCAACGGCGTCCCAAGCCTCGACGACATGACTGTGTTGGCCCTTCGGCGCTGCGGCTAAGCGGATTGTACCGAGATGTCGACTGTGGGTAGTCATGTGAATTGCTGGGGAGATGTTGCTGTTGCGCGGCGGAGGTTTTGGTTAAGACTTGCCGATCCGGACGGTGATGCTGGACGCGAGATAATGCCAACTATGCGACCGTCCTGCACCCGACACGCTCAACCATATCTTGTGGTGGGACAGTCAGGGCTATGACAAACCCTATCCGAACCGCTAACGGACCCAACCTTCATCGGTGCCATTGACGTGCCTGTACCAAATCTTTGGACACCTGCAAGATGTTCGTGCTATGGCGTGTCCAATGAAGTGTCTGCCCCCAAAATCGTAGGACTGCGCATCCTTGTCGTGTGTTGAGCTGATAGCGGTGACATCGCACCCCCACTTCGCGAGGTATTGGACGGCAAGATGACCTAAGCCACCGACCCCGACGATGGCCACGCGGTCCGTTGGCCGAACACCATAGCCAAGCAGTGGCGTGAATACCGTTTTCCCGGCACACATCAGAGGACCAGCGTGTTCGAAGGCAATTTTCTCTGGAAGCGGATGGGCAAACTGCCAGTTGTTGACGCGCACAGTAGACGCGAATCCTCCCTTGTGCTCCCCCATCACAGTTATGGACCTTCCAAAGTATTACGTGCGCATACCGCGAACGCCTTCACATCTACTTGATTAGGTAAATTCCCCAGGCCATAGTAGCGGTGACAGAGACCACGCTCACTGACAGAAACAATCCTGATTCCGGAGGTGGCGTCGCCTAGCGGTTTTCCGATTGGACCAGTCGTAACCATCTCAAAGGCATCGTCCTTCCCCTCGGAATTCTGATGGAAGTGTCCGGCAAAGTCATATCGCACACCGCCATCCTTGAGAATCTTCAAGTATCGGATACGAGTTTCGCGAGGGATATTGAAATACTGATCCGGCTCGTCGGCATTATGCAGGAACCAAGGGATATGCTGGAAGATCACAATCCATTGAACGTGCTCGGCAATCGCTCTCTTTAGTTCTTCTTCGAGCCACTGACGCTGTTCGGCCTCTTCATCCATCACTTTCTCTGGATGTTGAATGATGCTCGAATTGAGAACGATCCCTTTCATCGGGCCATTGCGGAAGCTGTAGTAATCCTTGCCGAAGGTCTGCCGGTACGCCGCCAGGCTTTCCGGCGTAGGAACATTACCAACGTCATGATTGCCGGCAATGCTGTAAAGAGGAATTCCCAAATCAAGTTTATGCGTGATACGCAGATACTCTTCGATCTGTGCCTTATCCCCCGGCTTGTTCACTAGATCGCCGCTCATGACAACAAACGCGGGATGGAGACGATTCGCTGTCGCGATTCCGAGTTCAAGGTTGGTGGTTTCCTGGGCGAAGCTTGCATTTGCGGTATACATGCCAAACTGTGGGTCTGACATCTGAAGAAAGAAAAAATCCTGCGCGCTGGCAGCCCCTGGTACAACCAGCCCTATACCGATAACAAGGAGACTCAACAAATTTTTCATCATGACGATTGGGACCCTTCGTAGTATTCGACTCTGGATCTAATAACTAATCCGCATACCTAGCTGCAAGACGCGAGGATTGCTGCCTCCGAGAATACGTCCGAAGTTCGGATTTCCAACCGTGCTGTTCGGATCGTCAAGAAGAGGTGTATTGGTCAGGTTGAATGCCTCGGCGCGGAACTGGATCTTGAGGTTTTCACCGACGTACTGTGATCGATCCAGCCCCAGGTCATAGTCGAAATTTACGCGCGTACGGATATCCGGCTCATTGCGGCTATCCGTGCCCAGTGTAAAAGGCGCAGGAATCTGGAAAGCCGAGGTATCGAACCAGGCATCACGTGTCTTCGGAGACTTTGTCGGCCTGCCGCTGTGCAACTTGTCGGCATGGGAGGTGAAGCCGGAGACATTGGATACATTAGGCGAAGTGATGCTGATGGGAAAGCCGCTCTGAATTCGCAGAACACCATTCATCTGCCATCCACCCAACACCCACGATGCCGGTCCGCGTTGCAGAAAGCGCCGCTTGGGTCCGAACGGGAGATCGATAACGTGCGCAAGCGAAAAGGCATGGGGCGAGTCGAAGTCTCCAAGTGCCCTCGATGTACTCAGATTGGTTGGATCGGAGATATAGGAACGCCCACCAAATCGCTCTTGAACATTGTCGATCAGCTTGCTCCAGGTGTAGGAAGCCAACAGCGAGTAGCCGTTCGAAAACCTTTTATCCAGCTTAGCCGTCAGAGCGTGATAGATCGAGTCTCCAGCAGGATCGCGTTTTTGGCTTACTCCGACATATTGAGGATAGGGGCGAAGCAATTGAACACGCTGTACTGTTTTAGAACTGAGTGTCCCCGTGGTGATCTGTCCGTAGAACGGATTCGCAACCTGCTGCAACAAGGAATTTCCCTGGCTCAGAACCGAGCTACTGGGAAGATCTCTCTGCCGGTCGTTCCAAAGGTGCTCGCCGCGGCTGCCTGTGTAGCCTAGCTCTGCAACAAAGTCCTTCCCGGCCTGCTGCACGCTTGCAGTCCACTGATCGTTACGCGGCACAAGATAGGTCACATTGAAGAAGCTGCTGACACTCGTTCCAACGAGGCTCGATGGAGGCTGGCTCAAACCCGTGATAAAGGGATTCGATAGCGCGGCCCCAATTGGTGGCTTATATGGATTTACGTCCGGCTGTCCCATAAAGAGAGACGTAGTAGATTGGTAGCCGCTGCCGAACTCACTCGGAACCGCACCAACTCCGCCATTGCCTGGACTGAAGAAGGTACCATATCCAGCACGAAAGACTGTTCCAGGGTACACGGACCACGCAAAACCGATGCGTGGACTAAAGTTCAGGTACTGTGAGATCGTTTGTCCTCGGCGACTGTCGCTTACAGGTGTAAGCAAGCCCTTCCTTCCTGTGACGGGATCGACTGCGTCCTGGTCAAAGTACGATAACTGATTATGCCGCTCAGTCCAGGGATTGCTGTGTTCGTAACGAAGGCCAACCTCGGCGGTGAGTGTCGGCGTCAACCGAATCGTATCTTGGGCAAACCCGGCTGTATAGAACTGCTGCATAGCGAGCGACGGATCGATCGTAACGGAGCCGCTAGCAGGAACTCCAAGGAGAAGACTCGCCACCCCCCAGCCAGCGTTGGCACTTGCCTGTGCGGGATTCGGGCCCTGGGTATATGCGCGGGTAAAAGAGAAATCTCCAGCAGGCGTAAAGGGAGCTGTCGTGTTGTTATGAAAGACCTCCAGGTCCGCTCCCACTTTGAAGATATTGCGGCCCTTCACCCAGGTCACGCTGCCGAATACTTGGCGGTTTTCCTGGTGGCTGTGTCTATCCGCAGTCGTATCGGGCCCGATGGAAGCTGCATCTGCTGTCGTGACACGCGGAAAGAGCGAGGTCTTGACCGCTCCGCTAAAGGATGGCGAGAAACCCAACGACCCAAGATCGAATCCCAGACTTTTTGGAGTGCTATCGCTATTGCCGCGCGTAAAACTTACACGTACATCCATCAGCACTGATGGCGTAAATACGATATCGTCCGCAATCATCCCGGTGTAGCTGGTTGTGATGACCGGCTCATATGCGGTAGAAGTCTGCCTTGGATAGGCGATATTACCTGCAACCGTAGACTGATCGTTGCCGCTTTGCCTGCCGTATCGGATAAAGATATGTTGCTTCTCCCCAATATTCTGATCTCCGCGAATGAAAACTCGATTCATGTTATTGATGTCAGTCCCCGTCGCTTGATGATTGAGCAGGCCATTTCTTCCTGGCAGGTTTGGAAGGGGGAAGAACTTCAAGATGTTGAGTGCCGTTGGGTCGATGCGCGCTGTCGGGATGCGATTGTTCGGGAATGCTTTACGAGCATATGCTCCTGCATTCGCCGGGTCCGGGGCGCTGGTCGCAGGATCGTAGATCGAAATGAGATGCCCAGGAGTGGTATATGTCTGCGAAAAATCACCTTGCCGCTGCAGATCTGTTGGAACCGTATCGATGATGGTCTGTGGAGTGTGCTGACGGATTCCTTCGTAGTTGAAGAAGAAAAAAGTATGATTACGACCATCGTAAAGATGAGGAAGAATTACCGGCCCGCCGACGGCGACACCGAACTCATTGCGTTTGAAAGCTGCCCTTGGAAGACCGTTGAAATTGTTGGTGTAAGAATTGGCATTGAAAGCATCATTGCGGATGAACTCATAAATGGCGCCGTGAAACTGATTTGTTCCGGAGCGGCTGATTCCATTGAGAACGCCTCCGCCTGCCCGACCATACTCTGACGAGTAGGAGCTCAACTGAACCTTGACCTCCTCGACCGCTTCCAATGGCACCGTGTACGAGATATCGTTTGTCGTAGAGTTGAGCACATCGGCCCCATCGAGCAGTACTCCGTTGGTATTCGACCGCCCTCCGTTGATGGACGCCCCCGAACCAGCATTCCCATGGATCACAACCCCAGGAGAAAGTTCTACCAGCGTATATGGATTGCGTCCGAGCAATGGCAGTTCACGGAAGCTTTGGGATTCGATTGTCGTCCCCAAACTTGCTGACGCCGTATCGAGTTGCACAACGTTGTCGCTTACAGTCACCGTATCCTGGGCCTTTCCGACGGGAAGCACAAAATCGGCTTCGACCGCCTGGGCGACTTGCAGGACAATATTGGTCCTGCTGACGGTTTCAAATCCCTCGGCGCGAACGGTGAGTATATACCGGCCTGGCTGGAGTTCCGAGGCAGAATAGTACCCGCTGCCATTCGAAGTCGCCGTACGAAGGACACCCGTGTCTGTACCAAGAACTTTCACCGTAGCATTTTGAATTACAGCCCCGGATGGATCCTTCAACAAGCCGGAGATACTCGCATTTTGAGCACAAAGAGGAAGAGAGAAGAGAAACAATAAGATCGGTAACACTATACGGCGCACAGGAGATTGTCCTTTCAATGCTAAGAGAATGCCTTTAATGAAACGAGACAGATTGATGTAGAGACGCGACGGCGCTCTTCGAGTTGATTAGTCGCCGCCTGAGGTCTTGGGCTGCTTCTTCTGCGGTTGGAATGGTTCCATTGCCATTGGCCCCGCTCAGACCTGTAAGGATGGTCTCGTGCAGACTACGGACGGAGAGCAGGGTGATATTGGCAGACTGCTGCCAGGATTCGCCGGTATCAAGTTGAGGAATTGCTGTGTGGGAGTTTCCCAGGATGCGGGAGATTCCAGAATCAATTTGGTCGAGCCGCCGACTAAGCTCTTCATAATGGGACTGAACGAGAAGATTGAGCATTTGCTTTGAACTGGGACTTAAGAGACGTATCTGCCGTTCGTTATAGCGTTCCGCAAGATGCTGAAGTGCCCAGGCGTTCTCTGTCGCAGATTCTGTCGAGGTCAATATCGAATTGACGAATTCGATTCGCTCATCGAAGTTAGGAATGGCGCCGGAAAGCTTCCCCTCAAGAGGAATGGTTGGCACATTCTGTGCCGGAGCGCCTCTGGTTAGTACATGTGTCAATCGAGGAGCGGGTGCGGCGCCAAGAGGACGAAGATCGATGCGAACCCATGGGACTGTAGCAAGTACCTGCTTGATCTGTTCTTCGCGTGCTCTCGACTCCGTGCGGCCGACGATCAGTATGGCTCTCGAACTTGGCTGTACCCGTAGCTCCTCTCCCATATCCGCACCGATCTGATGCATTGCGACTCGCGCCATCAACTCACTCTGTGCGAGATCAGCGACCGAGGGTTTGGGCGCAGTTGCCGGCTCGCTCGAAGGATACGCGGGAGTGCGCTCCGGGATGAGCGAGATAGGATATGCGGAAGCAGATTCGGTCGGTGTGACCTCGGCAATCGTAATCAGGTCTCCCTGTCTTGTTTCCAACCTCTCCGCAATAGGCCAGTAATCATGCCTCCGGACAACAAAATGTGCCCGCACGATCTCTCCTGCCCCTCCGTTTTCGGTTGTCAGTTCGAGATCGTCTCCAACATGACCGATCGAGTCTGTCTTATGGGATAGCGCGTTGCGCCAGTGTGCAAATTGCTGCGCATTGAGCGGATCATTCAAATCAAAGGACAACCTTCGAGACAGAGCGTCGAGTTCAGGATCCGCAACCGCGATATTTTCCGACTTGATTTGTCTGGAAGTATGGCGAACCCATTTACGGCTACCCACGTGATACTCGATCGCCTGATAGTGAAGCTTGTCGTGGCTCTGCGCTCTCATGGCTCTGTTGATCAAGACTGAGGCCGATAGAGTGGGTGCGAACGTAGTATTTATAAGGACCAGAAAGATCGTCACCGCGGCCGTTGCACTGATCCATACAGGCCGATGGAACAGATTCCCTAGCGTCAGATGTCGCATCCAACCCAGCTGCTCGATTGCTGGGGACTCAATGGCCTTCGCTTGAAGAAGTCTCTCAAGTTCAGCTTTGGGTCTTCCGATTGGCGGCAGGGCCGCGTCGAGTTCCCGTCTTCTGAGTTGGACATATTGCGTAATCGTCCCTTCGATCTCGGCCATTCGAGCTCTGCAATCCCAACAAATCTCTAGATGTCGGCGGATGGCGTCATGTTCGTGAGCAATCAGCTCTCCGTCAGCAGCCATGAGCAGCTCTCGTTCTGTCGGGTGGAACACCTTTCGCTCACTCATAGCAGGCCTCGCGCAACGCTGTAACAGCTCGACGAAGAACATCGCTGACAGTTGTGACACTGAGATCCAGCACATCTGCTATCTCTCTGTAACGGAGACCTTCCACTCGCAAGCTCAAGCATTGCCGCTCGCGCATAGGAAGTGACCCCAGAGCGCGCGAGAGGCGTTGCTCTCTTTCATCTAAAAGTAACTGTTCTGCGGGAGTAGGTCTTAAATCCACGATCTCAAGATGGTCAGGCTCTCCATCCTGGAGGGGTTCAGGAGTCTCCCTAACCCGCATACGACGCATCTCCTTGAGCGCTAGTCGGTGAACCACCCGGAAGAGCCAGGGACGAGGCATCTGCACGCTCCTTCCCTGCTTTAATTCCTCAAAGAGCTTAAGGAATGCTTCTTGAACAAGCTCCTCTGCTGTCTCACTTGACAGACGGAAGTCCCACAGATATCGAAGAAGCGGAGATCGCAACTGGTCAAAGAGCGCTGTTATCTCCGATTGCAGAGGCAACGACGGATCGCTTCCAGCACATACCTGTCCAGCCTGTTCCGCAAGGTTGTCGTGTGACTCCGCGAGAACTCCGGAATAGATCATCTGCCAGCTGAGATGGGTTGACATAAAGGTGCTAGCTCTATGGTCCCTAACCGTGCCGTTTTTTCGGGCTGGATCCTAACAATTCACCGATCTTTCACAAATCATCGCTTTGTCACACGTTTATGCGGCAATCGCGTAGGATCGGAGTACACGAGAGGTTATGTCGAGGCCAGGAAAATCTTTCAAGAAATGCTATTGAATTCGGCGATAAGTTAAACGATATCGCTTGTATAACTGTGCCGCGCACGCCGTCGTGTCAATAGTTGTGGTCTATTGAGATCGAGTGACAGCAATTCAGTTTTCAGGTCGCGACGACTCTTTCCTTCTTCGCAGAGACTCCTCTTTCCGCTATCGATTTGGAACGGCGCCGTCTCCGCATTAGAACCCTTCCTTTAGGAAGAGACGGACGGCGGAGCGAGCTCTGGCGCACTTCCGAAGAATGTGTTCGGTTTTTTCGACACCTTCAACGCGAATTTTGCGCCTGCCGTTAAGTCTTGATGCGTGAACCAGATCTTCTTGTAGGTCTCTCCATTCAGTTTCACCGACTGGATGTACAAGTCGGAAGGTGACGACCTTTGTACCTGCATCACAAAGCGTTTCCCTTTGCCTAGATCGATCGTGACCTTGTCGAAGAGTGGCGTACCAAAGACATAGTTTCCGCTAATCGGATCCACCGCATAGAACCCTATGGCGCTCATTACATACCACGCTGACATCTGCCCGCAGTCTTCATTTCCAGCAAGTCCGTCCGGTTGATTGTCATACATCGTCTCCATCAGACTTCGCAGCCGCTCCTGCGATTTATACGCCTGACCTGCATATGTGTACAGATACGCAATGTGATGACTCGGCTCGTTCCCATGCGCATATTGCCCGACCAGCCCCGCGATGTCAGACGGAGCATTTGCCGGTTGCGCCGAACTCGCACTGAAGATGCCGTCAAGCTTTTCTGCCAGCTTCTCGCGGCCTCCCATTAGTTCCGCTAATCCTGCGGGATCATGCTGCACTGCAAAAGTCGCCTGCCATGGATTCGATTCCGTATAGTCGCGCCATCTCCTGGAATACCCCATCTCATTGCTCGCAAATGGCTCCGCCCAAGCCCCATTCTCCAGCTTAGGGCGCATGAATCCCGTTCCCTTGTCGTACATGTTCTTGTACGTAAAAGATCGCTTCCGAAAGAACTCCGCGTCTTCCTGCGCGCCAGCAGCCTTCGCAACACACGACACTGCCCAATCGTTGTAAGCGTAGTCCAACGTCGTACTAACTGACTGGTGATGCAGATCGCATGGGATATAAGCGAATTTTCGATAGAGCGGCAGAGCACGAATCTCGCTCTTCATCGCCTCACGATTCATTACACGATATGCGCCAGCAATATCGATCCCCGGAAATCCCTTATTCACCGCCTCTGCAATCACCGTTGCGGAGTGATACCCTGTCATCGTCTGTGGATCTTTCGCCTGCAGCGGCCAGATCGGTATGCCGAGCGGATTCTCCTCCGCCATGCGGATCAAGCAGTTCACAAAATCGGTAACCCGCTCCGGCTGAACGATCGTGAGCAGCGGATGCTCCGCCCGATAGGTGTCCCACAGCGAGAAAGAGCTGTAGTTATGCACTCCCGGCGGCAGTTGATGGTTTTGCCCATCCATCCCACGGTACATTCCATCTACGTCATCAAAAAGCGTCGGCGCGAGAAAGCAGTGATATAGGGACGTATAAAAAATCTCGCGCTGCTTTTCCGTTCCACCTTGCACCTGAATGCGCGATAACTCCTTCTCCCACTCCTTCGCCGCACTTTTCCGAACTCCCTCAAAGTCCCATCCCGGAATCTCGGCATTGAGATTACGCATCGCCCCATCCGCGCTTACGCCGGAGATGCCTGTCTTGACTAGAACGGCTTCCTGCTCATGCGTTGCGTAATGCACAACCGCCTTCAGAGACTTACCTCTCGCCTCTTTCGTTCCGTCCTCTAAAGTCTTCCCATCAGACAGAATCTCGATTCGATCGAAAGGACGCGAAAATTTCATAGCGAAATAAATCTCACGACCCTTCGCCCACCGGTTCGTACTCTTGCCACCAATGATCGTGTCGTTGCCAATCACCTTCATTTCGGAATACCGCACAACATCCGGCCCATCGTCATACCCATGGGCGAGATCGAAGATAAAGTGGCTGCTCTTGTCTTCCGGAAAGGTATAACGATGGATGCCCGCGCGCGCCGTCGCACTTAGCTCAGCACGAATCTTGTAATCGCGCAGCATAACGGAGTAGTACCCAGGAATCGCTATCTCCTCGTCATGTGAGAATCGCGACCGATATCCGGCGTTCGGATCCTCGCGTGTACCCGGAACAGTTTTCACCGGTCCCGTGCACGTCATCACCAGAAAATCGAGCATATCGCCAATGCCAGTTCCACTCAGGTGCGTATGGCTGAAACCCATAATCGAATCGTCAGAGTAGTTATACCCAGCGCACCAATCCCATCCACGATTGAAGGTATCCGGACTCAACTGCACCATCCCGAAAGGAACGGTCGCCCCTGGATAGCAATGCCCGTGTCCACCCGTGCCGATCTTTACCTTGACGAGCTTAGAGACAGCCGTCTCTGAGAGCGAAGCATCAGACGGTACGACTCCTGCACGCAGCTTCTTAAGACTCAAGTAGAGCGCCGCAGATCCGGCCACAGTAAATTTCCTTCTCGATATCATCTTCTTCTCCTCGAGTCGTCAGCGGATGCTATACGGATGTTGCTTTTACTTGCGCTCGTTTGTAGTTATCATCTTGGAATTCAGTGAAATCTGAGCCGTAGGTGTCCATTTTTGATCGCTGATAGTCGGGTATTTTTCTAGGGCAATATCACTTCACGAATCAAGATCCAATGTACCGGACGAGATCTCCGTTCGCACAAGGTTAGCTGGGGAGCTAACGTAATGCTCCAACCCGCTTGAATGCGGGCATAAATACCGACGCGCAGGTTTAACGGTAGGTACCTAGGAACGATTTAGGGAGTTTACTGAGGAAGTATGTGACAGGCGACTACGTCGAAGTGCCTGGGCGATCCTGCCATCGTGCTGAGCCTAAGCAGCAATTGGAAACTGGGAATAGGTAAAGTAGTGGGAACGCTGCACCGCTGCAGTGCTGCCGAAAGCGCAGCGGAATCAGTCACCAGTTTCCCTGCCGCCTCGGTTCCCTCCGCGTTCGCCCCAGCCAAAAGAAGCACATTCCCGCCGTGATCAGGATTCTTCACATAGCTCACCGTAGCAAACGACTGGCCAGTCGCATAACCCTTCGCCGAAGGAATATAGGCAGTGGGTTCACCGGAATGAGGATGGACGTTTTGGACAACCTCCTGATGAGCGCTACTGTCCAAAACGATACGGAAGTCCAATAGATCGTTATAGAAGAGCGTCCATGGGTTTGATCGTGCACTGCCTAGTAGGATGAAGTTGCCATCGGCCAAAAGATCCGACAGCCGCAATTCACGCGCCGCCGTCACCTTTAATGGATTCCTACTCGTCTGCGCTACCCATGCTGCCACTCGAGCATCCACAGCTGCTGCCTTGTCGCCCCGCAACACCTGATCAGACAATTGAAGAATTCGCGGATCTACCTTCGTCGGATCGGGGATAAAGCGCCGGTTGGCGTAGTCCGATAGGCCGAGCAACTGCCCTGTCAGTCCTTGGATCTCAGCGATGTTTGGATCACTCGTGATTAGTTGTGTCGGAAGGGACGACTGAAACAGCATGGACCACATGGCGTCCTTCCTGTAGCCCGAGGATTCTCTCTTTGCCCCCCAGAGCATGAAATAGCTCCACAACCCAATATTAAGACAGAGCAGAAGAATCAAAACGGGAAGCATCAGTCTCTGCCAAGGCATGCTGTCGCCCCTGCTTCTAGTCTCTCCGTCAGCAACCATAGTGTTGACCAACGGCGCAGGAACAGCAAACTCCTCAATCGTGTGCTCTAGCATCGCGGTCACCTGAACCGGGTCGCGCAGGATCTCAGGGATATACGATCCAAGCGGTAGATTGATCCGGAATTCGGAGACGTTCCGATAGGCTCCGTAATGTTGCAGCAAACGTTTGCGGACGTCGCTAGCAGTCACTCTCACAATGGCATCTTCGCCCGTATCGTAACTTGGAGGCCGGCCAAATAGCTCAATGCCGATCATCCGTTCCTTCAGTGCATCCGTGTGTCCAGCGATGGATTGCTCCACAACATGCCGCAGGAACTGCCCACTGCGGTTGCTGCCCTTGAACGCCTCGCCGCGAAGCACCTCTTCCAGGTGACGCCGAAAAGCCTGCAAGTCCTCGTCTGTCTCTAAGATCTTTGCGATTTCCGCAAAACGCTCGGCTATTTGGACACTTGAAGACATGGCTTAGATTTCAAATCTAGCATACGCCTGCTGGCTTCCAAGGCATCAAACCCTCCCAACGATTGGGCTGGAGCAACAACATCATAGATAAGCGACGTGGCTACCGTTACACGAAGAGTCGAGGCCTTTTTCTCCTTGTTTTCAATATGTTAGCTGAAACGTTAGGAACAACTCCTAACTTGCGGCAACCCCGCGCACAACAGATAGGGTTGACTGCCAAAGTGGGAGAGCACATCTGCGCGCACTGAAAAACACACCTTTGGGCGAACTGCTGCACTAACTGATTGGCATGACGCAGAGATCGGCAACAAATCTTGGAGGCTCAAACGATGCACATGTTTCGCAAACAACCCTTTGACTGGCTGGGGAGGGCACTGCTACTGCTTGTCCTCGCGTTCACGATACCCAGTATTGCGCAAACAACCAGTGGTTCCTTCGTAGGAAGAGTCACCGATCCCAGCGGAGACGTTATTAAAAGCGCCACCATAGATCTAACTAACGAAGGCACTTCGGTCACGACGAGCGTTACCACCAACGACAACGGCGAGTACACCTTCAGCTACATTCAACCTGGAGTTTATAGCGTCCGCGTCTCAGCGGTTGGCTTTGGCTCAACTCTTCTAAGCCACATCAATTTGGATATTCAGCAGACGGTCCGCGAAGACGTCGCCCTAAAAGTCGGCGATACGAGCACAACTGTTACTGTATCTGCGGATACTCCACTCATCCAAACGGATATCTCGTACGTCGGCAATATCGTTGATGGCAAACAGATTACTGAGACCCCGCTCAATGGGCGTGCGAACGCTTACTCTCTCCTCGGTCTGGCTCCCGGCGTTCAAAGGCCGAACTCGAACGCTCTCATTTCTGGTTCTTCTTTCAAGGGCGGCGCAAACCAGACGATCGACGGCATCTCCAACAATGACATTTTGAATGCACGCATGTCCGATCAAGTCCCTTCTCTCGAAGGCATGGCTGAGTTCAACACTATAGGGGTCAATGCTCCGGCGGAGTACGGTAATGGTGGCGCCCAGGTCATCATCCTGACCAAGTCTGGTACCAACCAGTTCCATGGCAGCTTATTCGAATTCAACCGCAACCGTTACTTTGCGGCAAGAAACTTTTTCCTGACTCCAGGAAGCAAGATACCGCCATTCAATCGCAACGAATACGGTGGATCCATTGGCGGTCCTGTACTACGAGGGAAGCTCTTCTTCTTCTTCACGTATGAAAATAATCGTGCCATCACGACGGTTACTCGCCAGTACGCGATGCCCACAACGGCATTTTTGAACGGAGACTTTTCGCAGTACACCTCCATCGGTGGCAAATCGACAATCGTCTATAACCCAATCACGAAAATCCCTTACCCGAATAACATCATCGCTGCGGGGGATATCAGCCCCGTCAGCAAGCGATTCCTGCGATTTTTCTCAACACCAAATACCGCGACGGCGAACGCCATAGGCAACAACTTCACCTATAGTAGTCCCACGTATGAATTGGACCCGCGTTACTCTATCCGCGGTGATTACCAGATCAGCAAGGCGGATCATGTGATGTTCCGCTTCTATGCAAACCGCCGCACTCCCGCTCCGTTCGACGTAGGTGGTACGGATAAATTTGGCAATTACAGTCATCTGGGAAATATCATCAACCAGTTTGCAACTTCTTATACGAGAGTCTTCTCAAGCTCCATCGTGAATGAACTCGTCTTTGGTGTGAACAAACGCGCAGATCCACGGATCGATCAAAACAATACTATCGATCCTACACAACTTGTCGCAGGTCTCCCGAACATCGACTCTGGCTTCGGACTTCTCCCTACAGTAAACATCGCCAATATGCAGAGAATTTTTTCGACGGGAAGTAGTACCAATCACCAACACACTGTCCAGCTAAACGACAACCTAAGCATTGCGCTAGGACACCACAATCTGAAGATCGGCGGCCAGTTTCTGTCCGAGCTTGAAGGTGGAACCACGTACAACACGGGATCCTTTACCTTCGACGGCCGATACTCGGGCCAGTACTCCACCACCGGTCAGGCGACCAACCAGGTCAATGCCTTTGCCGATTTCCTGCTCGGCGATTTAACCACCAGTTCCACGGCAAACAAAAACAATACGCTGTTCGCAACGGCGAAAACATATGCGGCCTATATCAGTGACTCCTGGAACGTGACACCGAAGCTGACGCTAAACATCGGGATGCGTTACGACAAGCTATTCCCTTTCCAGGTGACGCAGGGTGGCCTGGCCACATTTAGTCCTGAATTGGGTGCGCTCGTCACGATCAGTGGAAAACCCGATCCCGCGCTTGCGGCACGGTATCCGACAATCGACGGTTCTAGAATCAATTACACACGCGGGAACTGGCTGCATATGCAAAACCTAAACTTCGCCCCACGCGTCGGCTTTGCATTTCGTCCATTTGATTCCAAACAGTTTGTGTTGCGTGGCGGATACGGAATCTACTATGACAATCTTTCTCTGGCGGTGTTGGTCAACAATCTGAGCAACCAACTCCCTTTCATCCTGAGCACAAGCTATAACGCGACCAGCAGCACAACGCCTAGCCTCACCTTTGACAATCCCTTCCCTACCTCTGGCGCAGCCGCCGGCAATCCTAACGCTTCAGGCGTGCAACGCGATCTAAAGACGCCATATAACCAGCAATTCAATCTAACTATTGAAAATGAAGTATGGAAGAAGATCGCGCTACGCGCGAGCTACGTTGGCAATCTCGCATCGCATCTTCATACTCCTTTTCCGCTGAATGATGTAGTCCCGCAGCCGATCGGGTTGGCACCTGGACAGCCGGCAACTGTGCAGGCAGCTCGGCCATTTCAGCCGTTCGCGAATATTACCTACTATCTCTATGGTGAAAGCTCGAACACCAATCAACTTCAACTCTCCGCCCGCAGAAGATTTTCTCAGCTGACTTTCGATCTCGAATACCAATATACGAAGGCGCTCGGAATCGATGGCCCGAACGATGAGACGATCTCAAACAAGCAGGACATCCGCAGGGATTACGGCAACCTGAACTTCTACGCCAGGCATGCACTGTCACTCAACTACAGCTACAACCTTCCATTAGGGCAGGGACAGTGGATACTCCCTAATGCGAACGGTGTTGTTGACCGGATAGTCGGTGGCTGGAAGTTCTCTGGTGTATGGAAGGCGACGAGTGGTACGCCGTTCTCTGTGAGCTTTAACAGTTCGCTCAATGGCTTCCCATCCGGTCGTGCTAACTATATCGGCGGATCGACGAAATATCCTGCCCGCCAAGACTACCATCAGTGGTTCAACCCATCTGCATTTTCGGTTCCTACGAATTACACCTTCGGAAGTTCACAGCGCAATATGTTATTTGGCCCCAGCTTTTCTCAGTGGGATGCAGCCCTACTCAAGGACATCAAGATCACAGAGAAGGTCACATTTCAGTTCAGGGCAGAAGCGTTTAATTTCCTGAACCGGACTAACTTCGGCAATCCCAACGCGAACATCAGCAGCACCCCTGGAACGATAGGTCAGATCACAAGCACCAGCGCCGACAATCGACAATTGCAGTTCGGCGGCCGTATCAGCTTCTAATCGACATCCCTCCATACGGGCACCAGATGATCTCATCTTCTACTGGTTTAGGAATAACGTTGTCGCCCCGGGCGGTGACTTTGTATCCGGAGGCCGTAAGTATCTTGACAGTGGCATGCCCCGAAATGTCTTCGGGCGTTGCACTTCTCGCCAATGTCACCTCGGCTTCGCGCGTCATCATATGCTCGCTGAGCAGAGGATAAGGCTGACAGGTTTGATCGGGGATATGAATGGGGCATAAGGCGACTTCCACAAAGACTTAAACACCTCGTTCAAGCCCACGGAAGAAATCGCAGCTTGCGTCACTGCAATTCTGGATAAAGCGATCCACGATTTAGAAGCGATCAAAGGCAATAACTGACTGCGATGTGTGGCCGTTACAAACGCCGTACGGGGAGTGACTGACACCAACCGAGCGCCCCCGTTTGATCTGTTGCGTTGGCTTGCCCGATGTTTTGTACCGATGAGGAGTTAGTGTAGCGCGTTTATCTCTGAGGTTGATCGGACCAGGATTTCTGTGCCAAGCCTAGGGTTAGTCTTCGGCTGGTTTAGGATGCAGTGAGTACGCGGCTAGCCGCGTACTCACTGGCGAACTCTCTCGGCGTCCGTTCACCGAGAGATCGGTGAGGACGACTCTCATTGTATTCCTGCCGCCATACCTCGATCAGTTGTTTTGCTTCGGCCAGCGTGCCGAACCAGTGGGCATTCAGGCACTCAGCTCGGAAGGTTCCGTTGAACGATTCCACGAAGGCATTGTCAGTCGGTTTGCCAGGGCGCGAGAAGTCGATCTTCATTCCGTTCTGGTAAGTGTTTAGTCCCGGCATTTGGTGGTGCATTCTTATCCAGAGACTGGAAGGAGGCACTGTGGGGCAAGTTCTACACCGGGGCGCCACGACGACAGAGGCGGTCCGTCGAGCGATACAACATAGTCAAGAGAGCCTGAGGACGCTGGCTCGGCGGCATGGAATCAACCCGAAGACCGTGGCGAAGTGGAGGAAGCGCTGCTCAGTGGCCGATCTGCGCACCGGGCCGAAGCATCCCCGCTCCACGGTCCTGACGGTGGAACAGGAGGCGATCATCGT
>Ga0193743_1001452_pt1 | contig 17702 bp, 13 predicted proteins | sample L2c2metaG_FD_143038 | JGI IMG/M metagenome (GOLD analysis project Ga0193743, IMG submission 143038) | Soil microbial communities from a riparian zone of the East river system, Colorado, United States - L2c2 | ecosystem: Environmental > Terrestrial > Soil > Riparian zone | place: USA: East River...
CACAGACAAGATCGTGGCCGCGGTGAGCGCGGCGCTGGCCGCCGGCGCGATCGGCGGCGGAGTCGCCATCGCCAACGCCCCCCAGACCCCGGCACCGCCGCCCCCGCGGCCGACTTCAGTGGTGGACACTCCAGAACCCGGCGACACCCCCGATGTTCCGGGAGCACCGGACACCGACAACGTTCAGGAGGGCGACCAGAACGGTCCGGAGGTGCCCGACACCACCGTGGCGCCGGCGCCGCCGAGACGATAGCGACAACGCTGCCACGACACTCTCACCCGCAGCGGCGGGCCCTGCGAAAGCGGGTCCGCCGCCGCACCCCGGAAAACGGACCCACTGCGCGGGTGCCACTGCGTCCTCGTGGGTTGCGCAACCACGAACGCCAATTTGCTCCGGAAGCGTTTGCCTAAAGGCTCTTTGGCCTCAAGTCGCGGCTGGTGACGAAGATGGCACCGGAGTACGGATTGTGGATGCCGTTGCACTGACGGCATGGCATCCCGGCAGGTGCGCACCGGGCGTTGCGGGTCGCTGTCTTCGTGGCGAGGTTGACGCCGCCGATAGCGTGATGCATCCGCCCGCAGAGTCCGCCGCAACACTGTCCCTACGTCTAAGTCAGCGGCGTGGTGCTGACGGTCGCTCGGATTTCGGCCTGCACGTGACGTTCGACGCCTGGTTTGGAGGTGCCGCCATCGGGCTCCCCCCACACCACCGTCAGCTCCTTGCCGTCACGTGCGTGCTCGCGGTCGATTACTCCGATCGAGGCGAAGCTGCCGATGTTGACGGTGTAGGAACTGTACGTCGATCTTCCGACTTGGGCGCCGCCGGCCAACACGAGGTCGTTCTGGCTGACAGCGTAGTCGGAGAACGGCTGGTTGAGGTATTTCGTCCGACCTTGCCCGGGCTTCTTGAACAGGCTGTCGGACAGCACCCGCGCGCAGTCCTCGACATTCCATCGCAACCAAACCTTCTGCGCGTGCGGCTGTTCGGCAAGCGCCGCGAGGCCGTCACGGCCGATGAAATCGTGCTCGAAGTGGATAAGACGGCCGTACCCGATGTCCCACGGAGTGACGTAATAGTTCTCGATCTTCGGAAGTACCTGGCTGCCGGCCAGCGCGTAGTTGGCCTCCAGCGTGTTCGGTGCGAGGTATTGGCGATAAGCCTTCATCGCGTCGCCCGTGTAGAAAGCCGGTACCGGGAAGGGAATCCACCCGGTCTCCAGAGCCGTCGTCGGGTAGGCCAAGCCGCCACCCTCTTTCAGACCAAAGTCTGCGCCTGCGTCGACTAGTGCGGACCAAACGGCGGGGCCCTGGTCGAGGGGACCAATCATCTCCAGTCCCGTGTGCTCCAGTCCGGGCTGGCCGACCATTGTGTGGTTGAGGGCGCGGATGGGCACACCGCCGATCGTGAACTCTCCCATAGTGAAGAACGCGATGGCGGGTAGTGGTCCATCGCAGGCCTTTTCGACGATCTTCAACGCGTTGGGGCCTTGAATCTGGAACCGGAAGATTCGACGCGGGTTCGGATTGATCACCGTAGCGGGGTCGAATGTTACCTCGACGTCGTAGTCGCCGGTCTGCGCCCGGTAGGCCACCCAATTGCCGGCGATACCGGTGCCCACCAGTGAGTACTCGTCGTCGCCGAGGCCGAAGAGGATTCCGTCACCAACGACATAGCCGTCCTCGTTGACGCCAACGAACTGCTTGGCCTTGTTCCGGCCGAACTTCTCGAGATTGTTTACCGCCGTCTCGGAGAACAGTCGCTTCACATCTGGTCCCTTGAAGTAGACGTCAGTCATGTGTGTCGACTGGTCGAACAGGATTGCCGTCGTGGCCCACGCCTCCTGTTCGTCACGCCAGTTCGAGTACTCGGGCTTGTAGGGGAATGCGAAATTGCCCATCGGGACATTGCGGAGCATGGCGACGACGTCGCCGCCCGCCTGATGAATCATCTGCTCAAGGTTTTCAGTGCTCATGATCCGATTTTTCCTCTCTGTTGTTGAAGTGTTCGTCATCGATTGGCGATGGAAGCGTGTGCCACCCTGGGCCGGAATCTGTTTTGCTCATGATGATTACGTATATATCGCTGGCGTTCGGTGCAGTTCGTCATTCGATCGACTCTCGGCCGAGGATCCGGGCGAGAGCGTCCCGTAAGGCCCCCTGGGGGTCGGCCGGCAGCGTCATTGCGCGCCAGGCGACGTGCTTGTCCGGGCGGATCAGCAGCGCACCGCTTTCATCGACTTCGCGCACCTTGGCCCAGTCGTAGTAAAGATCGGTGACGGATCGGCCGGGTCCGATCACGATGGTCACCAGTGGAACTCCCAGCTCGATCGACACCTTCTCAGCGGCGTCCTGCCAGGCTTCGCCGGCAATGCCGGTGATGACGGTGAACTGTGTGTACGGGGCGATATCGATCATGGCGAGCTTGTCGACGTGGTCGCCCACCCAGGCGTGCGGTAGATGGGAGCCAGGGACCGTGGACTGTTCGTAATACAGTTCGGGGTCTCGGCTGGGTTCCGGCAAAGCGGAACCGTCGGGGACGATGGCCGCTGACTCGTAGAATTGACCCATGTCGTGGCCGTGGGTGTTGAACTCGTAGTTCTTGAAGTCCATGGCCTCCACCAGCGCTGCCCGCCGGGATCGACCTTCGACGCTATTGTCCTTTCGCACATCCAACTGGCGAGCCATGTCGGCCACGTCGACGGCCTCCGTCAGACCGAGTGCAGCGTAGAACCTTCCCCAATCACGTGGGGATTGGTTGGCGCGCTTGACGATCCGGTGAGCTATTGGTGAGCGTTCGACGCTGTAGGTCTCCAGCAATGACGGCGCGGCCACCCCACGCAGGACGGCGGCGATCTTCCAGACCAGGTTATAGGAGTCTTGAACCGAGGTATTGGCGCCGAGAGCATTGCCGGGAGGGTGGCGGTGGATCGCGTCTCCGACGCAGAAGACTCGGCCGGACTGTAGGTGAGTGGCCCACATCTCGTTGATCCCCCACAATGAGGCTCCAAGAATCTCGATGTCGATGTCGTTCTGACCGATGAGATTTCGAGCGATCTGCGCCGCGGCGGCATCGTCGACGACCGGCGGATTCTCCTTGATGTCGTAGCCCCACACGATGAGCCATTCGTTCCACGGTCTCACCATCCGCACCACACCAGCACCGACGCCGCCGACGCTGGAACCTGGCTGTATGACGAAGTAGAGTGCGGCGGGTCGGTGCGCACACAGATGGGCCAGATCGGCCTTGAACATGATGCTCATCGAGCCATGCACGTCCATCTGGCCCCCGAAGGGCAGACCGACGTGCGAGGCGACCGCCGACCGGGCTCCGTCGGCGCCGATGACGTATTTGGCCCGGATGGTGTACTGGTACTTGGTCAAGCGATCGAAGACGACCACCTCGATACCGTCATCGTCTTGGCGCAGTGAGACGTACTCGGTGGAGAAACGGGTGTGGGTGCCGCGGAGGGTCGCGTTGCGTACCAGGATGGGCTCGAGGTACGTCTGCGGGAGATCGACGCTCAGACACGGCGACGCACGCTGGTAGTCCGCCTCCCTGTCGGGGTGAGTTCCCCAGGTATGGATACGCCCGATCTCCTCACCGGCAAGCGATGTGCACACCACCGAGTCTCCGACCAACTCATGACCCGCGGCATCGTGATGGATCTGATCTTCGAGCCCCATGTCCCGAAAGACTTCCAGGGCACGCTGGTTGATCAGGTGAGCCCGTGGCGAGTTCGCCGTCCACCGGTGCTTGGTGATCATGATGTTGGGTACGCCGAGAGTCGAAAGCATCAGCGCTGCCGACGCACCAGCGGGGCCCGATCCGATGACCAGCACGTCCGTTTCGACCACCGCGGAGTCGGTCATCTCGGTCTGCGCACTGCCGTCGTCGAGGGAAGAACTCACAGTCTGCCTTTCCGCGCCGATCGGTTGATGGCGCCCTGACAAACGAGTGTCGGAGATGTGGCACCCCGCTACTAAGGGATGCTCAGTTTCACGGCCGAATTAGGCAGCAATGTCCGAATCGGCGAAGGCCCAGACTTCAATTGGGGGCCTAGCGCTCGTCTGGCGATGCAAGTCCGCGCTGCAGACTGTCATGGCGGCGAACGTCGGAGGCCCGTTCGCCGAACCGAAGCGCGAACGATCTCGAGAAGTGTGTGGCAGAACCGAACCCACAACGCATGGCAATTTCGGCGATCGTCATCGACGCCGCGTCCGGCCGGCGCAACATCACCTTGGCCCTGTCCAACCGGCGACCGAGGACGTATTGCGGCACCGTCGTGGCCACACTTGCGAAGGCTCGGGAAAGGTGCCGCGGACTGATGCCGACCGCTGATGCGATGCTCGCAGCGCACAGCGACGGGTCGCTCAGCCGGTGGTCGACGTAGTTGCGTGCGGCAGCAAGGTAGGCCGCGGTGCCGGCATGGTCCCGACCGCCCATCAGCGCGCCCACGAGTTCAAGCAATGCGTCTTCGTCCGGCAGGCAACAAGGGCTGTCGACGCGGGTCGAGCGGCCGACGAGGCTGGCAAGACGTCTGGCAACCGGGTTTTGGTCATGTCCAAACGCTGCGAATAGCGGAGTGCCGAGGTGCTCGAGTCCGGTTCGTTCGAAGAATACGGGTCTGGGAATCTTGACGAAGAGCTCTTCGAATTCACTGGAAAAGCCGCGCACGAAGGGCTGGTCCGAGTCGCACACCACCAACTGCCCACGGCGCAGGGTGCGAATACCCTCGGAGTGGTGAAAGAAGGCTTCACCGGCCAGCACGAGAAACAACACGATCGAGTCGCCTGGCCCGCGCCTGATCAGGTCGAATCGGCGCTCGATCACGTGCGCGGTATGTGCCCTGACGCGAGATAGGTGCGTTTGCGCTAGCTGGACATTCACCGTCTCTCCGCCGAACGCCGCGTCCACGATTGACCGACAGTGCAGGCCCATGAGCGCATCGGAGTTGTGCTCTTGCCAAAGTTCGACCTGCTGATCCGCCGGAACCCCCGCGGTCGTGAATGATCGCGGCACGCCCAGCGCTGTCGCCGATCCCATGGCCATCAGCGTAGACACGCTCGCCTCGCGCAATTCACGCAAAACTGCGCCAGGCGACCGGATGTCCTAGTGCGCGTGGTCGTGTGCGTGATCGTGCGGTTCACTGCCGACTGCCGTGTTGTCCGTCGGTGGAAAGAACAACACGTAGGGTTCCCTGTTCAGATCCAACCGCAGGCTTTGGTACATGATGAACGTGTGGTTCACGGCGAACGTATCCACACCACCGAGTCGCGGCCGCCACTTCTCGATCACCGGCTGGGCGGCTTCGGCGCTTGCCGCGTCGTACATGGTCTTGAAGTACACGTAGATATTCTCTTGGCCGACGAGGTCACGCGACATTTCGCGTTTCACCTCGGTCAACTCCAATGCATGCTGCGCGGCATCGCGGATGTCGTGCATGTATTCGCGCTGCGCGAGAACGTCTTCACGCGTGCCCAGACGGTTCAGATGACCGGTGATCATCGTCTCGAAGTCGAACTCCAAGGTGTGGTCGTGGTGTTCCATGAATCCCGGAATATGCTTCGACATAGCGATGTTCGCGAACGGCACCCACCCTGGATAGATGACGTCCACCAACATCAGTACCTTGTGTTGAGGCATGTAGATGAAACTGTTGCCGGGCGCATGGTTGTTGCCCTTGTAGACCAATTCCAGCACCTGACCGCCCACCTCGAGCCGGTGAGCGTCTTTGAACGTAACGTCTGGCGGCTTGCGGGCCGGGTCCTTGAGCTCGACGAGCAAGGTGTACGTCTCTTGCTGACCGATCCTGACGGCGTCGTCTGGAAATTGATTGGCGGTGCCGATGTGGTCACCGTGGTAGTGGGAGTAGATGACGTGGGTGATCGGCTTGTCCGTCACGTCGCGAATCGCACGCGTCACCAGCCCGCCGAGCGTGGGCGGCGCATCGATCGCGATGACCTCGTTCTCACAGACGACGAACGCGCACTGATATCCCCCCTCGGTCACCCAGTACACCCCGCCCTTGACCTCTTCGACGAGGTACCCGCATGACGGAACCTTCGGGCCGAATGCGCCGGCGGGCACCGCCGGTACCTCGATCGATGGGCTCGGCTGCTCTTGTGCCATATCGGCTCCTGACTTGATTCTTGAGAAACGAAACACCGCATGACGGGGAGACCCGCAGAGTTCATGACAGTACTAAAGCTTGCGCGCGCAAGCAAGATAAAAATGTACCGTGGCCGGGTTTCGCCACGAGTGGGCATCTTGCGGAAGCTTGGTTGCGGGCCAACTCGCAGGACCCGACATTCGGTCCCCGGGCCTCTCGATGGTGCCCCTTGACAATCCTGATTGCCCGACGGGCGACGATCCACCGATGGAGACGAAGGTCATCGTGCGCCTTGGCGGTCGGGCACCCGTTCACCCTCTGGTGTCGGCTCGGGCGGTGATCCGTCGCCGAAGGGTCTGCCACCCAACGCTTCCCGGCCGTGCGGGGTCAGCCAGTTGGACAACTCGGGTCCCTTGGGCACGATCCGGGTCGGATTGATGTCGGTGTGCACGATGTAGTAGTGCTGCTTGATCTGGACGAAGTCGACGGTGTCGCCGAACCCCGGCGTCTGGAACAGATCCCGCGCGTAGGCCCACAACACCGGCATCTCGTCGAGCTTGGACCGGTTGCACTTGAAGTGGCCGTGGTAGACGGCGTCGAACCTCGCCAGCGTGGTGAACAGTCGTACGTCTGCCTCGGTGATGGTGTCGCCCACCAGATACCGTCGCACGCTCAGCCGCTCTTCGAGCCAGTCCAGCGCGGTGAACAACCGGTCGTAGGCGCCGTCGTAGGCGTCCTGGGAACCCGCGAACCCGCAGCGGTACACCCCGTTGTTGACCTCGGTGTAGACCCGTTTGGCCACGCCGTCGATCTCCCTACGCAGCGGCTCGGGGTAGAGCTGAGGCGCTCCCGGTCGGTGATGGGCCACCCATTCGGTCGACAGGTCCAACGTCATCTGCGCGAAGTCGTTGGTCACCACCTGTCCCGTCGGCACGTCGACGATCGTTGGGACGGTGATGCCCTTCGGGTAGTCCGGGAATCGTTTCAAGTAGGCGTCCTGCAGGCGCGGGATCTGCAGCACGGGGTCAAGGCCGCCAGGGTCAAGGTCGAACGTCCAGCTGCGTTGGTCGTGCGTCGGCCCGCAAAGCCCAATGGACAGAACGTCTTTAAGGCCAAGGAGCCGGCGCACGATGATCGCCCGGTTTGCCCACGGGCAGGCCCTGGCGACGACGAGGCGATAGCGCCCAGGTTCGACGGGGTAGCCGTCGCGGCCGTCAGCCGTGATGCGGGTGGTGATGTAGTTGGTGTCGCGGTCGAACCCGCCGTCATGAGCGATGTAGTCACCCGCCCCCGCGGACCATCCCGCCCAACCGCTATCCGAGGTCGGTCCGTCCGAATTCGTCATCGCGCCTTTCAACAGTCAGAAAGTCACTGTATCATGCGTGCGCAAGCAACTATATACTGTCGGTTGGTCACACACGTTGGAGTCCCGAACTCACGGGGCCCACGGGGCTGAAGGGGTCATCGAGTTGTTCCGGTCTGCACCTGTGGACGTCCATTCGCCAACCTCAGTTGCGAGTAACGCCGTATGCAAATGTCGTTGCTTGCGCGCGCAAGTGGTAGCATATGTTTGACGCACGCGTGTTGCCTCGGCCGCCGAGTTGGCGTGCGCGACACCGAACGCAGGAGGTGATGTGGCTGCGTCCATTCCGATGAGCGTCGGCCGACGAACCCCTCGCCTGAGAGGCGCGCAGTGACACATCTCGGCGCGGTGGCGCTCAAACAACGGGCGTGGGGACGGTTTGACGATTTCAGCACCCGTACTGCACAGCTGTTTCCGCGGTTCGACGCCCAGGTCTTCACCTACCGCACCGATGAGGTCGGTGACGTACTACAGCAGGTGCAGCATGCTGCCAACCGCAACCAGTGGGCATTTGGCTTCGTGTCTTACGAGGCCGCGGCCGGCTTGGACTCGACGCTGCCCGTCGCCTCGGGCGGCGGCGCCGTGGCGATTCAACCGCCGACTCCCCTTGTCTGGTTTGGCATATCGTCCGAGCCGCCGCAGGTCACTGAGATCGTCGAGCGGCACGAACACTATCGAGCCGGCCCGTGGACGCATCATTGGAGCCCGACCGATTACGGGACGGCGTTCACGCGGGTAAAAGACGCCATTGCGGCAGGACGCACTTACCAGTGCAATCTCACTACGACGCTGACGGCACCGTTCGCGGGCGATACACAGTCCTTCTACGCCGACTTGGCCCACGCGCAGTTGTCCCGCTATTGCGCCTATCTGGAGTTTGGTAGCCACGTCATCGCCAGCGCGAGCCCCGAGCTCTTCTTCGAGTGGGGAGCGGGCCAACTGAGCACCAAGCCGATGAAAGGTACTGCGATCCGCGGCCACACGCACGCGGAGGACATGCGGAAGCTACGTCAGTTGCTGGCCAGCTCGAAGGAGCGCGCGGAGAACATCATCATCGTAGACCTGCTCCGCAACGACCTGGCCAAGATCGCGACAGTGGGGAGTGTGTGCGTCCGAGCGCTTCTCACGCCGGAAGCTTATCCCACGGTGTGGCAATTGACTTCCCACATCACGGCCGAGCCAGCGCCGTGCACGTCCCTCGTGGACGTCATGCGCGCGCTGTTCCCCTGCGGATCTGTCACCGGCGCGCCCAAGGCGGAGACGATGGGCATTATCCGCGACGTCGAGGGGCGTCGACGCGGCATTTACTGCGGCGCCATCGGTTGGGTGGCTCCACCCACGGAGTCGGTGCAGGCACGATTCAGCGTGGCGATACGAACAGCTCACATCGATCGATCGCTGGGGCTGTGTGAGTATGGCGTCGGCGGCGGAATAACTTGGGAGAGTGATGAATCCGCCGAGCTTGACGAGATCATCGCCAAGAGTCGAATACTGATGAATGATGGTTCTGCGCGAGAGGGTCAACGGACGGGCGCGACCTTGGAACATAGTAGGCGTCCGTCCGCGGTCGAGATGCGCTGAGCTAGCGACGGCCTGAACTCGACGTCGGCTAGGTACCCGTGACTGCGTCAGGGACGTCCGATTGCGTCGCTCTTTCGCCTCACACCGGTGTGAAGTCCGAAATCAACCAGCGGTCACCAACCTTGTCCAGCGTGACTTTCACACTTGAAGCAGTACTCGTCGGTGCCTCAGCGCCAACGGTGATCGACTGGTCAACGAATACCAGGACCACGGCGTGGTTTGCCGTGGCCGACATGGAGGCAGCCGTTGGCACCGTGGCCACTGCGGAAACCTGCTTTTGCTGGGCTCCCGGGATCACGACGTCGTGAATGAGGGCGCTATAGGAGTCTCGGAAATCGCCTGTCAGCCGGTCACGGGCCGCGGTGAGAACCATGTCGGCCGTGTCGGGCCGGTAAGTCAGCAGCGCGATCGTGCTTTCGGTCGCCGCCGCGACCGACTGGGTCTGCGCGGATACCGCATCGTGGGCGGAATCAGACTGCCACTTCAAGTATCCGGTGCTACAGGCCAGAACTAGCGCCAACCCCGGTAGTAGTCCGTATGCACAGACTCGGATCCAGCGCGTAGCACCTGACGTCGCTCGGGTGGAGTGATCGGCGGAATCCGTTGTGGCGTCAATCCTGGCTTCCGGTGACGAACTGTCGCTGTCGGCCGCCGAGACTGGTTCATCAACGATGCCGATTCCGGTTGTCCCATCGTCGATCGCAGTAATCACCGCTCCGTATCCGCCTTTCGCGTCGTCTTGAGAAGTCATGGAATGAACTGCACGTCGGAGACCTTCGCGGTACTGCCCACCCTCTGGACGACCAAACGCATCCGCCAACCGCGCGGCTGTTGGTCGCTAGCACCGGCATTGGAGGTCTTCACCGAGACTGCGACGATCACCTGGGCCTGATTGTCCTCGACCGACTCGAGCCCGGCGGCGGTCACGCTGCCCTGCGAGGTTGACTGCGCCTGCTTGACGACGTCGATGAATGGCTGGGAGCGCTTCTGAAAGTCATCGTGGAACGCCCCCGTCGCCGAATCCAGAACTCGCGCTACGTCGGCGTCGGCCTCGGTATAGTTGATTGTGGTCAAATTGACCGCAGCCTGGTGGCCGACCTGCAGAAACAGATCACGCTGGTGGGCCGCCACGCGGGCCTCATATGCTCCATACCCCACGAAACCCGCTAGTCCGCCCAGCGCCGCTACGATCAGCGTCGAGGCAACCAGTGCGGTGCGCAACCTCGTCGGCGCCCTCGTCGCCGGATGCGGCGGCGCTTCCGCATCGACAGGCGCCCCCGGGTCCCGCTTCTGCTGCATGTCGACGCCGTCGAGGTCACTTGGGAACGGTGTCGAATCGTCCGGATCGAGATGAGCTTCACGTTCGCCGGTGCTGACGGCCTCGTCAGCGAGGGTCGTTGTGTGTGAGTCGGATTCGCGAGCTGGGGCGTGCTGCTCCTTCTGCCCCGATGCGGAGGTTGAGGCGCGCTTGGCCGCGATCCGCGAAGCGATCTGGTTTAGCACGTGCGTCTGACCGCCGCCTGGTGAGAAGCCCGTGCCGGCCGCCGCGACGGACGTGGACGAAGGCGGTCGCTGAATCGGTCCACCGTAGATGTCCTTCCGCTCAGTGCGCTGTTCGTTGATGCCGCGAGACACGACACCTGCAGAGCCGCCCGACGCTGCACACCAGCCCGAGTGATCTTGCTTGCGCGCGCAAGTGATGCTATCCCGTGGGCGATCGAAAGTTCAAGCATTCGTCGACCCGTCGACCCGTCGACGCGCCAGTCTGCGGCCGGCTGACGCGGACTGCCGGACGCGCAGCCGCTGTTCACCGGCCGATCGTCTGGTGGCGAGTAACGGCTACACCGCAACCCCGCGCCGCTGACCCGTAACGATGCGCCGTTCACGTGGTGGCACATCGCGTTTCGGTGCGGCGCGCGTCTTGGCGATGACTGCGTGTCAGGGGTTGCGCGGTGAGCAGCCACAGTACGGCCAGGCACGCCAGCGCCAGGCCGGTGAACGAGAGCCAGCGACCCAGCAGCGCCAGCGGATGGATTCCCTGTGCGGTGATCGCCAAAGCGATGCACACCGTCGGCGGGTGCACCCGCCCGGCCGGGGATGCCACGATCACTACCGCTGCGACCGTACAGGCGAGCATCGCGGGTAGACCCATGGCTGCGCCGGTTAAGGAGGTCAGTGCGGAGATGCCGATCCCGGCCGTGTAACACCAGAGTATTCGTTGTGGACGTTGGTGATATCGCAGTGGAGCGTGCAAGACGATCGCGGTGGTGCTCGCAATCGCCGAGATGGCATAGGGCTGGCCGAGCCCGATGGTGACGGTTGCGGCGGGTACCAGGACGGTCGCCGCCAGAGCGCACCGCAGGGTTACCCCGCGCAGCCTCGCGGACGGTCCGACTACCCTCATCCGGGGTGTAGTCCGCGTTTGCCCTCAGCTGGTCTGCTCATGTTATGGCGAGGGTGGGACGAGTAAGTCTTGCCACGTCTGGTGACCACCGTCGGCGCCGATGTCGGTCTGGGTGTACTGCTTGCCGTCGGGTCCGGTGTAGGTGCCGGTGGCGGGATCGTAGTGGGCGACGGCCATGGGCGGCGCACCCGTTGGCTGCGACGCCGGAGCGCCAGCGGGTGCCGATGTGCCTGGCGGTTGTTCGGGTACGGGCTGGCCGGACAGCGTCGCGTTCGGGTCGCCCTTCCAGTTGTAGCCATCGTTGAGCGGCACGTAGTTTTCGTCGCTTTCACACATCTTGACCGTGGGAGCCCGCTTACCCGGCCGTGTCAGACAGGGCAGGTTGCGGGCTCCTCGCACGTCCAGCTGGGAGTCCTGCGGCACCCGGCAGTACATGTCCCCCGCTGGGCGATCGGGGTAGTCCACCTCGCTGGGGGGCCGGATCTGTTGAGGTGGAAGGTATCCCGTCGAGCATGGCGGCGGTAGGTTCGCGTTGAGATTGAAGGATAAATACAGTCCTTTGTAGGCTGGCTTGGCGTAGCGGTTGGCGAGCTGGGATCCCTGCAGCATTTCCACGTCGGGCGGCAGCAGGACGAGTAGCTGTTCGAGAGCCGGCCGGTAGGTGATCGCGACCTGTTCGAGGCTGACCAAGTTGGCGAGCACGATCGGCAAGGTGGGCTTGAGCCTGTCCACTAGCTGTTGGGCCGCCCCGAACGAAGCGGGTCCGTTGTCCAGGAACCCGTTCAACGCTTGATCTTGGCTCTGCAGCTGGCGGGTTGTCTCGGCGAGGTTGGCCGCCCAGTTTTGAATGGACCCAGAGGTGTCGATCTGGGTGTCCAGGAGAGGCTTGGACTGGTCGATCACGGTGGTGAGCGAGTCCAGGTTGCGCCGCGCGTCGGCGGCCAGGGTGGTGGTTCCGTTCACGATGCGCGAGAGTTCCGGACCCAGACCACCCACGGCCGTATAGGCCTCATCGATCGCGGTCTTGAGATCGTCGTGCGGGATGGCTTGCAGCCCTTTGTTCGTCGCGGTCAGCACCGCGTTGATGTCGGGTGGCAGTGTGGTCCGATCGGCGGGGATGACATCGCCGTTCTTCAGTGCCGGTCCCTGGCCGCTGCGGGGCACGAGTTCGACGAACTGTTCGCCGACCGCGGTTTGGCTGTGCACTTGCGCGACGAGATCTGCCGGGATCGTGGTGCCGGATTTCAAGGACAGCACAGCGTCCACGCCGCCGGGGCTGAGGCGGACGTCTTCGATCCGTCCCACTTCGACTCCGCGGTAGGTGACGTTGCCGTTCTTGTATAGCCCGCCCGAGGCGGGCAGGTTGACGGTGACCTCGTAATACCCAACGCCAAACCACATCTTGGGTAGATCAAGGTATCCAATGGCCATGACACTGCCGGCGACTAGCGACACGACGCTGAAGAATGCCAACTGCCGTCTGACGCGTTTGTCTAGGTACATCTAAGGCCCCTGGTCGGTGCGGTACGGAGCAAGCAACGGGTTGCCCGCGGTGTATGGGCTTGGCAGCACACCGATGGTGCGTCCCCATTGCATCTCCAGTTTGGTGAGGTCACCTTCGAATCGGGTGCCGGTGAACAGCCCGGAGTCAAGCCGGCTCAGCGTCAGATCGACGATCAGGCTGACGTTGGCGTAGTCACCGCGGAACCACTTGTCGAGAGAGTCCTTGGCGAACGGGAATGTCGTGATCAGATTCAACGACCGGGTAATCGACGTCCCGGCGTTGCCGAGTGATTCCAGCACTGGCCCCAGATCTTTGAGCTCCTGGACCATGGCGGCCTTGGTCTGATCGACCGAGTCGGCGGCGAGGGCACTGAACTTGCCCAGCTGGTCGACCGCGTCGATGAGGTGGTCGCGCCGATGATTGAGCACGGTCAACGCGGCGGGAATGGTGTCCAGTCCCTTGTCGATCACGGGTTGTTGTGCGGCGAACTGGCCGACCAACCGATTGAGACTGTCGGTGGCGTTGATGATGTCGTCGGTTTGGTCGTTGACCCGGCCGATGAAGGTGTCCAGTTGCGCGAGCAGGCTGCGCAGCTCCCCTTCGCGACCTGCGAACGCCGTACTCAGTGCCCTGGTGATGTCTTGAACTTGGCCCAGTCCCCCGTTGTTGAGGAGCACGGAGGCCGCAGCCAGTGTCTGCTCGGTGGAGGGATAGGCCTTCCCGGACGACAACGGGATCAGGGAACCCTGATGCAGCCTGCCTTCTGGCCGCTCCTGGCTCGGCGGCGCCAGCTCGATGTGCAGGGATCCCAAAAGGCTTGTCTGGCCCAGCGCGGCGGTCGCATTCTCCGGCAGGATCACATCACCGTTGAGCCGCATGGTGAGCAGTGCGTGCCAGTCCTGGCGCTCGATCTTGGTGACGGTGCCGACCGTGACGTCGCCCACCCGCACCCGCGAATTGGGTTGGAGTCTGTCCACGTCGGGCAGCTGCGCCTGAATCATGAACGCTCCGGGGCCCTTTCCCTGAGTTCCCGGCAGCGTCAACGTGTTCAGACCGCGCCATCCGCATCCGGAGAGCAGCGTCGCCGTCAGCGCCACCACCAGAACAACGGCGCGACGTCGGCCGGTGCGTGTCACGAGCCCGCCCCAGACGGGACCATCATGCCCGGCAGACCCGCGACGGGATCAGTCGGGCGCGCCGGTGCCGGCTGGTCGCCCGCCGCCGGGTCGTCGCCCGGCGGTAGCTCCGCGCCCAGCGGTGCTTCGGCGGCCAACGGTGCATCAGGCGCTGGCGCCGTCGCAGCGACCGGTTGTCCCTGTGGGGGAACGTAATCCGGCCGCATCCAGTCCTCGCTGTAGGTGACCTCGTTCGGGCGGGCGGTGGCCCCGACCAACGGGTTGAACCCCAGCGGCGGGAAGTTGTACTGGCGGTTCTTCACGATCGGCGCGAGATACTGCACACACAGTTTCGCTGACTGCTCGGCACCCAACCGGGAGGCGGCTTGGATGGCGCCGCAGAGGAACGTGATGGGATCGGAGAAGTTGTTGACGGCCGCGACCCCGCTGAGCGTGCCCTGGGCGGGTTGATACAGGTTGGCGGCGTTAGCCGCGACGGTCGGCAGGATGTGCAGCGCCTGCTTGATGTCGTCGAGGCTCTGGGTCATCGCGGTTGACACCGATGCGAGCTTGTCTGACGTGGTACCCAGGCTTTCGCGGTTCTCGGCGACGAAGCTCGTCACCTCGCCCACCGCATCGTTGAGGTTCTTGACGGCATCGGCGACCTCACCAGGATCGTTGGCCAATAGTCCCGTCGCCGAAGCTAGGTTTCCGTTGAGCGCCCGGAGCAGGTCGGTGCTGTCCTGCAGCGCCGACACGAGAACGGACAGATTCTTGACGCTGCCAAAGATGTCGCCGCTATGGTCTCCGAGTGCCGAAATCGTCTGCGAAAGCTTGATGATTGCGTCGCGGATCGCTGCCCCTTGGCCCCGCAGGTTACCCGCCGTCGTGTGGATCAACGAGCCCAACGTGCTCACACCGCCGGGCTGGGTGGGCTGCAGCGTGTCGGCAAGGCGCTGAAGCTGGGTGCGCACGTCGTCCCATTCGACCGGGACCGCGGTGCGCTGCTCGGGGATGACGGCATCTCGTTGCAGCATTGGCCCGTCCCGGTAGGGCGGTGTCAGCTGGATTGCGCGCGCGGTCACCAGCGTCGGCGAGAGGATGACTGCCTTGGCATCGGCGGGCACCGGGTATTTGCCGTCGAACCAGAACGTGATCTTCACCCGTGTCGGTTCGGCCTCGATGGTCTCGATCTTGCCGACCTCGACGCCGCGGATGCGCACGTCGTCACCGGCGAACACGCCGTTGCTGTTGTCGAAGTAGGCGGTCACCTCGATGTGGTCGGTTCGCTGATGGGACCGCACGAGCACATATCCGCCGCCCACAACAATGCCGACGAGCACAACGGCCAACGCGATCTTGGCCGTGCGCACGCTGATCATTGGCCAGCTCCTTCCGCGGGGGGTGGTGTTGTCGGTACCGGCTCGCCGGGTGCCGGCACGAACACCGCACTGGGTGTCGGCGGCGTGGATGCATTGGGGTCAGGGGTCTGAGGTGCCGGTGGCCCCGGCGGCGGACCGCCCGGTGGGGGTGGCGGCAGCGGCTCCCGATACGGGTAGCGGGGGTCACCAGGTTTGCCGGTGATCGCATCGGGCAGCGTGAGATTCGGGTCACCGCCCTGCCCGGTGCGCGGGTAGGGAATCGGCAGCGCCGGTGTGCCGGGTTGCCCAGTCGGGGGATCCGTGCGTTGCGAAGGTAGAAGAACGTTGGGGTCGAGTCCCAAGTCAGAGAAGGCCGCGTCGACGAACGGTTGAATGAACTGGCCTGGGATGAGGTTCGCGATGTACGCCTTGAAGAATGGGCCCCCGGACAGCGCTTCACCGAAGCTCATCGCGTACGTGTCGAGTCCCTTGATGGACTTCTGGATCTCGGCCTTTCGGTTGTCGACCGTCGCCAGTACACCGTTGAGCTTGTCCAGCGCTGGTTTGAGCGTGGCCCGGTTGTCGGCGATAAATCCGCGCAGCTGTTGAGTCAGTGCGGAAATGTGGCCGGAAATCTGGTCCAGCGCGGCGCTTTGGCTGCGCAGGGCAGCCAGGAGTGAATTGGTGTCGTGAATCAGCTGGACGATCTCGTCGGTGCGTTTCGCGAGGACTGTCGTCGCTTTGTTCGCGTTGGACAACAGGCTGCGCAGTTCGGCGTCACGCTGATCGATGGTCTGCGAGAACCGCGCCACGCCGTCGACGGCCAGCTTGAGGTCCGCAGGGGTGTCCTGCAGTGTCGTCGACAACGTTTGCAACGCGGTGGAGAGCTGGTCGGTGTTGAGTCCACTGATCGTTGCGGTGAGGTCACCGATGGCGTCCGGGAGCTGATAGGGCGAGGTGGTCCGCTCGAGGGGAATGACGCCGTTGAGGTGGCCCGGGCCGCGCGGAGTCACTTCCAGGACCTTGTTGCCCAGCAGGCTCGTCGACTTGATGGCTGCTTCGGTGCGCTCACCCAAGCGGATGTTGTCGGCAACGGTGAATTCGATGAGCACACCTTGCGGTGTCAGTGAAATGTTCTTGACCTGCCCGGACCGAAAGCCCGAAACTTGAACCGGTGCGCCGGTCTCCAACGCCCCCGCCTCTTCGAAGTAGGACTCGTAGGTGGTGCCGCCGGAAAAGAACGGCAGGCGCTGGTAGTTCAGCGCCCCTACCGTGATGACGAGGATCAGTGTCAGTGATATGGCGCCGATGGTGACGGGGCTGCGTTCCCGGAATGTCTTCATTTCGGCGTGCACCTGCCCGAGTCCTGGCCGGCTATCTTGATGTACACCGGTTGGCCGCCCTTTCCGTTGACCTTCAGGACGATGTCGCAGAGGTAGAAGCTGAAGAAGTCGCCATTGAGGGCCTGACGGTTGAGCACGCGGTAGGCATCGGGCAGCGTCTTGAGGAGGTTGTCGAAGTAGTCGTGGTCGGACAGCACGGCACTTGCCGCCCGGTCGGTTTCGTGGATGGTCTTCTGCAGCGGCGGCCGGGCCTGGCTGAGCAAGTCGGCGATGCTCGCCGCGCCGGCGTTCGCGTTCGCAACGGCGTTGCTGATGTCGTGGTTGCGACCGTCGAGGGCATGCACGAGTTGCGATAGCGAGTCGATCGCTTCGCCGAATTTGTCGCTGCGGTCGCCCAGCGATCCCAGGACCGTGTTCAGGTTGGTGACCACTTGACCGATGAGTGCGTCGCGGTCGGCGAGGGTGTTCGTCAACGCCGCGGTCTGGGTGAGGATCGATCCGATCGTGGGGCCCTGCCCTTGGAACGCTGAAATGAGTTGACTGGTGAGGGCGTTGGTTTGGTCGGGTTCGAGCGCATGGAATAGGGGCCGGAATCCGCCGATCAACGCGTCCAGGTCGAGTGCGGGCGCGGTGCGATCCAGCGGAATGGTTCCCCCGGGGGGCAAAGTCTTGGTGGCGCCGGGGCCTTGTTCCAGTGCGAGAGAGCGGCCCCCGATGAGGTCGTCGTAGCGGATGACGGCCCGGCTCCCCTCGGTCAGGACCACCGAATCGTCTGTGCTGAAGGTGACTACGGCGGTGGCGTCATCGTTGATCGTGATGTCTTTGACCTTGCCGACTTCGACGCCTGCGATGCGGACGAAGTTGCCGTTCTTGAGTCCGCTGACCGTGTTGAACAGGGCGTGGTAGGTCTGTTCGGGCTGG
>Ga0193743_1001453_pt1 | contig 17697 bp, 17 predicted proteins | sample L2c2metaG_FD_143038 | JGI IMG/M metagenome (GOLD analysis project Ga0193743, IMG submission 143038) | Soil microbial communities from a riparian zone of the East river system, Colorado, United States - L2c2 | ecosystem: Environmental > Terrestrial > Soil > Riparian zone | place: USA: East River...
TCGAAGTAGCAAACGGACCGCCGACAGCACGTATACAGTCTCCGAACCCCACATATATACAATCAGGCGGTTGAGAATCGCCTACCCCATCATTCCCCCTATTTTCATAGGAACTGACAATACGGCACGCTCAAGATGTCTGAATTCAAGCCTATTATACTGACCCTTCCTTCTTCGTTCACTCCATCACTGGCGCTTGAGGTAAGTAACCATTATTCCAGAACCCAAGAGGTTTCGACAAATGGAATCTTTGTATCGCCTAGATCCTTCCTTTCGGGTTGACAATCCACAAGCTTCTTGTCAAAGATGACAAACATGTGAGTTGAGATGCTGCCTTTTGAAACGGATAACTGATCGCCGACCGGACCACAATTGAGCAGGCCCATGATCTTGTTATTGGTCCCGACTTGCCTTATGGCCACGTTACTCAAAAATACACCAACTCCATTGTTGACGGTACACCAATCGAGTGCCAGTCGGGACACATTCTATAGAACGCCATGGAATCAAGAGCAAGTTTAGGGCTCTTCCAAATGGTGCCGTTAATTACGCCTTTTCTTCGGCAGAACTCTAATTTTTTTGTTTCACAGAGAATGAACTGGTTTCCCTTCATGGAGGGCCTATAGGCTTCGACGCTATCCCCTGGACCTTATTGTCTGAAGGAGATCCCCCTAGCCTATTCTCTGCAGCAGAGCTCTCACACCTTACGCCCTCGGGATCCACTGTTTCCTCCTATGCTTTCTTCCGCTTAATCTCGCCTTCAGGAGACCAAGGCTTTTTGGGCAAACTTGTGACTGAAGCTCTCATAGCACTCATTGGACCTATCAAGCCACAGGATTCAGTTAATGCCGCTGCAGACGACTCTGTGGGCAGCATCGTGATTGTATATCGTGCAAAACTGGACGAAGGAGCTACGAAAGTCGTAACCCCAATAAACCTAACGCAGGTAAGACTTCATGCCTCCACTAGTTGTTTGCCTAATTCAGATATATATAGCACTGGAGCTTCAACCTCGATGCAAGCTTACAAGATGGACTCGATTGCCTTTCGATTCAAAACTACATGCTCACTATCAAGGTTCGTGCACGATCCTCTAGTCCTAGCATCAAAAGCTGACCGATTCCTCTAAGGCTGATCGCATCGCCGAGCTCGGCCCTCACGCGCTTGCAACAGGCAACTTCATCCCTATCTCTACTCTCCCCTCACATGATCATAGTTCAAAAAGAATCGGAGACAAATGTCCTCCAGGCGGTTACGGTCAGTTAATTATCTAATGCCAAGCACTAGTAGGATGCAATTTCTCACAACTGACCCTTTAAAAATAAACCCATGTACCACAGATGACTATTATGCTTTCACCAATAACGCCAATATTCCCACTCGTATTCCCTTGTCGGACTTTACCGAGACATCAGATCTGCTCAAAGATTTGCTGGACGCTACCAATGAAGGAGGTGGATATCGCGCAGCGCCTGTTGTCGAAGTATCTTCTGCGAAATCGGGCTTCAAACTCGTTTTCGATACTAATCGTGAGATCCTTCCTTTCAATTTTCACTCCTAATATTCTTTACGTGATTTCTAGAGCTCGGAGTTATGTTTTACTCCAACAACATGGCTGACCCTTCCAAAGGCGCACGCAAGAAGATCCATGGAGGATCGAGTATCTCGGATAATGGTGACGCATATGGTCCTGGCAGTCAGTTATTTATATGCTAACTGTATATTGATGATCAATTCTGACGACAGGTCTTGTTTTTTTTTTCCTTTTTTTTTTTCACAGGTGCTGCTTTCTTTGAATTTCACCAGGTATGTGTTTTGAGTTGACGTTTTTTATACAGTTTTCCTGCATCTTGGGTCGACTGAGGTTTTTTTTTAAAACTCTGATTCTAGCCTCTTTCTGCCTTTCTTTTCGCGAACAACAAGGATGGGGAAGATACACTTCTCACGTCAGACGAACTCTATCACCATTACGTTCGCTATGATGTGAAATTCAGGCAAGCCTGATCAGCCTGGAAACTGAACAATCAGCGGTTCTTGACTTGATGGGAACCCAATACCCCATCCCCGGAACAAGCTGTCTCGAATACTCTATCATCGGTGATAATTTTTGAAGAAAAAGGGGCTCGTTCTTTTTCAGACTCGTAATGTGGAAGGATGTGGAGTCCACTTTATGCTGACTTTTTTTTTCTTGGATAGGTTGACCCAAACGATTACTTAGCCTGCTGCTAAGAGAGGCTTACATCTATGTATTAAGTGGTAGGTAGCACATCAGTACAATCGAACCTGTCATAACCCATACCCCTTCGGTGAGAACTCCTGGGAATATGGCTGATAGCTTTCCAGAGCAGTGCCAAAATTAGAATCAAAATAAAATAAAATCAAAGTGACTTCAGCGTTTTTTTTAAGCCTATAGGCCCATCTAAAAGCTGCTTCCAGATACTTGGATTCTCCCTACGATTGACAATCAATAATGTCTCCCACTAACTTCATTCCAGATTGGGGCCATAGATTTTTCTTATCAGATTGACTCCAGTCAGAATGTGGGGGATTCACCCAAAAAAAAAAAGGTTCACATGTTAGGGCTCACCTCGTTTTCTTTTTTTTAAAAATCATCTGTAACAATTTTTTCACCAAGCCCTTTCCTGACTCCTGAGGATATCAAGAGGCTGTCAACCCATTATAGTGAAGATGCCCCACCCCCCCCTTCCCCCTGTCAAAGCAACACCTGAGGGTCTTTGTGTCCCCCCCGAGCGTCCGATCCAGGTAGCGCATAGCCGAGTCACCGGCCGACAGCAAATGATACAACAATCATGTAGAACCCGTAACTTGTAACATATTTCCCTCAGAAAATCAGAGCAAAGAAATGAGTGGCTGCTGGCCCATACTTGGAAAATCACTAATTATAACTTTTGAGCAAAAAAAAAAAAAAATTTCTACATCTGGAAATTGTAAAACGCCATGTCCTAGCGTAAAGATGAACTTTATGTCAACAGAAAAACAGAGTTGTCTTACCAAAGTTATAAGTGACAGAAAACTGTATCAAACCGATGGCCCCTGGATGACTGTGTAGTCCCATATTGCGACCTAGGTGGGTTGGGGTTACGCATTTCCCCCCGCCTTACCAAGTTGCGATCTTCCAAAGAACCCCTATGGTTCTATTAAGGGGTTAACTGAGATATGGAACTATGGAGAGTTTTTCGACTGTGATTTGACACAAAAAAATAAATTCAGCCGCGTTAAGTTTTGTTTTTTGGGTTTCCCTGAGCTGAAAAAAAAACCCTGAAATCATCGATTCCTAATGGAAAGGTAGTTGTACAGCATCATTAGGTAGTCCCTGATAGGGACGACGACATTTCGGATAACCCCAACCCTATCGTGGAAAGCAGGCTTTCTGGGGGGTCAATTTCAGATTTTCGCGGTTTTGTTCTTTTTTTTTTGTTTTTTTGACCCGAACAGCCCACAATAACCTTTTTTTTTGAACAACTTACTGATGCATCAACTTGGTAGGAAAAGGTTCCCAATTTTCATGGGGTTTTTTCGGCCTTCGGCTTTCCGGAAACTCGGTGTGGAAGCTCCATACTCAGATATATACAGAACCTTAGATGTTATAGTAGATATTTTTATGCTTGCTACTTAGAGCCTGCGATAGTAGAAAATCCAACATAGATGTCCCAAGTACCAAAGTTTATAAAAAAAAAAAAAAAAAAAAAAAACCCATCCATTCCTTTCTCCACGGCGAAAGGACCGTTACCTGCTCTCCTTTCGGCTCGACAATTGGCTAAAGCCTTCCAAAATCATTTGGTATGAAATAGGAAAATCATCCATGCCTACTGCGTCAAGGCAATTTTGGTAGTATTGCTAAAGCCAAATTTAATTTCACTATGAGTTGGGGATGACCTTGGATTGTTGCGCTTACGATAGAAGTGTCTAGATGCATACTATCGGTGCAATCAAAAACACTTCCATTCCAAAAGCTGATGCATATGTTCCCCAACATTTAATAGCAATGATCGGTGCAAGAAAACATGCGTAGGGATTCTTGAATCCACAAGATTTAATTAGATGCGTAGATGCATGCCATGGCAATTGCCCATAGACGACGCATGTGTACAACGAAGTTTGATTTCGGTAGTAGAGCCTACAAGGCAGAGTCTTGACACAAGACCCTCGCACATGAAACGTGACACGTGGGCGGGTTTTTTTCAAATTTGGCCCTGTTCTAAGTTGGGCGTTGAACATTTCTTCTGAGCATACCAGCAAAATATTATTATTATCACGTTCAAATACACATCGATGATGTTCACGCGATCACGCGATCCCATACTCCATGTTTAGAGATCACCCTCGGTTGATACAAAGTTGTAGTAGCTTAAACTATTACTGTACCATATAATACTATCCGGGGGATGAGGAAACTTGTTGGGTGTGTGTCTGTTGGAAATATTCGTTGTTATCCTAGGATGTCCAACACCGTGACTCTCTGGTGGCTTCATTTTACAAGTTCTCCCTGCTCCTCGCCTGCCAGAGTGATTTTTTTTTTGGTTTTTGCGCTGACCTAATACGCTGTGTGGCGCACAGTGTTGCATATAAGTTTAGATATAAACTGAGAAAATCTCATTATCAGAAATATAAGTCCGAATCTTTATTTCTCTATATGATCTGTCGAGATTCGACGACTCATTATACAAATGTACTTTCTGAAATGTTTTTTTATTTTCTTGATTTTCACCTCGGAAACCCGCTGGACAACCCCAAAAGATAACCCAGGTGAAAACGTGAAACACATCGGACTCGTATGTCCATACGAATTTATTGAAAACTAAAGCAAATCTCTTCCGTAGACATCTTATATTACGGCAAGAAGGCTGATGGTAATCTGTTGTGCGGCGGTCACTCCTATCTTTTTTAACAGACGGTTCAGGAACCTTTCTTTTGAGCAGGCATAATTGGGAGCTCGAATAAGTTGAATAGTACATATACCAGAGCCTGGACGGACGAATGTACTTCCTGCCTTGAAGCTTGAAGCTTTCCCGCTCCAGGAAACGTTTCACTATATTTTTTTTTTATCGAAACGCAAGCTCGTCGGAGATTTCATTTGTCAAGAAGACTTTATTATTATTTTTTAACTCACAATTACCCTAATAATAGTGGAGGATGTATAACAAGAACCCCTTGAAAACGGAGAAAAACATTGGACAACGGCGAACCTCCTTTTTGAATGACAGAGAGAAGTGCGTCTACGATGAACGAATAGGGAGCGCTTAGACAGATAAGGGGTCTGGCGAGGGTGTTGAACCTTCAGCTTAGGGTCGGGAATCGATGTCGGGGTGGAAAATGGTCATATCGATAATGGGTGAGGCCAGGACAGAAAGCCAGGAAGGTGGGAGTGATAGCGAAAGCGTTGGCGACCAAATCGTTCCGTGAAAAATTCAAGGTTAAGGAGTGTGAATGGTGCAGCGAACGGGCCCGTCCGTGTGGGTCAAATGAAGGAGGCAATTCTCTCACAACCCGGTCACTCTTCCGAGCACCAACGGCTTGAACATTCTTTAGCATCGAGGCTGAAGTCATATCATTTCCACGTCAAGGAAAAGGGGGCGAGCATCAAAGACAATTTTCCCCAAAAACCGACAACGGGAACAGCGGCTGCGAGTTTTCCTTCGAGCACAGCGTTGCTATTTTCAGTCGCAGCTACAGCTTGAACAATCGGCGAATGTGTTTGTTGACCAGGATACTGGTTCCCACCTGTGTCTTTGCCTTTATCACCTGCTAATTTCGATGCAGAAGCAGCGGAAGCCTCAGCCGCTCGCAGCCGTTCTTCCAGTTTCATCAAAGCATCTTTATAGCCTTTTGTCAAGTTGGTGGAGTCAATCTGGAGGCGAACCATACTCGCTTCCATCCGTCGTCGTTCCACCGCCAATTCCTGACGACTCTCTTCATCCCTCATTCTTGAGGCTTCCTGCATCTCTGTCATCAGGCCGCGCATTTCCTGGCGATGTCTTTCCATCTGTTCAAAAAGCTCCAGACCGAGTTCCCTCCCAGCAAGGGTTTCCGAAATACTGAGTCCGCGACCGAGTTCTTCCTGAATCTGCAGTGTAATCGATGTAGATTCGTTGTCGATAATGGAGCGAATGATAGCTTGGGCAGATTCTAGAGTGTCAGTGTGGCGAGCGAGTCGGGCCCCTTTGTCAAGCGCTGTTTTGAAAAAAACGTCTTTGGTTGCGAGTTCTTTTTCGCGTTCCTCACCGATCAGCTCCGTTATTTCGTCCCACATCGTCGTCACTATCACAACGTTGCGTAGAGACCTATCTCCACATAAGTTTCGAAACATTCGAAAGTTTCGTGCTGATATTCCTCCTATGCGATTGTCGAGAATGCGGTGCATATAGATAACACCAGCCAGTTTTTTTCCATGATCGTATCTGATACAATTTCTATTAGAATTCACAACAACAATTGCCGTGAAACTCACGAATGCGATAAATATGCAGCTATCATATTGAGAACACTTGTGTCGCTCATTTTAGTGTCATCGAAGCCAGGAGTGTCTATAAGGGTAACGGCTCGCCGATCAATCTTGAAGGGTTCAGTGATTTGTATATCGTCTGTACAAGACTCTAGTTCGTTGCCAATTCTGAAGCCAGATCCGCTGAGTAAGTTTATAAACTATAAACGAGAAGGTTGAGCTTAATATATATATTAAACGGACCTGGCATGCTTACCGTTGTTTTCCCAGTGCCCGTAGGACCCATAATTCTAGAAAGAAAGGAACGAGGTAAGAAAGTCACATCCACTGGGCAGACCTAAGTGACTCGCGCTATAAAAACCGTCTCGAAATCATCCAATGTCTAATTGAAATGGGCGTTAACTTAGATATTTGCTGAAAATACATTCAAAAATGGATATAACACTACCGTAGTGGTAAGACCAGAGTTAATGCTCATTTTCGGAATTGGGTTGGAAATATTGAGGACGAAGTTTGATCGTCATTCAAATTTATGGACTTTTCCTGGAAGCTGGGGCGCTGCGCAGCGTTGAATCCGCGTTGTATCAGCCTGTCGCAATCATTGGGTCAAAAAATAATAATTGGCAGTCGTGCACAAGAAGCCCAGTAACAATGCATTGCTTTCGAGTGTGGAGCCTGCGGAAATTAAAAGGGGGACAAAAATAACTGGTTCGTCGTTCACGTCTTGGTCTCCTGCGTCGCCGTGGATGCAGTCGTAGACAAAAAAAGGCATAGGAAGAGAAGTTTCGGTAGATTGTGATCGTCAAATGTTCGAAACGACCTTCGAACATAGTAAGTGTTTAATTTTAGCCGTGATATAATGTTTAATGGCATTGGAAACTTAGGATTGGAATCCCTAACTCAGGAGTTCAGACTTCCAGAGACCAGTACCTGCCAGAACGTCAGCGGTAATGGTGAATTAACCAAGAGGATGTAATGGGTGGCAGTGGCACTGCGCGCAGAATTGAACTTAAAAAGTTAAAGCTTGAGCTTGAAGCGTCATGAAGCTTGAAGTTACTTGTACACTAGGTTTAAAACTTTAAATTACCAGAGATCACGTGACAAAACATGATGTTGACTTAATCGTCTTACGGAAAAAATAGTTTCTTGCTTAAATCTTGATTTAATACGGTTAATGCAATTCATGTTTAGAGATTATCATCATGATTTCCTGATACTTGATGTGAAGAATAATAATAACAGAGTCATTTTTATTATTTTGGTCTGGAAACCAATAGGTCCGTCTCGACTGATCCATATTTTAGAACATGTTCTATGTACTAAATGTCTTGTATAAATACTACTAGCGCTTGTATGCCAGCTGCCGGGTTCTCACACTATGATATAGCATTTCAGTGTATTATTTTCAAGTGGAGATAAAAGTGCCGCCAATTGATGAACTCAGGTTTGTCGTTAGGTAGGTGGTGGTGGTGTTTCCAATCAGCTGCTCCAACATAGGATACTAGGTCAAGCCCATCCCCTCCAATCTGCCCATTTACGAGCATCCCACAATCGCACAGGGTTCAGAAGAGTCGATGAACGAAGACATGCTTTTAATCCATCAATAACCAGGAACGTCACGAAGCATGCAGTATCAGGCTTTCAAATAGCCAGGATTAGGATAGAGCAAGGATTAAACAAGTTATCGGTACACGCATTGTTATGTACCCGATATTTGGCTAGATGTGCCGGGTTGGGAAGTTCATGGACACGCGTGAGCCAGGAGTCTTCAAACCGTAGATGAGCGCAGTGATTATAACGCCGGAGAAATTGACTTGAACGATCAAGGAGCCTCATCAAAACACGGGTCGAACTCATTGCTTTCTGACAGTCTCGCTTAGTATTCTCAATGCATACAGATCTGCAGAGGCGCGAGTAACCGATGGCTGTTACAACCGTACTGCATCCGAGTCAGAAGCATCGCCGCCAGACCATGGCAAGTCGGTACATTGACGACTAACTTGCCGTCGAGATAAAAAAATAAAAAAGACTTTCAAAACAAGCAATGAGACTCTATCAAGTTGGACCGTTCGGTCATCAGAGCTGACGAAGACAACGCTTGGAGCCTTCAAGTTTGACCGCAGTATTTGAGATGGTTACAAAGTGGCAGATTCTCCGCGTAGAATTGTCGTTGACTCTTGTAGAAACTTGAAGCATGCTCAGAACGGCCAAGCAAATACCGCACGAGTACCTTGTAAGCCGTTCCAAAAATCGAGTCGTACATGTGATAGAGGAGTTCTTTGGTATGTCTTTGTCGAAAACAACATGTAAAGCATTCGGAAGCATGCCATTGATCTGCTCAAGTAAATTCGTATGAATTGCACTTGCATTGGAGGTAATAATTTTTGCAGGATGTTGCTTTCATGTCCTGCAGCAAATAATCATAATTAAAGGACTGGCATGCAATAATTAAACGAAATGAATATAGTACGTAACGATTGAGATCGGGCCTACCATCCGTGTTGTCAGCCCTGGAGCATTGCGTGTCGAACGTTGATGTTGAGTGCCTTGAGTCCAAAACTAGTGGATACACAAAATCCGTATGAATGCTGTGTATTATTTGAAAAGTATTTGGAGCAAGAAAAACCAATCCTAAAACTTTAAGCATTATGTATACTAACAAGAAGACCATCAAACAGTGAGATGATATAGGGCAGACAAAAAAAAATAACAGACAAACCGTGATGAGAAAAAAGTGCAGGTAATGTTGGAAGGATGGATGATGAGATTGGATGGTAATGGATGGATGGATGATGATACAACTAGAACTCGGATGAAGGACAGAAAACAAGATAGCGAGCGCGATACAACAAATGAGAAGATAGGCTTCGAGTGGATAAGAGGTTCTGGTGTTTCGTTCCTTGTGCTTTTGGTGTATCATTCCGATTCCGAAACCTTCACCCAACCCGAAGAAAACTTATCAAAAGAATAAAAGAAAGCAGCAGCATCAACAACCGCAGAGATAATAAAACAAGAAATAAAAAACGCGGGTAGACGATGATTAGACCGCCTAAGAAGGAGAAAAGTGGGAATGGCACATGTGGATTAGGAGGGATTTAATGATGGTTGAAACGATGCTGAATTAATTGTCGATGCTGAACACAATGCGCCAAACCCCTGAAGTCGAAAAAAAAACTAAAACGCCAAAAAAAAGCAAACAAGAATCGCAATTCATCCAGCAAGGACAATCACAAAAAAAGAGAAAAGATTACCATCCCGAATAATGGTAATCATTAGCCCAACTGCGATTTCTTGCCATTGCCAACTTCTTCCTCTTCTCTCTCTCGTTGTCATCATACGCAGCAGGCCTGGCACCAGTAGCAATAGAGCCTCCACTTGCCCGCCTCTCTTTCTTAGAACCACCACCACCACCCTCGCTGCCTCCTTGCTTGGTGTTCGCAGACGACTCCGAATCCAGATGAAGCGTAGTCCCCTTCGGATGCAACTGTACCATATTTGGTGCAGTCGTCAACGGCTGTACACCCCCAAGGGCTGAATGCCGAGTCCCACCCCCACTAGCCGTCCTCCTTACGGCGGCTGCTAGATTGACTTTGCTCACTTGACGTTCCCATAAGAGGTTCCGACGAAGACTTTCGGAGAGTTCGGTGGACAACATCAGTCTTCGGGTGGTGCGTGGAGTGGACGGAGGCGCAGGTGGTGGGAGATTGTAAGGGTGGCCGACCGGGATGGGAGTTGGGTGGTTTGAGGTGGAACCGTTCATCTGGCTGAAATGGACATCGTTAAGGGACCGGCGGTTCGCGTTGTAATTAGGGGCTTGACCCTGCTGATATTGATCTTGGGAACGAGTCCGAGTAGGTTGTCGAGGCTGCGAAACCTTGGCCCAATGCGGTACATCGCCCTCGTCGCCTAGCTGCTTTCTCTGATCGGTACCGATTGCAGCGCCACCATCATTGGCAGTCGTGGTTAGTCGATGGCCATGAGTAACAATCCCCCTCCTCTCCGCCAACGCTTTCAATTTCTCCTGCGCAACACTCTTCGACACCTGAATACCGCCACCAGACTCTGGCTCACTCCCACTCTCGTCTTCCAATTCTTGGTCTTTAGGCGGTCCTTTGGGCCTGTATCCACCCGAAGAGTGACCACTATTGACAGTTATCTTCATGTTCAGCATCCCAAAGCCATTGGCCACTCCATGGCCTCCTCCTGCAGCAGCCTTGGACGTATTAGCGCTCATAGTCCCAACTTGAACTTGAGAAGATACAGGCATAGCAGCCGTGCTCTTGGTCATTTGCATACTGAGAGTGCGAGCTGGAGGCGACAATGCAGCTGTAGCTCGAGAATGACCTAATGCACCACCACCAGCCGTAGAAGATGATGATTTGCGATGCGTGGGTTCAGGACGTGATGGCAGAGGATCCGGTCTGCCATCTTGGACATTATCCATTTTCGTGGCCTTCACGTCCGTCAACGGCTGCAACTGCTTAACTTCCCTATCCCGAACCCCCTCTCTACCCCCTCCATTCGCACCACCACCACCACCACCACCTCTAATCTCACTGGAACTATATCCCCTCCTATACGGATGTCCGACTGGGAAGATCTCTGGATTCGGATTCATCAACTGCGTCAATAAACCCACACTTCTCGTCCTAGCCACCTGTGTCAGGTTCTGGAAACTCTCGGTTGGTTTTTTGGCGAACATTTCGCGTTGGCGTTGAGCTTCGTTGGCGGCTTGGGTCATGTTTATTAGAGCTTGACCGTGGGGATGCCGGTGGCCACGATAGGACGGATTGCGTTGCGTACGGCTGGCTGCATGAGTATGGTTGGGATTATGGTTGGCGTTAGGGGGGTGGTTTTTTGAATGTGTACGTTGCACAGGCGGTGGTCGTTGTTGTTGTTGAAGCTGTTGTTGGAGCTGCCTTTGAAGTTGCTGCTGCTGTTGATTATGATGTTGCGTCAGCAGCTGTTCCTGCCTCTGCTGTTCCTCTCCTTGGGTTTCCTATAATAAAAAAAAGGAGTGGGAGACGTCAGATTCCATACATATAAAGTGCGAATTGGAACATAAAAAAGGGGGGAAGAAGAAAACCTACCTCATCGTCTTCGCTTCCCATCTCTTCACTACTCCAACTTCCATCATCATCCGAATCCTCAAAATCACTTTCACTCGTCGTCAACACGATCGTTCTTTTATGCTGCCCGGGTAACAGAGGATCCGAAAGTGTATGCTTCACTTTCGCGGCTAGCGCAGAAGAAACCAGGTTTAGAGTCTCATGAGTCGAGTGCTTGGTGTTAGTGATGGCAGGTGGCGGCGGCGGGTGTGCGTTATTGATATTAGCTCTGGAAGTTGAACGAGCAAGGTTTGGATTTGGATTTGGATTGGGATTGGGATTGGGATTGGGATTGGGATTGGGATTGGGATTGGGATTGGGATTGGGATTGGGATTGAGATTGGAATTGGAATTGGAATTGGAATTTTCCCTCTCCTTGCCTGTCTCTTCTTCATGGAGTTGACACTCGACTACCTGTTGATGGGGATGATGGCGAGGAGCCGGATGAGGAGCCACCGTATGCTGTTGCCGCCACTGTTGATGTTGCAAATACCGGTGTGGTTGACGAAGATCACCTTGCTGCTGGTGTTGTTCTTGCTGCATCATTTCTTGCTCCAGAACACCACCGTCTCGATCCTCCCGCTCCTTGCCTTTACCCTTCGCAACTGAATCAATAACAGGCTGTTTTACCAACCCTCCTACACCAGATATATCCGACCCACTCTTCGAATTTGAACCCACACCACTACCTTCATCTGAGTTAGACCCTATGTTAAACCTGACAGGTCGTTTCGAAGAGACACCAAGTAGTCCATTTGTTCCTCCCTGCATCTCCTGCCCTTGCTGCTCAAGATGATGGCGTTGACGCTGCCTACGGATTTCCTCCTCATGAACATCTGCATCTTGACGAGCCAGCTGGACAGCCAAAGTCCTCTGTTCATCCTCCATCCTCTGCTTCATCTCCTGCAGTTGTTGTTGTTGGATCAGTGCCTGTTGACGACGTTGCATTTGAATCGTCTCCATTGCTATCATCCGCTCCCTCCCTCCCTCCCTCTCTTTCTCCTTCTCGTCATCGCCACCGTTTTGCTCTGCACCTGCACCACCACTTACAGGGTCACCTCCTGACCTCTCTCTCCTAATCATCACCTCCACACCTCCACCCGCAAGTTTCCCACTATTGCTACCCTTGCCCTTCGACCCTGAACGACCCAACACGAATTTTGGACGCTGTTTAGGTTTGGTAGAAATGGAGATGACGGGTTTCTTCCTTTCCCGACTGGCAGCTCTGGTGGCAGCAGTCATGCCCAACAACGCTCCTCCAAATCCACGATTTTCACGACTCCTGCTACGGCTTACGCTACTGTTGGTCGCCTTCCCAACGCTGACGTCGACGCCACTCCTTCCCCCCCGAGTCATACTCCGACTACTGCTTCGCCCGCTACTGGCACGTCGGTGTCGGCCCATAGGAGGAGCTGCTGGTGGCCCAATACTTTGGTTCTGATTCGTCGATGCCGACGTTGATTGATGAAGAATTGGTGGTGGTGGCGAAAGTGTAGACCTCGGAGATCTGAGAGAATTCCTCTTCACGATTTTTTTTTTCGCCTTGGTCTTTATCCCCGTGCCCTTCGTCGTGGAGGCGGCGGTGGCGATGGTGATTATAGTGGGACTCCTCAAACGAGTCGAAGTTCCTTCACCTCTCACATCTCCCGGCCCCTCATCCACCTCATTTATGTCAGTTTCCTCCTCAGAAGTAGAAATAGCACTTGCCCCGTCCCCATCCCCAGCTTTCCTAACTGACATAGATCGTCTAGTCGACAGGGAATCTAACGTCATAGAAGGGCCATTCCTCCCCACATCTGACTTCAACATCGGCTGTGCATCATCAACATCAACATCGACCACTTCAGGCGATCCAATGACGACAGCACCGTCATTTATCCACCCATCGTCATCCGCTATCGTCTTCTTCGACTCTTCCACCTCACAGTCGCCATACGCTTCATCAAGCAAAGCACTCGTAGCAGCAGTGGCCGTGCTAGCAGCTGTAGAAAAAGTTGAATCCGTGGCGCTAGTGATTGTCGTCATAGAAGAGATAGAATGTCTATTCGAATTCACGACGGCAGATATCTCCTGATCCTGGCCAAACGGCTCAGAAGAAGCAAGAAGCTGGTCTACACCCTGATCCCGTGGTGGTTGTGGTGGCACGATCGCCAACAGAACAGAATCCGAATCCGAAGACGAAAAAAGTATGATGTCCGTGGTGGTGGCAGCCTTGACTCCGGTGGCAATGACAGACGGAACTGAATCCAATTCCTCCGATCGTGATCGATCTCGAGTTTGGGCTGGGTATTGTATATGATTAGGATGATGTTTGGGAGGTAACATCAACCAATCTCCCTTTCTGGCTATTCCCCCGAAACCATTGTGCTTATTGGAAGTAGAAGTTGAAGCAGATGTAGAGGCAGACAAGAGAGGAGAAGCAGGCGGTGTCGGATGAGGTGTTAGATTCGGTGTAGGGTTGACTACTACCAGCCTTGGTGGCAGTTGTGGGGTGGATGAGAATCCAAATATATGCGCATTTCCAAGCACCTGCGGTGACGACGGCGATGATGACGAAACGGCTAGCGAAGGTCCTAAACCCACGTCCACATCCAATTGCATCGCGTCCAACACCTGGACTTCTCCAGGATGCGCACGCGCATATGAATCGGATAAATATGGAGAAGGAGGAGCTGTATGTAGAGATGTATATTTTGTGGTCGAGCTTGGCGCGGTGGGGATTGTTGTCATCGTCATCGTTGAAGAAATGATAGTAGCATGGGTGGGGGTGCCAGCATCCATAGTGGGAGATGTTAACTCAGTTGGGCCCGCCTTCATCGTCGGCGTCGAAGAAGGATGTAAAAAGGTAGACACTGGTGTTGGTATAGAATCCACTGCTGTCAGCGTCCGTGTTGTCGTAGTGATCATTGACGAACGCCCAGCCCGTTGCAACCCAAATTTCAGGTCATTTACCCTTCTGGACCCCTCACTTCCATTAGATGCCGAACGGGGTAACATATTATAAATGATCCTGCCTATACATACAGGAGCAGTTGCGTTGCTTCCAGTATGGCGTTTATTTTGAGCCTGAGATCCGCTAGGCTTTCGTCTTTGTTTCGATTGTACAGACGAAGCACGGACGTATTGTGGAGTAATATCGGCGAAACTACACGGGGGTTTTGAACCTGAGGGAGAAGACACTGACAGCGAAAATTGTTGCACCGGTACTCTCGGGGACAATACTGTGTCCGACTGTGGCTTTGACTTTGACTTTGACATTTGCAATGAGGCGGAGGCTGAATCCAACGGTGGGTATGGTGCTGAACCTACCGGGGATATTGAGCGGAACGTGGTGTCTTGCGTGAGACCCAGACTAGAAGAGGAGAAAGTCGGAGAAGAAGCTGTTTGGAAAGAGTAAGGGCGTTAGTAAAGCGGTTGGAGGAAAAATAGGTAAAAAGTCGTAAGGGTGAGAAAGAAAAGTCAAAAAGAAAAAGGAAAGGTGGGGCGAGCATACCATGGAACCAAAAAGATAAGCGGGAAAAAGTATATGAGGAGGAAACGTTCGTCTGCGCTGTGTTACGCGACGGCCACTATCGGACTATGTTAACCGTCGGTGACCGCACTATTGAATATGACAAAAATGGACTGAATCATAAGATGAAACCGTTGAAACGCTATGAATGAATGGAATAGAGTACTGCGTTGACGTAGATAATGCTCGATTCCTTTGTCAAAAGGAACCGAGTTTGGCCGCGAACAGGATAGAATAAAACAAGAACCGAAAAGTTCCCATTCCAATCCAACAAACAAGAAGACAAGAAAGACAAAGATGGATAGTCACTAACTAGTGTGATCGTGATCCTGGGGTAACGCAGTAGTCGCCGATATCAGTGATGGGCGATAGCTCAAAGTTGGATCGTTCAACCCGTTAGCATCCTGAACAGCATAGGGAGGTGGTGGAGGCATAGATTCTGATTCTGATGGCGTTGGAGAGTGATGTAAGTTAGTTGGGGTATGCGTCTCCGGCAGGCTAAGAGCGTTCTCTTGGTCCTGTCCCACTTCCTCCTTCTCCTTCTCCTGATACGGTCGATTCTTAAAATCGTCTCGCCTCATGTCGCAATACCACAATCTCCAGGAGATATTCTCCAATCTCCGTCCGTCTTGCAGGGATTCTTTGCATTTCGTAAATACTTGAGGGGACGTAGATAAGTATACAGATGATAATATGAAGGAGAGAGCTTACGAGTCCAAAGACCTGATAGCGCATCTCTACCTTCGAGATCTCTGACTGCATCTGCAGCAATAGACAGGACGGGTGCGGGGAAAGTGGTCAACATGCCGTTTTGGTCCCTCACTTTGATGGTCGTCGTCGTCTAGAAGAGACGCAAGAAACAAATTTTCTCGGTCTGATTGGATGGCTATAGCCACCCGTCGTCGTGTAGAACAGCGGTGAGGACACCGGTTGGGGGGTGAGAGCAAGCCAGTCAACAATTTAAGAATATAAAAAAAAACAAATCGAAATATACATACATATTTTGTAAGCAAACGAACCGAACAGACATCGGGCCGAACCATTACCCAATGGACAAACATGAGTATATAAAAAAGGTCAGCTGAGCGGTCCACGTTGGGCCTTAGGTAAACTTTTATGCGCAGCCCCACTGAGCACCTGACCCTGACCCATGCACTTGCTCTATCAGCGCTCTAAGCTCTTCCATGTCGAGCCCGAGGTCGACAGTAACTTATTACCTTAATTAAGTTGAGCTTCTTCTATGTATGGGGAAGCGCTAGCTCTTCCTATCGCTAGTAGCTACATTCCCCGTCCTTCCATAATTGATAAAAACGTAAGTACGTCAATAAATGAATTTGTCCTTTGTAGGTTTTCAAAATTCGGGGTGGTGGTGGAAGGGCCTCAATTTTAATCGATTACCGGCAACCAACTTCCATCGTCTCGCATGATTGAACCATGAGTCCAAGCTATAGTCTGCTATAGTCGGTGTTACCTGGTGTTACTTGCTCGAACTCATGACCCTATCAAGGTTCTTGAATTCTAATTACTGGCTCATGACACTGTTCCCGGTGATCACTGCTCCAAACCTTCGAATCACTCCGAGGAATACTAAGTAAGTACTGCAGGAATACTTCACATCACATCACGTAAATGGCCGTTGGGCACAAACATAGCAAACACCGTTACTTTTTGTACAATCAACTTCACGGGCACCAATCTTTTTCTTATTCCTCTTGTAAAAACACTCCTTTAACAAAACTGCAACAATTTGGCTATATAACTACGTCTATATTTGGAAGGTATGTACATTTTTGGTTAATTAGTAATTAAGGTAGACGCCATTGAGGTAGGGCAAGACCCGGAAAGTACACCGAGCCCAAACACCAAAAATTTCGCGATTTTTATCCGACCGGTTTTGGCCAATTTTTACCCGAAAATCGGTGCAGGCCTCCTCCAGACCCAATTTTTGTCCAAATTCCGGATTAGGCATTGAAAAAATGGGTTTTTTTTTCATGTTTCCTGCGCAGTGGGCTCTCTGTACGGCCTCTGAAGGTACCAGACATGTAATTAATCCACCCAGAGTAAAATATCTGAGCAACCAGCCCATTATTGACCATCATCCTCTTCACCACCAGATTCAGCATTTGTGCCCACTCCCTTGTGCTTCTTGAATCCCAGTCAAAATTGGTTCAGAGCTGAGCAAGATCTGTCAAGATGGAGATATGATGGGAAGGTCAAATAGACAAAACTTGTTGTCACTTGATTTCTCATCTAGATATACCAAGGCAATACAATTCTAGGCCATATCCACCTTGCAATGTTGATGTTAACTTAAATTTGAGGAGAAAAAAACATATTTCTAACATTCATAGTGCATACATGTGTATGACACATGCGTGGGCATGGGTACATTGGGCATCTGCAAACTTAGAAATACCATGTATCTGATATATGCTCATCAATTTAATATTAAATGCTACTAGTAAGCCACAACATGTATATTATGACAAAGTTAAAGAGTGGTATTGTTGGTCATATCAGATTGGACATTGTTGTCCAAGCCAGGTGACAAGGATGCTGACATATCCTATGATAAACAGGTGATGTGAAGTGCATAAGTGGAAATATGAATGTTA
>Ga0193743_1001454_pt1 | contig 17683 bp, 16 predicted proteins | sample L2c2metaG_FD_143038 | JGI IMG/M metagenome (GOLD analysis project Ga0193743, IMG submission 143038) | Soil microbial communities from a riparian zone of the East river system, Colorado, United States - L2c2 | ecosystem: Environmental > Terrestrial > Soil > Riparian zone | place: USA: East River...
TTATATGCAATAAAGCATTTCATATCTTTAATAGCTATTTTTCTGACTTGTTAATTTACCTTAATTCTTTATTTACCGTGTGGACGGTTCGCCATTGGTCGGAGTTTGAATGTAACAAAGGAGCCGACGGTTTCAGGATGTGACATTGATGTGACTGGACGGTTGAGAGGGTGGAAGAACATCCCATCCAATATAGTACGGGTGTTAAATAACGCCCGATTAGGCGTTAAGGCTGTTCCAGACACGGCTTGGACCAGAGCCAAATAGTACAGTATCCTATTGTGTGTGCAATTTGTGCGCAGCGGAAGCAACCTTGTAGACTAATCGGTTACCAAATCAGTATGTAGACCGACGACCGCAGCTGGACCGGACTAGGTGGCCTTCATTTCGACCGCCGATGTGTTTGAGAGCATAAATGTCTATGTCGTGGTGACAACTTGTCGGATTTGAACGTATGTCCTTGTGGGTATTAACAAGGGCCCGGCTGAAGACAAAGTGGAGATTTAAAATTTTAGCTTGCGAGTGCTAAAGAAAAAATTAAATAGTAGTTGATGCTACACTAATTATTCTTGCCATAGATGCGAAAATCCCCCAACCAGATAGAAGATTATCGAGTGAGGGCTTTTCCGAGTCAACCCTATCTCAAATTCATCATGTCGAACCTCAACGCATCAATTCCCTGCGCAAGACAGGATTTTGAGCACGGGCTCCGGAATACATCAATTACTACCTGGTCAATGGTTTGTTGAGCCAGCCGGAACAGTGAATGCATGCCTCGGTGTCGAGCCAGACATCTCTCGCTCGTCGCAACATCCCCGGGCCGGTTCCATAACTTTTCACAGACCGGTAGACGGCAAGACTTTTCGTCAACAAACCATTCCACTTTCATTATACATCTATTCATCGTTACACTTGAACAATTATTGCGTACCATTGGGTAAAGATACTTTTTTGGAGGAAAAAAAAAACTCCTTTAGAGGTGGCCGGTTATAAGTCTTATTCCTTGACTGGCAGTCTGAACCAGAATCGTTGCGGCCTGTGTAAGATGGCAACTGTCCTCTTTTCCTACAAAGAGTAGTGTTGCTTCCCATATTGTCAAGGTTGATTAATATGTCATTCATCGCTTTTCCTCTCGATGCTATAATTGCTTTGCTTTTCACCTTTTCCTCCATCGTTAATGCGTTACATGGACAGACCTCGGGTACCCTCAAGCACCATGTCAGACGCGCAGACAAGCAAGTCGCCTTGGAATCGTCTCCGGAGTATTCTTATGTTTCTCAACCATCCATAGTCTCGACATCTATGCCTTCATCATTTGATTTTTCGAATGCGCAACAATCTGTGTTTGACACTGGCGGTTCGGATGGCATTATATCGCCTCAAGACACCAATAGACATGTCACCATTTCGCCTGCTCCAATCTCTCCCCATGTACAAGATGCTTGCTCAAATGCTTCGTCCAGGATGCTCGTAATGGGTTATTACCCTGATTGGGCGTATCCGGCTTTCCCTCCCGAAAATATTGATTTTAGGCGCTATGACTGGATTGACTTTGCATTTGCGTCGCCAAATGCAGATTTCGCATTAGTTTGGGATGACATGGACAGTGGTCCTAAACTTCTGGAACGATTAGTTACTGCTGCCCATGCGGGAGGCTCAAAAGTCAAGCTTAGCATTGGTGGATGGACTGGGAGCCGGTAAGCACTTTCTTAGTACATTTGCGTATCAGGCGAACTGACCCGATATTTTAGACACTTTTCCTCAGCGGTCGCTTCGGACGAGGGCAGAAAAGCCTTTGCGAACAAAATCCTTGCAGCATACATAACATTCAAGTTGGATGGTATAGATCTGGATTGGGAGTATCCCGGAAGACGAGGCGCTGAGGGAAATATCGTCGACTCGAAAGATACACCCAATTTTCTCTCGTTTTTAAACATTCTTCGTGCCATCCTTCCGACTACGGCTCGAATCAGCGCTGCAGTTCAAACATCAACTTTTTTGGACACTCGAGGACAGCCAATGACCGACTTGACCGACTTCGCCCACGTTCTCGACTGGGTGTTATTAATGAATTACGATGTTTGGGGTTGTAAGCGTGCGTTTTGACTGCGTATGTATCTGTTTAATCTCTCCGTTTAAGCATCTTCGGAGCCTGGCCCAAATGCTCCACTTCACGATGCATGTGGCAATTCGACTCAGGCCGATGCAAATCCTGTGGCGGCATTCCAAGCATGGACAGCTGCAAATTTCCCTCCGTGCAAATTAGTACTTGGTGTGCCTTCCTATGGTTATATTTCGACATCGCACGCAGAAAGGCTTCGGACAAGATCAACTTTCTCTTCAATTCCGCAAACACGCCGGTCGGACTCGATCAAAATTGTAGACCAAGACGGTGGTTCAGATAGCCAAGTACAATTTCGACAGTTGGTCAGACAGGGTGCCCTTGTTCGGTCGCTTGGGAATGGCCCACCTATCTTTTCATCAAGTGGAGGTTTCGAGAGGCGATGGGACAGTTGTTCAGACACTCCCTTTTTAAGATCTGCATCTTCTGGTCAGATCATCACCTACGATGATCCTGAATCTTTGGGTATGAAAGCTGCTTTTGCACGTGAAGTAGGGATGCTGGGTGTCAACCTGTTCGACATTCACGGCGATATCGACGAGTGGGACCTAACAGATTCCATTCGAAAGTCGTTGGGCCTTGTCTGATTCCATTACTTATCGTCGTATTCCACCAAAAAATTTACTCGTTCAACCCAACCCGTTGCCAAACTTGAGCTTGCTGACCTTCGTAATACGCGTACGCGGGGCGGGAACCCTTGCGGAACTTGAAATTTTCATATGCCAACTGAGTTCTATAAAATGGAGTTGAACAATCCTGGGTAAGCGTGACATAGGTCACATTCCTGTGACACCCTGTGACACCGCCCATTTTATGAGACATCGAGTTTCTGCTTGCCACAACAATAAAATGTTAGATACTCTACTGTAAACACCTCAATAAAAGTATTCTACATTGCCCTATAAGAGCCATTTTTTTAATTGTGCAATATTTGTCCCAAAAATGCGCAGTCACATGCAAACACCAGCCAAATTTGATCCTCCAAAGTGTATGGACCATATCTCATGAAGGACCTCATGTATTTGCTTTGTTTTTGGATGCTTTTCAATTATAATTTTAATATAAATCAAGCTATAAGAGCAGAATTTTAAAATATGACCCCTATTACCAGGATATACATGTAAAACATGCACTTTATGTGCTTATATGATATAAAATAAAAAATATAATCTTATAGCTTACTTTCTACAACGATTTAGAGCAATTTCAGTATGAAAAACTAGTCTCAAAGCGCTCTTATTGAAAAGTTACAGCCAAAGCACTGTTTGGCACATAGATTTGATCAGGCATGGCCACTAAATATGTTGCATGGGATGTATGCAGTTGCCAACTTGCTTCATGGTTCTTGGGCATTCCATTTCATGGTTGTAGGGCATTCCAAGACATATATGGCATGTTTAATGGCCATGCCTGATCAAATCTATGTGCCAAACAGTGCTTTGGCTGTAACTTTTCAATAAGAGCGCTTTGAGACTAGTTTTTCATACTGAAATTGCTCTAAATCGTTGTAGAAAGTAAGCTATAAGATTATATTTTTTATTTTATATCATATAAGCACATAAAGTGCATGTTTTACATGTATATCCTGGTAATAGGGGTCATATTTTAAAATTCTGCTCTTATAGCTTGATTTATATTAAAATTATAATTGAAAAGCATCCAAAAACAAAGCAAATACATGAGGTCCTTCATGAGATATGGTCCATACACTTTGGAGGATCAAATTTGGCTGGTGTTTGCATGTGACTGCGCATTTTTGGGACAAATATTGCACAATTAAAAAAATGGCTCTTATAGGGCAATGTAGAATACTTTTATTGAGGTGTTTACAGTAGAGTATCTAACATTTTATTGTTGTGGCAAGCAGAAACTCGATGTCTCATAAAATGGGCGGTGTCACAGGGTGTCACAGGAATGTGACCTATGTCACGCTTACCCAGGATTGTTCAACTCCACTATAAATAATGCAACTCTTTCTTCAGGTGATATCAACCGAATAGGAGGGCAAGTCGTCCATATTCCCTAGTGCCAATACTTTTATGATGTACTAAGGCACCCATTTCCATAGTCCCCACGCGAACCGCGATGGAGGTACACACAACTCAAATGGTTCCATCGACATCGATTGGGCCATCTTCATTGAATTCAAATCCACCGTGTTTGGTTCGTGTTTGCTCTCAGTGCAATTGTGGAAGTTTGATATGGCCTGGACTATCCAAAAGCGACATATGTGATCGTTGCTTGGCCAGGATAGGAACCCACAAAGGTTCAACAAAAACAAGGGACGCGACTAGGGCCTATGCTAACACTGCTTTGTGTGTCGAAAGCACCTCTAATGACCCCAGGGACCGCAAGGAGGCTAGATCAATTGCGCCTACAGTACCTAGGTCGGTTGCTTACTCTGTTGTCTGTGATTCCATCTTATGGGCCTGAAAAACCTTCTAACGCCAGCTTGTATTACTAGGCACCACTACTGGTAAACTACACTATTTTCACTCGGGCCATTTATTTGACAACAGCTTCTAGGGATACCCCGGGTTACCTCCCCCCTACTTGTTACCGAGTTCCGAGTCGCAGCTGGAGAACACTTACAATCTTGAAGCTGGGATCAGTAGTAAACGACCAGGGCATTATTCAACATCAATGTCGTATCAGGGACGCCGATCTGTAAATCCCCCTAGCTCGAAAATCACCGTCCCTTTATACAACTATTATGGCTCACGTCAAAAAATCATTGAACCAAATGTAAGGTTTCGTCGATATCTCAGCGGATCGGCACACTTATATCGGAAACTCCCAGGTATCCAGTTTGACTGAAGAACACAATCAAACGCAGCATCAGCAACCCCATCTTTGTGGGATCTGCTGGGCCGTAATGTCATCACATCACACTGAAACTGTTTGCCGTTGTCGCTCTGAAGCTGCTCCCTCTTACAAGGAGAAGATCGGCTTCGAGCAGTGTGACTGTTTTCCAGAGCCTAAGGGGATCGTCTCCAATGTTGAGGATGATTTGTCTACTGCCGTCATGTCCATCTTTTCAGTTCGTTCACTTTGCTGCACTTGCGAAATATCATTCATAAACACAGTCCCCACTAGAACCCGGCTGAAACTCTCGACGACGAAGACGATATGGATATAGAGGGAATTGAATTGTCGTATCCTGAGGTCAGAATTCTGTCACCGCCATCATATCGGGTTATCATGATAACATGCGAAATAGGTTCTGGATGGCGAAGTTGTTGAAGATCCACAACGGCAACCCACTCAAGAAAGTTCAAGTTGGCTTAAGGGAATCTCGCCCCCCGAAAACGTTCCTCGGCATTCAAACTCGACAGTTCTCGAACCTGCTACAACTTTGCCAAAACGGAAACAAGCTCCTAGAAATGTAAGCTATGATCAAATTCTTGCTAAAATGCATACAAGGAATTTATTGTAACATCTATGTCTAACATTGAGCAAATTTCTCCATAGACACTCCGCTCTCTCAAGCTATGTTCAACGACGGAATGTACTGGAATCATCTCGTCGGAATCTCATGCCACTAGATGTCTTGGATGTATTCGCAGGGATTGGAGATCCAAGATATTAAAAGGGCATGGAAGCCATGGGGCTGATGATGGAAGGCTCCTCAAACGATCAACTCCTACGAAGCAGAAGACAAAGAAAGTAGTAACCTGGGCGGATGAAGTTCACACACCTGCGTCTCAGAAAGCTGAAAAAACATTTGGATATGACCCGACTACTAAACAACAGCGGCGCAATACGCCATCCATGAATTTGAGCTCAAAATATGGGATATCACCAGGTCATTCTATCCACAAACCTATAGCGATTGATGGAGATCCGCAAGCAGGTTTGAATATTCAAGTTGGTGGGTTGTCCTCCCCTCCTGCCGAAACTCGGGCACCGAGTAAACGCTTGGAACCTTCAATAATCCAATTAAACGACCCGACGACCGGATCTGAAGGTCTATCTGAAGACGTACATGTTTTCACCCCTACACAGGAGGAGCCAAGTGCATCGGCGTTGTCTACTCCTGTCGAACTTGTGTCCAATGATGATATGTGCTTGGACACGCAGGTTGAATCTGTTGCGTCCACAAAATCCAATGCTCCTTTCGGCATGTCGCTATATGCTGACGTCTCCATTTTCGGCTGGGGCAGCGACCTCAGCGACCTTTCGGATTCAGAAGATAAAAACGAATCTGAATGGGGTCCTTCTTCATCGAACTCGCAAGAAGTGGGTCCTCGTTCGCTCAAATTAGCGACTGTTAGTGATTTTTAGGCTTCTTCTCCGCCTTTGAGGTTGACTGGTTTCAAAATTCGAATCCCACCGCGTCCTGGTCTGTATGTGCGGAAATGTGGATCCATTCGATGCCAACAACGACTTCCCGCCATATATCGGTGGAAGTCATGCGTGGTATGTAGAGCACGGACTCGAGAATACCAGCGCATGGGGCAGAATCGCCATGGACGACACTCGCCGCTCGAAGAAGGGCCGCAGATCATGGGCACCCCCCTTTCTAGAGTATGCTTCTGAACCTTTCGTTTTACCTCAGATCATCTTATCTATCAATACAGCACATCTTTGATGACGACCCACCACCTATTGTTGCAGGCGCTCGACTTTGCTCTGTACGCAGCTGCACCTATATCATCCCTCCATCCAGCGAATATCCGTGGAAAATGTGTGCTCTTTGTCGCCTACGCGCGAGACCTAATCAATCCAATAATAGTATAGCCAAGATTGCTGTAGGTCAACCAAGTATTTATTATATGGCTAAACCTAACTCAAAAGCTTCATGTAGGAGTGTCTTCCTAAGCGAGATAAACAGCTATCTGGAAGGTGTCAAAGCCTTGACTGTGGCATGCTCTTATTGGGGACAGAGTCGACACTGGATTGCGATCAGTGTGTTGCAAGGAGTTCGTGGCTTATGAGTGATGGCACTTCCAAGCGAACTTTGCTAGAGCAGAAATTTAAATTGATCTCAGCACATCCGTCCAAGGTTAGTGGACCTCTTGAGTCAGACATATAATGAGGATGTCCTGAAACGCCTGTCAGTCTCGGGGCCCATCACTCTATCCTCAATACAAAGCCTTTCCAAGTCTGTTGGCTGACTTCAAGGTCCGCCTCAATGACTTCTTAGAGGCGCAATCGGTCTTTTTCCTGCATAATGCAGAAGATAGTCAGTTTAATTCAGCCAACGCCATCTTTGTCTTTGACGCGGAATATTCTATCGTTACCCTTGATTTTGATATCATTGGTCGCAAGAAAACTGTGGATGGCAATGTGTTGAAACTCAAAGGAGAGATTGAACGTATGGGTCGAATTCGATTTAGGCGAGTGTCCTGCCTTTATGTCATCTCGTAGGCTCATAGTAGGTATGTAGTCCCAAGCGATCTTTTTCTATTTTGGAAGGCGGTGGGATTGCCGAACGATTTGTTTGCCTCAAGCAGGTGCCCATACTTCAGGTCGTTTCCAGTGGTCAGAATGTGTCTGGTGCACCTTCTATGAAGAATTTGCAGGGTGAACTCGAAATTGCCGTTGTTCCCGATCATTCCCATTCTTTTCTTCCTGGTCAATGCACAATTGTGCGATTTCGATTGTTGGGATGAAGGCCAGTTTCTTACGTTATTTCATATTTTTAATAAGTAGCTTAAGCTCCCTTAATGGAATTATACTCGCATGCCGCTCGCGTAAATCAATCCAATATATTGCCTACAGGTCAAAAATCTCATCGTCATTGTCGTTTTGCAGACGTGAACGCGAAACTTGAAAAAGAGGTCGTATTGTGCCACTGCTGGACTTTTGAATAACTCCTATCAAAAGTAGGAAGTTGAAAAATCAGATAGAATAGAAAAGCACGGGAACGGGGGTTGAGCGTACCACATGACGACAATCTCAACTCGAGGACGGCTATATCGAAGTCATCGCTATTACCCAACTCCTCAAATCCAACCAATCTAATCCATGAACATTTGGCATTCATCTAATTGGCTAAGACCACTTACCTATCTTTCGTGACTCCGTTGACGAAACAAATGACGCACGGTAGCACCTTGATTGATAATTTTTCGACAAGCCAGGGAATATTCTCTACAAAAACCCGCAAAAAGCGAGTGTTGAAATATTTGGGTGCCAATTTCTGCCAGTCGGAGAAGTTAAGTAAGTTGCAAGCACGGTTGATTTTCTCCAGCTTACTGCCAAGTGTTTGTCCATAATTTCACACCGCTTGAACTTGGAGTGATAGAAGTGAATCACGCATCTTGTTTCATGTCTAGATGAGAATTATTCATTGAAGGTAGCTTCGGAGAATCTGAAAAGGTGGTGGAGAACTTACGCACTCACTCGCACCACTTCCTTTTCATCCGCAATTTCCGTGTACTTCCCATGTTCGTTTTCTTTCATCTGTCTCACATTTTCCATCCTAAAAATTTAAACATAAGGACGAAGGAAGAAGTTGACACCTTCAAATGAAAGGCACTTTACTCTCTTTTGAGCACCTGCAGACCATGCTCTCTCATGAAAGAATTACTGTTGTTTTCGATCTCTTCTTCCAATTCTGCAAAAAGGGCGTCTTCGTCATCCTCGTCTTTGGGATCACATCTTGACCGATTGGAATCATTAGGTTCTACAAGTCGGGCAGCCAGAGACGTAATCCTAGAGTTGCTATAGAGCAAAGGGTGAAACCGGCGAAGTATCCATAGAAAAGAAATACTCACCTTTCTTGCATGCCCAAATGAAAAGATAGCACCGTCGGTGATGGAGGGACGAAGTAAGTGAAGTCCAAGAACCCGGTCCGGTTAGGTCAAATATTGGGATGATCGATAACTTTGCTCCGATAATCATACTTTGCTGCTGACTACCAAGTACGTTCGCTCACATTTTATTATTCGCCGTTAAGTCGCCAGTCCAAAATACCGTGACGAGGTCAAGGAAAAAGATGAAGCTCGTTAACAAGTTTATTGATAAACACGGGGCGGTATGCTAAGACCCTTAGTGCTCAAAGAGCGTTGAGTTGATCCCTGACAGGATGTGTAGGGCCATGTTACACTGCGTCCAGAAGACGATGAAGATATGTGGCATCTTTATAACCTGATTCAGGATGGAGATTCGGTTCGCGGACCTGCTGTTAGGTCAGTCTCTATGCATGACTGCAGGTCTTGTCATCTGGTGATCCGACGCTGTTGTACCCCTCAGGCGTGTTCAAACAGTTTCCTCAACAGGTTCAACAGAATCTCACCGGATTCGCTTAAATCTTACTATTCAAGTTGGTCGTGTCGATTTTTCTTCTTCGAAAACGCCTAGCGCAAGTATTGCACCTCAGGACCAAGAAGGCACATCGTCTTCTGCAGCGGCTGCAACAGCCACCCTCCACATCTCAGGTCGTGTTACTTCAGAAAATCCGCATGTGAAATTAGGAGCATTTCATACCCTTGATGTGGAGCCGAATCGTGATGTACGAATCGAAAAATTGGATGGCTGGGACAGTGTTGCGATCGCTCGAGTAGAAGAAGCTATTATCCCAGGAAGAGGGGCAGAAGTTGGCGCCGTGGTCTGTGGGGAAGGAGTGGCTGCTTTTTGTTTGCTCTCCCAGCATATGACTCTGACAACCCATCGGATTTCTTTGGCCATTCCTCGAAAATCCGCCTCATCAGGTGCTTCACAACATGATAAAGCCTTGGTCAAATTTTACGGGATCCTATATGACTCATTCGTACGGCATATTCCATACGCAACTGTTGGTTTACGAGCCATTGTCATCGCCAGTCCAGGTTGGGTTCGAGATGCTGTTTTTGATTATATCATGGCAGAAGCTGTGAAACGAGGAGACAAGACCTTGCAGAAAGCATTGAAAGAAAAGGCCGTCCGAGTACATATTAGCAGTCCACATGTACACAGTTTAGTGGAGGTTTTGAAAAGTCCAGAGGTAAGCATGGCTATGATCATTTCTATAGTCGGCTTATGCTCATGTATTTAGGTGTCTAGTCAACTAAAGGAGACCAAGTTTGCAAGGGAGGGCATAACACTTGACAAGTATAATTTATCTCAGCCATGTCAACAATTCCACTCATTTTTCGTCCGAGGTTTTTTAAAATGCTCGGTTCCGATGAAATGCGTGCCTGGTATGGCCCCGACCACGTCTGTTTGGCTGCCGACCGAGGAGCAATTGGCACATTGCTGATTTCCGACGACTTATTCAGGTAGAACTGTAATCCATCATTCTCTTCATTCACGGACTACATTTATTTCATCTAGGGCAAGCGAGCCAATTACGAGGAAAAAATATGTCGCTTTAGTAGAAGCTGTACAACAAAAAGGTGGTGAAGTAGTGATCTTTTCAAGCATGCATGAATCAGGACAACGTGAGATTTTAAAATACTCAAGCTGCTATTGGGATACTTATGGCACAACAGAACTCAATCAATTAACTGGTATCGCTGCTATTCTAACATTTCCACTTGATATCGAAGTGGTCGAGGCAGAAGAAAGAGAAGAGGCAGAACTATGATGTCATTCTTTAATCATGTGATCAAATACATGAGTCTTATATAAAGCGGACTCGGATGCTCCTCATTCTCCCTTTAGGTCGCTGTGCACCATGTTTAAACGCAACATTTCACTCAACGCGGATACTCAAACGACTGGTTCTCATGCTCCGAAACGTGCTCGTCTCACTAAAGTATTCCATCCCATAAAAGTTGCATCCCAAGAAGCTTCTGCTGCTGCCGACGCCAATACACCTTTTTATCAACTGAAAATGGCCTTGGAGAGAAGGCTTCAATCGCCCCAGAAAGGCGATTGCGTTGTTTACTGGATGCGAATGTCCGATCTCAGAAGTAATCAACTTAATTACATTTTTTTTTCAAAGTCATCTTCTGACTGCCTTCTCCTAGCCGTAGACAACAAAGCCCTTAATCGTGCTTCTAAACAGGCTAGACAGGATGGCATTCCGCTCCTCGTTCTATTCGTGATCAGCCCGCAAGACTACATAGCCCATGACAGAAGTGCGCGCAAAATTGACTTCACACTTCGTAATCTTGCAGTCTTGAAGGTTGGTACGATCTTCCTTTTTCTATATATAAGTTTTAATGAAATCAACGTAGCAATCTCTTTCTAAGTTGGACATACCACTTTTTACTAGCATTGAAGCATCCAGGAAGATGGTACCATCTTCCGTATTATCCTTCTGTGAAACATATGGCGCCACAAGTCTTTTTGGAAATATCGAATATGAGGTTGATGAACTCCGACGCGATGCTGAGATATGTAGGCTTGCAGTTTCGAAAGGTGTCCAAACCAATCTTTTCCATAATAAATGTGTGGTCGAGCCTGGTGTGATCGTCACAAAACAGAAGAAACCCTACGCCGTAAGTGATATTGTTGCTTGGATTTCTTCCTGCGCTGCGCAGAATCTCATAGATAACAGGTTTATTCACCTTACCAAAGGCAATGGATCGCCACCATTAATACAGACATTCCCTACTACCTGGAGGACTGTCCGCCCCCCCTACGCAACAACGAATCTATCAGGACTTCTGATTTGTTTGGTCCCCTTTTTGATGCCCCAGTTCCAAATGTGATTGAGGGGTTTGAACTCGATGGTGCGGATCGTGCCATTATGGAAACGGTCTGGCCAGAGGGAGAAAATGTTGCTGCACAGGTTAGACGGCCTCCTTATTCATCATCATGTCTCATTCTAAAAAACGCTCAATCGTAGATCCTCCAAAGATTCATGGCAACCAAAGCGCGTTCCTCACAACTTGGAGCCGTCGACCCCTTATCTTCTGGCCCGGAAGGTGACAAGGACAGCCGCATTACAAAATATGCCCAAGATAGGGATTGTGCTGACCGCGACACTACAAGCCGCCTCAGGTCAGTAATGTCTATTAATCAGTGTCTTGAGTAACAACGTTTTCAGTGCATACTTATCATCTGGGGTGATCTCTGTACGTGCATGCTTGAGAGAGGCGATGCTCAAGTCCAACCTGGTAAAGGTTGAGGGGAGTGGAGTGTCGGGGGTAGGACGTTGGACCCAAGAAATTGCTTGGCGTGATTTTTATATCGGTATACTTGCCTCATTTCCCCGCGTGTCCATGGGGCGACCCTATTTAGAGAAGTTCTCCACAGTCGTATGGGAGAATCATCAAGCCCCGGAAGACCCTGGCGTTGGTCGAGCTAGCAATGACAACCAAGATGGTGAAAGCCTTCAAAGATGGAAAGCTGGGCAGACAGGGGTCCCGATTGTTGACGCTACCATGCGATGTATCAATGAAATGGGATGGGTCCATAACCGTACAAGGATGATCACAGCAATGTATCTTACCAAAGATCTCATGATTGATTGGAGAGTAGGGGAGAGGGTGATTTATCTTCTTTCGCTCATTAAAACTGTCGTGATTGACGCATTATGATAGTACTTCATGGAAAAGCTAATAGACGGTGATCTTGCTTCGAACAATGGTGGATGGCAATGGTGTGCAAGCACTGGAGTTGACCCCTGTCCATATTTCAGAATTTTTAATCCATATACTCAAAGTTTGAAGGTATGTTTTCACTATTTAGCCACAGTTCAAATGGAACATTTATTTTGCTATGAAAGACAGACCCGAGCGGTGACTTTATTCGTCACTGGGTCCCAGAACTTCGACATCTAAGAGGTCCCGGTATGGGTACATTGTCCATCAGTCTTCGTCACCTTAGTAACGACTTTGTTCATGTAGATCTTCACAATCCTTCTGCTACTGTTGCGAATAGGTTGGGCTATTCCCTGCCCATTATTCCACACAATGAGGCGAGGGAGAGGGCATTAAGGAGGTTCAAAAGTCCTGGCGTAGAATGAGTGGTGGATTGGTACAACATAATGACTTATTTGTTAAATGGCTTGACACAAATAATACATGGACAATGGGATTGGTTGACGATACTTTGTAGATTGTGGCAACCGTATAACAACGATATTTGGTCACAAAATCGTTGCCAAACAGTTACCAAAAGTAGTATAATGGAACTTTGATTTGGTATTGATTGGTGTCTCCACCCCGCGCCTATAAAGCGTCTACCCAAGCGCACTATGGTTCTGCAGCAATCCGCCACCAGCCAGCGCTCACCACATCGTTCAACATTTATTACACCGATTCCTGAAAGCACTTTGATTAGTTGCTCTTTTAGTTGTCATTCTACATCCAGCATGCCTTATTCCACCGTGACAAGCTCCGAGTCAGCCTCGTACTCCTCAGGCTGGTATCCTACTACCGCATCCTCTTCACCGTCGATCAACATCCTCATACCTCGCTCGTCCACGTACTCTCGCGAAACTCACGAGATGTATAGCGAATTAGGTTTTATCCTTCGTCCGTCAAAGACCATCTCTTCTCCGACCTCCACTTGCAAATCCAAGTCTTGGGCTCCAAGTCAAGGTTTTCTGTGATGAAATGGTTAGGCGCTTAATAAGGCCTTCTAATTCACTATCTGAGAAGCAAGGCAGCGCTTCCAAATGGGCATATGAGCAGGGATCGAACCGCGCGGTGGGAGTTGATGAACCGGCGGATTCCTTTGTATGCTTTGCCTCCGAATCACCAAAGCGTCCCCATCGCGACTTTCCTCCCCAGCTTGCGATGCTCTGATCAACCCTCCTTCACTTCGAGTTAGTGCCCCATGTACTTCCCTGGAGCGCACAACTCAACACTAGCAGTCCAGTGAAGAGGCACTACATTCAGTGTTTTTGGGACTTGAACTTTCCATGGACATTGCATTCGCAATTGGACAATTACATACATAGTCACATTCTGTATCTATTTAACGTAGATCATGGCGCTTGTCTTCACACCTGTACTTTATGGATAGATCTCAAAATCATATCACATTCAAATTTTTGATCGTACAACAGGTAAAACGTTTCGAAATACACAAGAGACGTGGATTGTTGAAATCCAAATACAATTATTACAACACACGCGAAGCTCCTGCCTCCCACTGAAGCACTCCGCGGGCCGTAACGCGAGATTCTAGAGATAACGGGACGCTCTCATCCTATGATTATTAACGCCACAAGCATGGAACGGTCAAAACAATCACCCTTGGGTGATTGTTATTAAATTAACCAGATCGCGAACGCTGTTGAAGCGAAAGGTGAAAGACATTTAAGCGTAGTTTTTACGAGCCCATTTGGCACCCTCAACAAGGTTGATAAGCGAGGCTATCATTGTACAGGCCGTGAGATTTGTGTTCGCTTAAAGATAATTACTAACCTTCTGTCTCTTTCCAACCACGAGTCTTGAGACCGCAGTCCTATTCAAAGGCATGATCAATAAACATATTGTTCCACTGTAAAATTTCCACTTACGGGGTTGACGAAAAGAAGGGAGTCGGGGAGGATATTAAGCATGGACCTGAGACGGTCCCTGATTTCCTGTTCGCCTGGAACACGAGGAGAATGGATGTCATAAACACCAGGGCCGATCTGGTTGGAGTAGCCATAATGCTTGAAGGTGTTGAGAAGTTTCATGTCGCTCTTGGAGGCCTCGATAGAGATGACGTCAGCATCAAGACGCTGGATAGAAGGGAAGATGTCGTCGAAATCAGAGTAACAGAAGTGTGAGTGAGTCTGGAGTTGATCGGTGACACCCGCAGTGGAAAGCTTGAACGAATCAACAGCCCACTTAAGATAAGCATCCCAGTCAGAGCGGCGAAGGGGTAACTAGGGAAACATAAGCTATTTTTCTTCAATAGAGTTTGCCGTTCAACTTACTCCTTCACGGATAGCAGGCTCATCGACTTGGATGGCACTAATGCCAGCCTTTTCAAGGTCAACAACCTCGTCACGGAGAGCAAGAGCAAGCTGCTTGGATTGCAACTCTCTGGAAACATCAGCACGAGGGAATGACCAATTGAGAATGGTGACAGGGCCAGTAAGCATGCCCTTCATGGGCTTGGAGGTCAAGCTTTGAGCGTAGCTACTCCATTTGACAGTCATCGGGTGGGGACGGCTGACGTCGGAGACGATGATGGGAGGGCGAACATAGCTAAGGTAACATCATTTAGAAGTGGGCGGGTCTGCAAATGATCCATAACACGTACCGAGAACCGTAGCTCTGGACCCAAGCGTTTTGGGTGAAAACGAAACCTTGAAGTTGCTCGCCGAAGTATTGCACCATGTCATTTCTCTCAGGCTCTCCGTGGACCAAAAGATCCAAAGAAATCTTCTCTTGAAAACGAACTACATGCTCAATCTCCTTCTTGATGAAATTTTCATATGCTTCATCTGTGAGCTCGCCTTTGCCTAATTTGGCACGAGCTTGACGAATCTCTTTGGTTTGCTGTAGACAATGATATCAGTCGTTACTGGGGAAACTTAGATTAAAGATGCGACATACGGGGAAAGAACCAATAGTAGTCGTAGGGAACTTAGGGAGGTTCAGATGCTTGGCTTGTATCTCCTTCCGAACAGTGAATGGACTCTTGCGTTCAAGCTGGTCTGGGGTGATGGCAGCAACACGCTTGCGGACAGTGTCATCGGAGGTGCTTTCAAATTCGCGGCGTTTAGCAATGGAGACCTTGTTCGCTTCCAAAGCCGAAGCGATGGCGGGGTCTTGGGAACCAGAGAGGACAGCAGCGATGGTTGCAACCTCAGAGGCCTTCTCCAAGGCAAAAGAAAACCAGTCCTTCTGTTGTTCAGTGAGCTTCTTCTCAGAAGCAAGAGTGACCGGTGTGTGAAGGAGGGATGAAGATGTCGCGACGATGACACGATCTTGTCCAAGAGCATCAATGGCCTTTTGTCCAAGTTTGATGGCTGCGTCAAAATCGGTCTTCCAGATGTTACGGCCGGATACAAGACCAAGAGAAAGAACGATATTGGTAGGCTTCAAAGCGGCAAGTACTTCATCGAGTTGTCCAGGAGCACGGTCAAGATCAATATGAAGACCTGCAACCGGCAGCTTGGCAACGTAAGTTAGGTTAGAATCGAGGCGGGCAAAGTAGGCGGTGAGGAGAATCTTGGGTGCGATCTTGGAGAGAGAAGCGTAAGTAGTGGAGAACTGTGATTCCAATGTCGCTGCGCTGTCAAGAACAAGGACGGGCTCGTCGACCTGAACCCACTCAGCACCAGCGGCCTTGAGGTCAGCGAGGAGAGTCTCATAGACCGGAATGAGTTTAGGGAGGAGGGTGATAGGCTGGAATCCGGGCTTGGCATCCTTACTAGCTTTGCCGAGGACAAGGAAAGAAATTGGGCCAAGAACAACGGGACGGGTTGCAATACCAGCGGCCTGCGCTTCCTTAAATTCCTCGACAGCCTTATTGAAATTCAATTTGAAATCAGTCTCGTCGGAGAACTCAGGAACAACGAAATGATAATTAGAGTCGAACCTGAAAAAATAAAAACAAAAAAAGATCAGCTTGATGAGTTCATGATGGACATCGTGACTGATTAACCATTTCTTCATTTCGGAAGCAGGCACGTCGACATCATCTGATTGACGGCCACGGCCCATGGCGAAGTAAACATCAAGAGGTGAGAGTCCAAGCCCAACATATCTTTTGGGGATTACATTAAAAGCGGCGGAGTGATCAAGGACATGATCGTAAAGAGAGAACTCGCCACTGATGACAACCGATTTTAGTTAAGCTTGTTTCATCCGATTAGAATCTAAATCTAACCTTGGGACGAAGTCTACACCTTTGGACTTTACGCTAGTCCAGCTGGTATTCTTAACCTCAGCAGCAGCCTTGGTCAATTCATCAGCAGAAATCTTTCCAGCCCAGTAGGCTTCAACGGCTTTTTTGACTTCACGATTGGCCCCTAATGAAAAGAGTGTCAGAAAGACCTTTTATACGAACAGTTTGAGATAATTGATAGGCTGCAACATACCGATGCGAGGAAAACCAAGGACGCTAGAGGAAACCATTTTGAATTATTGCTAGGGATATGATGGTACGATGGAAATTTTTAAATTTGTGGAGGACGACCTTATATAACGTCGAAACACGTCCACGTGCTCGATAATCAAATCGATGAGTTCTGAGACTCCCATTCAATTGAACATACATAATAATTGCAAATATTTTATCATTTCGCAATTGCGAGCCCAAACCAAACTCTTTCTTACTTATATTTAAATAAATGTTACATACCTTTGTTCACACCTTTAGTAAAATTACAAGATTTATTCAATAAGAATTGACGCATGACACTTTGACAGGCAAGAAAACGAGATGTGAAAATGTCACAGGCCAGTCACAACCAAATATTGCCCTCTCCAGACGATATTCTGCTCTGGATATCAGTCTTTCACCTTTTTATTTTAAATGTTGTGTCAAGTCAATCCCGGATTGAAAGATTGAAATATAAAATGCAAAATACTTATGCCTGTTGAAGTTTTCGCAGCTAGGATATAATAAGTCTCAACTTGAATAGAAAGTTGTAGTTTATTGATATCTACCTAGGATATAATAACTAGGTATCAATTAGTTAGGAAATATAATGTAAGTAAGAAACCACTCACGTCTCAACTTGAATAGAAAGTTGAGACATGTTCGAAAAATCCGTCACTGTAATGTTGACGT
>Ga0193743_1001457_pt1 | contig 17672 bp, 17 predicted proteins | sample L2c2metaG_FD_143038 | JGI IMG/M metagenome (GOLD analysis project Ga0193743, IMG submission 143038) | Soil microbial communities from a riparian zone of the East river system, Colorado, United States - L2c2 | ecosystem: Environmental > Terrestrial > Soil > Riparian zone | place: USA: East River...
AAACTCCGCCGTGAGCTGGCGACGTATTTACCTCTTACCGATTGGCACTACCGGCGGATTTTGCGACGATGGGGGGAACATGACTCGGCGCCAGAAACGACGCCAGCCCCCGAGGATCGCACGGGGGCTGGTCCTTCCGAATCGACCGAACCCGAAAACCCGGCCTAGCCGTGGGGACCGCAAGGAACCCCAGGTATTCGATATCGTCCGAGGTCACTAGCGTGCTTTCACGGCCAACGTGGTGACCGGTGAGATCGCCGCGTCCGCTTGTGTTAGCAAAGTGCCAATGGCTCGGCCGGTACCAGACCAGCTGGGCGTCCTGCCCGGGGGAGCTGAATCGCCCGGGATTCCTGGATCTCCGGACATCCCAGGCGGCCTCAAGGGAGGGGCAAATCGCGGCGTGACCCGGTGTCCCATCAATGTCCCAAGACACGCTCAGACGCGCTAGATGAGGCGACACAGACGAGACATGCAAAGCGCCCTGACCATTACATGTGCGACACAGTCGAACAGCTGTTCACGCATTTGAGCTCCCTGGGGGTCAAGTGGTCGCAGGTTCAAATCCTGTCAGCCCGACGTTCGAAACCCGCTCTGACCAGCGCCGGAGCGGGTTTTGTGTTGCAGGACTCCTTGCTGATGTGCGGCAGTCGGCCACCATTGTCCCAAGCGGCCGTGAGTGTACCGATGCCTAGGCGAACAGTGCGGCGCCAGCGGCGCGTAGGTCATCGCGCTGGGCCTCGGAGTAGATCGACAGCGACACCGCCGGATCGTGGCCGTGCCAGGCCGCGACGACGTGCACTGGCATGCCGCCCGCCAACATAAGGCTGACGCTGGTATTGCGGAAGTCGCGCAACTGCCAGTGTGGACTACTACAACCGCCTCGAGCGCGGGAACCTCGGCGGCGTGTCCGACGGCCTGCTGGACGCGATCGCCCGTGCCCTGCAACTCGACGAAGCAGAACACGCGCATCTATGCGATTTGGCCCGCGCCGCCAACACGACCTCGCGCACACGCCGGCCCCGAGCGAGCCAGCAACAGATCCGTCCTAGGGTGCAGCGCATCCTCGATGGGCTGACCCAGATGCCGGCAATCGTGTACAACGGACGCCTGGACATCCTGTCGGCCAACAGGCTCGGATACGCACGCGCTGGGTCACCTCCGGGAGCCGCGCGATGCGCCTCAGGAAGCTCTGCTCGATTCGGCCAGCCAGCGCCAGCGGGACCGCCACACCGAAACCCCCGGCCAGCTCCGCCACAGTTACTCCACGGGGCAGCTCTAGCAGGGCGAGAGGATTCCCGCCGGACTCAGCGATGATGCGGTCACGAACTCCCTCGTCAAGCCGCCCGGGAATGACTGATGCAAGCAGCAACCAGGGCGTCGGCATCGGACAGTCCCTCAAGCGTCAGCTCGGCAAGGCCGCTGAGGTCGTCTCCTGCGGGTTCACGCGTGCCGAATATCACCGCGACGGATTCGGTGTCCAGCCGGCGGGCAACAAAAGCCAGCGCCTGAGCCGAGGTCTGGTCCAGCCACTGCGCATCGTCGATCAAGCACAGCAGCGGTTGTTCCGCGGCCACGTCAGATAGCAGGCCCAGCACCGCTAAGCCGACCAGGAAGCGATCTGGCGTGCTGCCGGACTGCAGCCCGAGGGCGACGCTGAGAGCGTCGCGCTGCGGACTGGGCACGCGGTCGAGACGATGCACCATCCGCACGCAAAGCTGGTGCAGCGCCGAATACGGCAGTTCCATCTCCGACTCGGCACCCCTCGGCACGTGCCACCTGAAACTCCGGTACGCCGCCGGCGGCGTAGGTCAGGAGTGCGGTCTTGCCGATCCCGGCTCGCCACGCACAACGAGAGCCCGGCTGCGCCCGGGCGGGACGTCGGCGAGCAGCCCATCCAGGACCTGGACCTGCTGTCGACGGCCTCGTAACATCACGCGACGCCCTCCCCTCGGGCGGCTTCGCAACAATCCTAGATCCGGCCCGCCGGCCGGACACTGCAGCGGTGGGGGCTGCGTGCCAGGGGAGCCGGCTAGGGATTCCGCGGATGCGAAGGCGCGGGTCCACGGCGGATCGTTTCTCACGTAGGGCGCTGACCCAAAACGCCACGCGCGGGACAGGAATCATGACGAACAACGCTTCGGCCGGTGAGACTTCTGTGCTCTCCAAGGAGCTGCGACTCCCCAATGGCATCACACTGAGCAATCGCCTCGCGCAGTCAGCCATGACCGAACATCTCGCGACCGGTGACGGCGCCCCGTCGTGGCAGTTGATCGAGGCATACAGAAGGTTCGCCGTCTCCGGGGCGGCCCTGATCATCAGTGGCAACGTCATGGTGAACGGATGGTCGTTGGAGGCGGCGCGCAATGTCGTCATCGAAGACGAGCGGCACATGCCGCAGCTGCGGCAGTGGGCGGCCACCACCAGTGGGACCGACGCGCGGCTGATTCTGCAACTATCGCTTTCAGGCCGCCAGACCCAGCGCGGCCTGGCGCTGGCCGGGCGCCGCCAGGATGTCGCGACGGCCTCGGCGGTGCCGCTGACAATCGGTGGCCCACTGTTCAAGCCACCCAGGGCACTCACCGACCCGGAGATCAGGCAGATCATCGCTCAGTTCACCTCCGCTGCGCGGATCGCCGCAGAGGCAGGTTTCGCCGGCGTGCAAATACATGCCGCACACGGCTATCTGTTGAGCCAGTTCCTGTCGCCGCTTGTTAATCAGCGCACCGACCAATGGGGCGGTTCGGTGCAGAACCGGATGCGGATGCTCATCGAGGTCCTGCGAGCGGTGAAATCGCTGACGCCGGAGGCATTCCTGCTCACCGTCAAGATGAACGTCTCCGACTTCCAGAGCGGAGGCTTCGACGCCGACGATGCACTGATCGTGGCCCAAGCCCTGGAGAACGAAGGCGTGCACCTGATTGAGTTTTCCGGTGGTACCTATGAAAGCTCGGCGATGATCGACGGCGGGCCAGCTCTCGACCAGAGCGGAGCGCCTGAGCCGTACTTCCTGACCTACGCCCAACGATTCGCGCGGGAATTGACTGTCCCAGTGATGCTTTCCGGCGGATTCCGCAGCCGCACCGCCATGATCGACGCGGTGGAAAGCGGCGCCGCCGACGTGATCGGGCTCGCGCGGCCGATCGCGGTCGAGCAGGACTTCCCCCGTCGCATCCTCGACGGCACTACCGAGGTCAGCCTGGCCAAGCCACAGACGGTCGGCAACAAGAACATCGACGACCTGCTCAGCGGCGCTTGGTATCAGGAGCAGATCGCTCGGCTGGGTCGCGGCAAGCCCACACTGCCGAGCCGAAAGCCGGTCGTAGCGCTGGCCATCATGCTGGCCACGATGCTTCGCGACAGGCTTATCGTCAGAATCCCAAGGCTCGCGAGTAGAGCGAGGACTTGATGGTGCCCTCTGAAGAGACCGACGCCGGTTTCACATGAGCAGCTTGCCGGTTTCCGAGGATTACGACGTCCCCGGATATGTGACGGGCCTGATGCGCCATTTCGTCGACTTGCGGGACAACACTCACGGCGGTGCACAAGGCCGCCACGACAAGGAAGAGCATTTCATCCACGCAGTCGACCTGCTGGACCCAGTGGCGAATCAAGTACTGGGCGAGATGAATACACACCTGCTCCTCGAGTCAGGAAGCATCTCTGGTACGGGTCCACGGCGAAGTCGCGACGGGAGCCTTGTTGCGACATGGGGTCTCACGTGGCCCGAGCAGCGCGTGGCGGGAGTGTCGCCCGTCGTGCTGATCGCCTGCTTCGGTAGCGGCAACCACCATCCGCATCTGCGCGGTGGCTCAGTACGGAACTGGCCGCTGAACATCTTCACCCGATCCGATGCTGCCGACCAACTGCCCATCTTGCGCGCCATCACCGCCGCGGACCTCCACAATCTTGTCTTTCTGGCTGATTACAGAATCGTTCCGGCAGTTGTCCGCCCATGAACCCACCCAGAAACGACCGACTCTGCCTGAAGTTCGAGGGATCACCCATCATCTGAGAGACGACGACCATGACGGACACCGAAGCCTTCTGGCCGGAAGGCGCACGCTTGGCGGTCACCGTGTCCATGCAGTTCGAGGCGGGGGGGCAGCCGATCAGCGGCGCCGGAGGACCCATCACCGAACCGATTCTGGACGGATTCCCGGATCTGGGACAGAACTCGTTCTATGAGTACGGCGCACGCGAAGGTGTGCCACGGATCCTGGATCTGATGGACAAGCACCGAATCAAGATGTCGTCCTTCATGATTGGTGACGCGGTACGCAGGCATCCCGATGTTGCCGCAGAGGTCGTCAATCGTGGTCACGAGGCGGGCGCTCACGGTCGACGTTGGGAACGGCAGTACCAACTGGACCGTGACGCCGAGACGCAGTGGATCGCCGACAGCGTGCGGGCGATCGAGGAGGTTACCGGCTTCCGCCCGGTCGGGTACAACAACTATTGGATCCGGCCGGGTGTCAACACCCTAGAAATCCTGCAAGAACTCGGATTCATTTATCACATCGACGATTTGTCCGCTGATGAACCGTTCTTGCAGTCGATCAACGGTCAACCGTTCGCGACTGTGCCTTACTCGGTGCACCTCAACGACATTGCCAGCTTTGACTTTCCCGGCTTCTCGCCCGCCGACTATGAGCAGCAGCTCGTCGACGAATTCGAGCAGCTCTACGACGAGGGCGCGTATCGCCGGCGAATGATGGTGATCGGGTTGCACGAGCGCATCTCCGGGCATGCCTCTCGCGTTCGGGTACTCGATCGCGTATTGGCTCGGTTACGTGAGCGGGAAGACGTGTGGTGGGCACGCAAGGACGAAATCGCGCTCTGGACAATGCAACATGCCGACACCGCGGCGTGGGTCAACCGTGAACCGGCGCCAATCAGCGGGTTGCCCAGCCGAAGTGGGCGCCACGAATGATCCAACACATCGTTGAAGCATTGGAAGCGATCCGCCAAAACTGATGGCGCTAGGGCATGATGGGCGGCGCGAGAGCACATTCCTGAAAGAATTTACGGCCTCGCATCCTGCTCGCGGGCTTCGCCCAAAGTTAGAAGCGCGCGAAGCCGCCCCAGGCGGAGTGGTAGGTAGCGCCGAGGCGGTCGAGGACCTCGCGGGCTGCCGCGTTGGGGTCGCCGTAGGCGGTGACGCGGGTTACGTCGACACATTCCATGAACCGCCCCGCCCAGTTCTTCAAAGCGAACCCCTCGCTGAGGTGGTGGGCCACCACCGCCGCAGAGTCCGCGTACGTCTCCACGACGTGGACGGCGCCGCCGTCAGGCGAGATGTACCACTCGTACGCGAGTGTTCCGGGCTGGTTCCTCGCGCCCGAGACCATCTCCTCCATCAACTCTTTGAACGTCTGAAGCTTGCCGGCTTTGACCGCCAGCTCGTTCACCCAGGAAACGCGTTCCGTCATCGAATTCTCCTTCGCTCGCGTCCTTTGAGCGCCGACAGCGCTGCGATGCCGGCAAGCTGCTCATGCGACAACGGTCCGCCCTGGGCGGGAGTGTTCGCATCCGTGAAGTCCCTAGACGGTTGCCGGGCCATTTGGCCCCGAGCCATTGCGGTGTCCCTTTGTGAACGAGCCGTCAGCTATGGAGGAGTCAGCCTCGGCAGTCACGGCACCAGCACGATCCTGCCCCGCAGGCCACCCCGGGCGACGTGGGCGTGGGCTTGCGCGGCTTCCGACAGGGGATAGGTCCGCGCTACGCGCGGCGTCAGGACGCCGACCTCGGCAAGCGCAGACAGGTGGGAGAGGCGGGTCGCTTCAGGGCCGGCGCTCGTGTGCCGCACCGCGATAGCCCGCCGCGGTTGCGGCAGCACGTCGGACCTCAGGCTCACGAAAACGCCGCCGTCGCGGACAGCCGCCAGCGCGGGTTCGCCCAGCGCCGCCGCGTCCAGCACACCGTCCACGCCCTCCGGCACAAACCGGCGCACCGCCTCGCTGAGCTCCTCGTCGCGCGACACGAACCAGGTGGCTCCGCGATCGCGGAGGAACTGCTCGTCCTCGGGGCGCCCCTGCGCGACGATGCGAACACCCCGCGTCCTGGCCAACTCCACGGCGAAGCCGCCAACAGCCCCAGCGGCGCCGGTGACGAGCAGGGTGTCGCGGGGACGCAGCGGCAGATGGTCCAGGGCCTGTGAGGCCGTCATCGCATTGAGGGGGATCGTCGCCGCCAGTGTCAGGTCCATACCCTCCGGGGCGGGAGCCAGGGAATTGAGGTCCACCACGAGGAACTCGGCCTGGGCCTTCGTCGGGCGCAGCACCGCGGCATCGAAAGCGATCACCGCCGTTCCGACCTCGAGCAGCACGCCCGGGCCGACCGCCTCGATCGTTCCTGCGGCGTCCAACCCGAGACCGGCATGTTCCATCCCCTCCAACGACCCGAAGAACCCGGCCCATACAGCGGCGTCAGCTGGATTGAGCGCGGCGGCGACCACCTTGATGCGGACTTGCAGGGGACCAGGTTCTGGAGTGGGGACCTCCAAGACCTCGATGACCTCCGGTCCGCCGACCTTCCTGACGACGACTGCACGCATCGACATTCCCTTCATCTACGTGGACCCGGCGATGGTGACCAGGCCGGCCTGCTGCAGGAAGGCGAGGTTGTCTTCGAGGTGCCAGTCGTCGGTGATTCGGCTCTCGGCGCCGACGTGCTGGATGTCGATGGCGTTGAAGTTGATGGGCTGCCCGCGGCCCTTGATGCCGCGGTCGGTGCCGGTGAAATGCCCCTGGAACACGAGTCGGGCGGTGAAAGTGTCACCGGTGACGTACAGGTCGGCCAGTTGGCAGGTGAGGTCAGGTATAGCGGTGCGGAACGCCGCGGAGGCCGCGATGGGCCCAGCCGGGCCCTGGGGGCGCCCGGCGGGCAGGGTGTTGTCCCGGAAGTCCGGGCTGACGGCTTGATCGAGGAACGTAGTATCGCCGGTGTTCCAGAACGTGTAGATCAGCTGCGCGGTATGCACCACCGCACGGGCCTTGGCGAGGTCGGCACCGGTTGCCGTGTACACCGACGCGGGCACCACGAGGCCGGCGCTGTGGTCGACCAAGTCAGAGGTGGCGGCCGGTGCGCTGGCCGAGGTACTTTTCGGTCCGGTGCGCGACGCACTTGAAGCACCCCCGCACGCCGCAAGTGCGAAAGCCATAGCAGCCGTTACTACCGCGGTCAGTGTCGTCGTACCTCGGCGCCTGGTGTACCTGCAGAGTGGGGTGTCGGAGGCGTGGGACGCGGACGAGCTGCGCATGGGAGAACGATCCGCCTGCGACGGGATGAGTCGCATCCGTGGAATCCCTAGCTGGTTGCCCGGCTTGACTTTCCATGGCCGGGCAGTTCAGGCAGGCAGGTGAACGCGCCCAATAGCATGTGCGCCAGTTGGACCAGCTCCTCATCACCATTTATTGGCTGATGTACAACGGCGAGCCGCCAATACAACGGGCCGGCCAGTACATCCATTGCAAGGTCGGGATTGAGCGTGTCGGCGACTTCGCCGCGCTCGATCGCGCGACGGATTATGGCTGCCGCTCGAGTCCGACGGGGGTCACGCACCGCGCGCAACAGGGCCGCCTCCAGGGCGGGGTTGCGGTTAGCCTCGCTGAGCAGGTCGGGAATGATCGCCTTCGCCAGCGGATCGGTGAGGACCGCGTACTCGGCGCGCAGGAACGCGATGACATCGCCCTCCAGGGTGCCGGTGTCGGGCATGTCGAGATACGCCCACGCGGCCTCGGAGATCAGCGCGACCGCCATGTCCTGCTTCGAGCGCCAGCGGCGGTAGATCGCAGGCTTGCCAACGCCCGCTCGACGGGCGACCCCCTCGATCGACAGCCGCCCGTACCCGCACTCGGCGAGTTCGGTGAAGAAAGCCTGACGAATCGCCTCGGTCACGTCGGCTTGAAGCACCGCCGCACCGGCCGGTGTGCGGCTTGGCCGCGTGTTGTCGCCGGTTGCCGCCATACCGCGAGCATAACCCACGTCGTTACGGTTGCGTTCCGTCGTAACGTCGGCTACGGTCCAATCGACGTCGTTACGATACCGTCACGACGCTGGCTAGATCGGTGACCGCCCATGGGTTTCTTGTTCCGCGACGAGTCCTTCTCCTTCGAGACGCTGCGAGCAGCAGGCGCCGCACCCTACGACGGCGCCGACCTTGGCGAAGTACTCGCGACAACTCGGCTCATCCGAGAGGGAGATCTGAACGATTGGCTGAGCGCCTGGCGGGCGACCGCCGAACGGGTCCACGAGCTGGCCCGCACGTCTCTCGCCGCAGGGCACCGGGTCAGCGCCCGACAGGCCTTCCTGCGCGCGTCGAACTACTACCGCACAGCTGAGTTCTTCCGGCGTTGCAGTCCCATCGGCGATCGACTGCTGCTCGAGCTGTCACGCCGCTCACGCGAGGCGTTCGGGGAAGCGATCGACCTGATGGATCGACCGGTAGAACGCATCGCAATTCCGTACGGCGACATCGAACTGCCCGGCTACCTGTTCCGCGTCGACGACGCGCCGACGCCGCGGCCGCTCGTCATCTACACCAACGGCTACGACTCGACAGCCGAGGAATCGTGGTTCGCGATTGCCGCCGCGGCGCTACAACGCGGCTACCACGTTCTGGCCTATGACGGGCCGGGACAGGGAGCCGTCATCCGCGAAAGAGGTCTGCCATTTCGTCCCGACTGGGAGAACGTGCTGGGCGCGGTGATCGACTTCGCCGTCGATCAATCCGGCGTGGACGCCGAAGCCATCGCGCAGTTCGGCTACAGCATGGGCGCCTACCTAGTCGCGCGGTCGGCGGCGTTTGACCACCGCAGCGCGGCGCTGATCCTCGACGACGGGATCCTCGACATGCATCAGGCCTACCGCAACGCGATCCCGGCCCCGGTGATGAAGATGATCCTCGCCGGCCGCAGCGCTCTGCCCAACCGACTCATGGCGCTGAAAGCGCGTGCGCAGACGCAGGTCCGGTGGGGACTCGACAACGGAGTGTGGACGATGGGCGGACCGACGTATGCCGACTTCATCAGGCGCACAACGGCATACACGCTCGAGGGCCTGGCCGACCGGATCGTCGCCCCGACACTGATCATGGACGCCGAGGACGACCAGTTCCTCGCCGGCCAACCGGAAGTGCTCCAGCGCGCCATGACTGCGCCCACCACCCTCGCTCGGTTCACCACCGCCGAAGGATCCGGCGAGCACTGCCACGTCGGCTCGCTGCTGCGCGCACACCAGGTGATCTTCGACTGGCTCGACGACACAACCTTGGCCGCCAGGCAGCGCGTGAACGCCGCCCCGCCCATCGCACCGACACAGGAGGAGAAGTAACCATGGAAATCAGCATCCTCACCCCGCCGGGCCAAAGTGGTGCATTCACGATTGGACGTCGAGAACAGCGGCGCTCGCTCGAAGATCTTCCCGAGCGCCACCTGAAACTCCTCGACGAACCAGTCACGGCGGGCATGTCCTGTGTCAACGGCAACGGCACGATCCACACCAGCCCGGTCTGGGTTAGCCGCGACCAGGCAGAGATCCTGCTGAATTCGGTGCGCGGACGCCAAAAAGACCGGAATCTGCGGCTTCGGCGCCACGTGTCTCTGCTATTCATGGATCCGGCCGATCCCTATCACTGGATGGCCATTCAAGGCGAGGTGGTCAAGATCATCGACGAAGATGATCCCATCCACGGGAACATGGCCACCGAGTCCATTGATGCCATGAGTCAAAGCTATCTCGGCGAATCCACGTATCCTTTGCGCGACCCTGCCGGTGGCGAAGTACGGTCACTCTATCGGGTGCGGCCAAGCCGAGCGCAGGTGTTTGGGCAGGCCTAAGGATGGTGCGAGCGGAATGCAAACTGAGTGGGCCTCAGCAAATCCGAACCGACCAGCCGGCTCGGCGGAGCTCATGACTAGCCGTATTCGGTTGCGGCGCAACGTTTGCGGCTGTCCTTCCTTGATCGGGCGCCGTGAATCGCCGTCCGCTTGGCGGTGTTGCTAAGTGTTGCGGGGCCGAAGCGACGCGACGGCGATATTTGATCGGCTGCTGGAGTCGGTGCGCGGCGGTGAGAGCCGGGTCCTGGTGGTGCATGGGGAAGCCGGGGTAGGCAAGTCGGCGCTGCTGGAATACGTGGAGGCCAGCGCGTCGGGCTGTCGTGTGGCGCGTGCCGCTGGGGTGCAGTCCGAGATGGAGCTTGCGTTCGCCGGACTGCATCAGCTCATTGCGCCGATGCTAGATGGTGTTGAGCGGCTGCCCACGGCTCAACGCGGTGCATTGCTTACAGCGTTCGGATTGGCCGGTGGGGCGGCGCCGGATCGCTTTCTGGTGGGTCTGGCCGTCCTTGGCCTGCTATCGAACGTGGCCGCCCACGAGCCGCTGCTATGTCTGGTAGACGACGCGCAATGGCTGGATCGGGCCTCGGCTCAGGCGCTCGCATTTGTTGCTCGCCGTCTGGTGGCCGAGTCGGTCGCCCTGGTCTTCGTCGTGCGCGAGCCCAGTGATGAAGACGATCTCGTGGGACTTCCGGAGCTCGTGGTCGACGGTCTGGGTGACGATGATGCGCGGGCGTTGTTGGCCTCGGTGATCAGCTGGCCGCTGGATGAGCGGGTGCGCGATCGGATCGTTGCTGAGACGCACGGCAACCCGTTGGCGCTGTTGGAACTGCCGCGGGGGTTGACGCCGGCGCAGCTGGCGGGCGGGTTCGGGATACCAAGCTTCGCGGCGCTGCCCGGTCGCATCGAGGACAGCTTCGCGCGGCGGCTGGCGCCGCTTCCCTTGGCCACGCGCCGGCTGTTGCTGCTGGCGGCAGCGGAGCCGCTCGGCGACTCGGCGCTGCTGTGGCGGGCGTCCGACCGGCTCGGAATCAAGGGCGAGGCCGCCGATGCCGCCGAGTCCGAGGGATTGGTGGAATTCTGTGTCCAGGTGACGTTTCGTCATCCACTCGTGCGCTCGGCGATCTACCGGTCGGCCTCGCCGGAGCAGCGGCGCGAGGCCCATCAAGCGCTGGCGGAGGCGACCGATCCAGAGCTCGATCCCGATCGGCGCGCGTGGCACTTCGCTCAGGCCGCACCCGGACCCGACGAGGGGGTCGCCTCCGAACTTGAGCGGTGCGCCGAGCGTGCGCAAGCGCGCGGCGGATTAGCCGCGGCGGCCGCCTTTCTCGAGCGGTCCGCGGCGCTCACGCTGGAGCCGGGGCGGCGGGCGGCCCGTGCACTGGCGGCGGCGCGGGTGATGGCGCAATCCGGCGCGTTTGAGGCGGCGCTGCGGCTGCTCGCGACGGCGGAGGCGGGGCCGCTCGACAAGCTCCAGCGCGCCTGGGCCGAGTTGTTGCGCGGGCAGATTGCGTTTGCATCCGGCCGCGGTAGGGAGGCTTCACCGCTGCTGCTCAAGGCCGCAACGAGTTTCGAACCGCTCGATGTCGGGCTTGCCCGCCAGACTTATCTGGAAGCGTTCTCCGCGGCGCAGTACGCCGGCCGGTTCGGCACCGGGGCCGGTCTTCGGGAGGCTGCGCAGGCCGCACGGGCCGCTCCCCGTCCGACCCAACCGCCGAGCGCGCCCGACTTGCTGCTCGATGGCCTGGCGCTACTGAACACCGAGGGCTACACGGGCGCGGCGCCCACACTTAAGGAGGCGCTCAGCGCCTTTTCCAGCGAGCAGACTTCCACGGAGGAAGCGCTGCGTTGGCTCGGGCTGGCCTCCCGCACCGCCGTACGGCTGTGGGACGACGAGAGCTGGGACGTGCTCACGACCCGTTACGTCCGGCTCGCCCGGGAGACCGGCGCGCTCGGCGTTCTGCCGATCGCACTGAATCAACGCGCCGGACTGCATGTGTGCGAAGGCGACTTCGCAGCTGCCGCTGCGCTTCTCGAAGAGGCGGGCCCGATCACCGAGACGACGGGCAGTGGGCTCCCGCTGTACACTTCGCTAGCCCTCGCCGCATACGGCGGCCGGGAGCGCGAGCTTTCCGAGCTGATCACGGCCAGCACGAACGAGACGGTGCGCCGCGGGCTGGGAGTGGGGCCAATCCTGCTTGACTGGTCGATCGCGGTGCTCAACAACGGGTTGGGCCGCTACCAGGATGCGCTGGCGGCGGCGCACCGAGCCAGTGAAGACTCGCACGAGCTGGTGTTCTCGACCTGGGCGGCGGTCGAGTTGATTGAGGCGGCCTCCCGAAGCGGGGTGCCCGAGCAGGGGGCCGACGCCCTCGAGCGCCTCTCGGAGGGCACCCGTGCCAGCGGCGGCGACTGGGCGCTCGGCGTCCAGGCTTGTGCGCGAGCGCTACTCAGCGACGGGCACAGCGCCGAGCCCCTTTACCGCGAGGCGATCGACCGGCTCGGCCGCACCCGCGTGCGGGTGACGCTGGCCCGGGCACACTTGCTCTACGGGGAGTGGCTGCGCCGCGAGCACAGGCGCACCGACGCCCGCCAACAACTGCGGATCGCCCACCAGATGTTCGTCTCCATGGGGGCTGAGGGGTTCGGCGAGCGCTCCCGACGCGAACTGCTGGCTACGGGCGAGACCGCGCGCAAACGCTCCGTCGAGAACGCCGGCCAGCTCACGGCCCAGGAGGCCCAAGTCGCCGAGCTCGCCCGCCAGGGCCTGTCGAACTCCGAGATCGGCGCGAGGCTGTTCATCAGCTCGCGCACCGTCGAGTACCACCTGCACAAGGTCTTCACGAAGCTCGGCGTCAACTCCCGCGTGCAGCTGCACCGCGTGCTCCCGATCAACCCCAGCATGACCTAGCACGGCCCCGCTCGGGGGCCGCCGCCAGGGAGCCGGCTAGGGAAACGACAGACGCGACCGCGCGACTACCCGGCGGATGGTTGCATCGCGTAGGTCTCGTCCAGCCAGCCGAGAAGCAGGAGATGACTTCCCATGGTCCACCAGCTATCAAAAACCCCAGGCACCGACGAAAAAGCCCGCAAGGCGACGCCTCAGCCGCCGACTTCGGGCCGACCGGTTGACCCTGGCCTGTTGTTCATCGACGGCGCCTGGCGGGAAGCGTCAGATGGCGCGACCGCGCCGACGATCACCCCGATCGATGAGTCAGAGATCACGACGGTTGCGCAGGCAACCGAGAGCGATGTCGAGGCGGCCGTCGCGGCTGCCCGCACAGCGTTCGATGAGGGCCCCTGGCCAAGCCTCAATGTCCACGCCCGGGCGCAGGTTCTGCGCCGCATAGCGGAACTCGTCGAACAGAACCTCGACGAACTCGCCTATCTCGAGACCATTGACATGGGCAAACCAATCGCGATGTCGAGGGCGATCGACGCTCCGATGACAGCGCAGATATTTCACTACTACGCCGGAATGGCAACGCAGCTAGAGGGATCCACGCGCGGGGGCTCGTCACCCACCACTCATCCGTTTCCAGTGGCCGGTCTGAATTACACAGAGCGCGAACCACTGGGTGTGGTGGCGGCAATCACGCCGTTCAACTTCCCGCTCCTGTTGTCTGCATCCAAGATCGCCCCTGCCTTGGCCGCCGGCAACTGCGTGATTCACAAGCCCGCGTCCCTCACGCCATTGTCGGCGATTCGGATCGCCCAAATCATCGAAGAAGCAGGGCTTCCGAACGGTGTCTTCAACCTCATCACGGGTCCGGGTGGCGAGGTCGGAAACCGGCTGGTCGAACACCCGGCCATAAACAAGATCGCCTTCACCGGCTCCACCGCCGTCGGTAAGGGCATCGTCCGGCGCTCCGCGGAGACACTGAAGAAGACCACCATGGAACTGGGCGGCAAATCAGCGAATATCGTATTCGCCGACGCCGACCTCGACACCGCCCTCGAACACGCATGGTTTTCGATCTTCTACAACAAGGGCGAGATCTGCACCGCCGGCTCGCGGATGTTGCTCGAGCGCTCGATCCACGACGAGTTCGTCGAACGGTTCGTCGCCCGCGCCTCCGCGACAATCCCCGGCAATCCCCTCGACCCCACTACTACCTTTGGGCCGCTGGCCGACGCGAACCAGTTCAAGAAGGTCGCCGACTACGTGGCATACGGCCTAGAGGACGGGGCGCATCTCCGCGTGGGCGGCAAGCCATTTCAACCCGACGGATTGGACGGCAAAGGCTACTACTACCTGCCGACGATATTCACCGAGGCCACCAATCAAATGCGCATCGCCCGGGACGAGATCTTTGGGCCGGTGCTGACAGTGATCCCATTCAGCACCGAGGAAGAGGCGATACAGCTCGCCAACGACACCGACTACGGCCTCGCGTCCGGGATCCACACGCTCAATCTCAAACGAGCCCATCGCGTGGCACGCGCCCTGCGCGCCGGGACGGTGTGGGTGAATACCTACAACATATTCGACGCAACCACCCCGTTCGGTGGCTACAAGTCTTCAGGGTTCGGCCGCGAAGGCGGACCGGAAGTCATGGAGAACTACACGCAGTACAAGTCGGTCTGGATCGACCTGTCCTGACCGCAACGCACAACCCCACGGTCACTCTGCGAGAAGGAAAATCATGAAGGTTCTTGTCACCGGCGCCACCGGCTACCTCGGCGCGGTCGCGGCAGACGCGCTGGCCACCCGAGGCCATCAGGTCTTGGGATTGGCCCGATCCGAGCGGTCCGCTAGTGCACTGCGTGAGCGCGGCTTTGAGCCCGTCATGGGAGATTTCGGCGATCCGGTGAGCCTGGCTAACGCCGTTCACGAGTCCAGACCCGACGTCGTGGTCAGCACCGCCAGTGTCGGCGGGGCCGGCGGGGACCGGGCGGTGTTCGCCCGGGACGGCGAGGCGGTGCGCGCCATGCGAGATGCGCTCACTGATCACGGCGGCGCCCTGGTCTTCACCAGCGGGTCGGCAGTGTTCGGAGTCTTCAACGGCGGCGATGCCACCGACACCATCTACGACGAAGACGCCCGCTTGCCGCTTCCGCCATCGGTTTTCGCGCCCGCATCCGCCGCGGTGCACCCGTTGCTGGCCGCCGGTTTCGGCGAGGCGATGGCCGCTCGCGTCGAGACCGAGCAGGCCGTCCTGGCCGACGGGGACGTGCGCGGCGTGGTGGTACGACCCGGGTTGGTCTACGGACGCGGCGGCAATTCGGACCTCAGGTCTCTGATCGACCGGGCACGGGCGGATGGTCGCGCCGGTCACTGGGGAAGCGGCGGCACCACGCAGAGCTACGTGCACGTTGAGGACCTGGCCGAGTTATTCTGCCTGGCAGCAGAATTCGCCCTGCACGGGGCGATACTGCACGGCGTCGCCGCCGACGTCACCCAGCGCGATTTGGCCCGCGCCATCAACCGGATGATCGGAACAGACGAGCGCACCGACAGTCTCTCGCTGTTGCAGATGCTTGGAATCGACGCCGGCACAGCCGGGGACATCGGCGCCTCGTTCACCCCACCGGCCACCGCTGCATCCGGTATCAGTCTGTCGCTGAACAAACGCCTCTCCTCGGAGAACACACGCAAGCTCCTCGACTGGTCACCCAAACGCGCCGACATCGACGAGGATATCGCGTTCGGCTCGTACGCGAATTGATCGCCCGCTCACTTCACTCCCAAGGAACACATCGTGGACCTGCAGCTGACCGAGAGAATAGTCGTGATCACCGGCGCCTCATCGGGCATCGGACGCGCCACTGCGTTGACGGTTGCCGCCGAGGGCGGCATCCCAATCCGGGTGGCCCGCAGCACCGACAAGCTGGAAAAGGCCAAGGCCGAGATCGAAGGCGCCGGTGGCGCCGCGTACGTATGCACCGCCGACGTCACAGACTCGGCCGCACCGGACCGCGTGATCGCCACGGTGGTCGAGCAGTACGGCCCGGTCGACGGCCTGGTGAACAACGCTGGCGGACGCCACATCCGTACCGGCTTCCTGGACACCACCGACGAACAGTGGCTGGCCACTTTCGATCTTGACTTCCATGCCGCGAGGCGCATGAGCCGTGCCGCCGTGCCCGCCATGTTCGCGAGCGGTGGCGGCAGCCTGGTCCATGTCAGCAGTGACTCCGGCCGGTTGCCCGAGATCGGCAACGTCGACTATGCGGCAGCCAAACTCCCACTACTGGCGCTGTCCAAATCCCTTGCGACAGAGTTCAGCCCGCAGGGCGTTCGATCGAACGTCGTGGTCTCCGGACCCACGCGCACCGAGCTGCACAAGGGGCCTGGTGGGTTCGCCGAGCAAGCCGCCAGGATCTGGGGGATAGACAAGGACGGCGCGGTAAACCGCATGGCCGCCAGGCTCCTCACCCGACAGTTGGGTCGCACGCAGGACCTCGCAAACGTCATCGCCTACCTCGTCTCACCCCTGTCACACCAAGTCACCGCCGCCGAATGGAGCGTTGACGGCGGCATACAGCGCCAGGTCTGACTCCAGTGGAGATGACCGACATGGTCGATCCTGCCCGCAGGACCGTGCGGATCCGCACCGCCTCCGGCGACGCGATCGATGCGTGGCTCTACCTTCCCGTCGGGGAGGGGCCGCATCCGGCGGTGGTGATGGCGCACGGCATCGGTGCCATCAAGGCGGGCGGGCTCGCGCCGTTCGCGGAGCGATTCTGCCACGCAGGATTCGCCGCGGTCGTTTTCGACTACCGCCAGTGGGGCGATTCGGACGGTCAGCCGCGTGAGGAGCTGTCGTTCCCTCGCCAGCTGGAGGATTACCGCATCGTGATCGGTTGGGTGGGCGCGCAGCCTTCCATCGACGAGCGCCGGATTTTCGCCTGGGGGACGTCGTTTGCCGGTATGTACGTTGTTGAACTCGCCGCTAGCGACGCCCGCCTTGCCGGCGCGATCGCGCAGTCTCCCTTGGTTGACGGGCTCGCCGCCGCGATGTTGGCCCCACCGACGCGTCGGCTGAGGCTCCTGGCGGTGGCGGTGTTCGATCGCCTTGGCGCTCTGTTCGGGCGGGATCCTCGGTACCTGCCGGGCGCCGGCGCGCCCGGGCAGCTGGCGATCGGCGCCACCCCCGACGCGCTGTTCGGGCAGGAACTGATGACCCCGAAGGGCTCGACCCCATGGCATAACCAGGTCGCGGCGCGGTCGCTGCTCAGCTTTTCCTGGCGTCGGCCAGTACGACGTGCCGCAGCCATCCGCTGTCCCATCCTGCTCATCGTCGCCGAGCACGACGCGATGGCTCCGGTGGGCCCGGCGCTCCGTGTCGCCGACAAAGCCCAACGCGGCGAAGTGCATCGCAGCCGCGGCGGGCACTACGACGTCTACAAGGGAGGCCAGAGCTTCGGCGACGTGGTCGCAGTCGAGCTCGAATTCCTGCGCCGGCACGCCAAAATGGCTGACTGACAGCCTGTCCCGTCGACCTCTACGACGTCATGCGAACCACCCACGCACCCGGAGGTCAACAGGCAGCCCAAGGCATCCCGTGACTGCAGAAGGTGCGCCGGTACATCCGCACCGCCGAACGGCGCGGCAACTAGTCCTGTTGTGCACCCGGCGCGTCGCGCCGGTCACCCTGGTTGACGGACGATGCCCGCGTGTTCCTCACACAGCCAGGGTTTGAGGGGGCCGAGGAGGTAGCGATGGGTTGGTGGGAGACCCTAACGGCGGGACAGGGCACGCTCCTTGGTGCCATGTTCGTCGTGCTCGCAGCAGTAATTGCGTTCTCCACAGGATGGCTCGATAGACGGATCCAACAGCGGCGCTTTCACTACAACGAAGTCAAGGCGGTCTACGCCGAAGCGCTTGAGCTAGCT
>Ga0193743_1001458_pt1 | contig 17655 bp, 21 predicted proteins | sample L2c2metaG_FD_143038 | JGI IMG/M metagenome (GOLD analysis project Ga0193743, IMG submission 143038) | Soil microbial communities from a riparian zone of the East river system, Colorado, United States - L2c2 | ecosystem: Environmental > Terrestrial > Soil > Riparian zone | place: USA: East River...
GCACCCAGTCGGTTCCAATCGCATATCATCAATACGAAACTCTGGCGCAATAGCAACACCATTTTCAGCGCCGTCTGAAGGGCAGTGTGAGGACTATCCGGTATCAACATCTCAGCGTGACTGACATCCATTGACACGATTTACGAATGGTTCCGCAAGTTTTTCTTCGTCTCCTCCGCGGTTACATCCCCATCAATCGAGTTATCCCCGAGTTCCGTAGCATCCTCCTGACCCCTTATTTTCTATTTCAGTGGGCGAAGCGTGATTTGAGCGTTGACGAGAGAGTTTAGCGTGAGATTGAAGAAGGAAAGAGGCTATGGAGAAAGATCCATCAACGAACAATATGACAATGGGTAGAACCAAACCCTTGCAACAACTTTCGATATATTTCTGACAGATTCGACGACAATCTGCCCATCTTCATCTTCTTCGTCAAGATCGGCCATGAGATTTTTCAGCAGGGACATGGTGGCATTGTGGTGGAGTGTAGGGCGAGAAATAAGTTGTATACAAAGTTTGACTTTGTTTGCCTGCTCTTAGACAATGAACGGAACCCTCGTTCGCAATAAACAATCTTGACTCGATCGGTGCGTCTCCTGCCAGTGTGATTCAACACCATCGTTTCCGTGAATCACAGGTATGCACCTCACTATAGAGATAATACACTACTGAAAAGTGTCTTAGATATGCCTTGGAAAGCCACAATCTTGGAGCAGTTTCAATTAGTCAACCGCTATACGACTGACGAGAGCGAATATTATGGACCTTACATTACGCTCTTAACCGATTTGTTCCCTCACTCTGACCATTATCAAGTGGCTCCGCAATTCAAAGGGCCTGTAACACCAGGATCTATCGATTTCACCGTCATATACATTGTCATGAAGCGAAAAGTTCCTATACTTTTTATTGAAGTCAAACCGTACGTTCACCTGCAAGACATCTCGAAGCGGGAGAAAGCAGACAACCAGATGCGGGACAGATTCCGAGAGCTAGGTAGTCCAAACCTCCCGATGCCTAAACTATACGGCATCAGTGCTATGGGCACTTGCTTTTCGGTCTACGAATACACGAAGGAGACGAACCGTGTCTCCCCGCCTTCGATCCCCCGTGACCTGGACATAGTCAACGATGTCGCACCTGAGGCGCGCTGGAAATATGAATTACTAGAAGCCGATGGAGAGGCAAGGTTTAAATCAATAGTGGCAGAGGTGAAGACCATAGCTCAAACTATTGGGAACTGTAAGCTGTTTACCCGTTTATTGTGGCTTCCGATGTTGACAGCGATTCTAGAATTGTAGTTTCGAGATAATGCGTTGTGACATATGTCTTACTGACCGCCCAATCCCGGAAGAGAGTGCAGTGTTACAATATGAGGAGTACAATATTTTATAAAATGATAACTGTAACCCAATAATCATTGTATAAATGTCTTCCATCATACACCGACCTCCATTGGACGTCGACGCGTTGAGGTCAAGGTGGTGTGGAGTATGCGGACGGCACTTTCATTTATTCTAAGAGACCTCTTAGTACCTATCACTATTGATTGTTCGAGATATGTCGACTATGGCCAATTTTTTCTGTGACTCTGTTTTTATATGAAGACGTACCTGGCGTCATGTAGAGGCTGAAAATTGTCTCGAAAGTTGTTTAGAAACTCTTAAACTCGAGAGATTGAGATTCAACACTATGCGGAAAAATTGGATGCCGAACGGTGAGTTTATAAAAATCTACTTGTCGTCCATCGTTCATCTTTAGTATGACAGAACTTTATCCAACACTACTACTACGAAAGTAATAGACGACCTGGAGGGCTATCGATCCAAGGAAGCTAATACGAACTGTACCAAGAGCTTGGCCGAACTCGAACACGCCCGAAGTTCGGAAAGAATTTCTGGAAGTCAGGGCCATGCATAAGTGGCTTAGTAAGGTCACTGGATGTGACATATGTAGTAGTCACTGCTGTCATTGAACGTTAAACGTTAAACGTTATTTAAACCATGGCCGGCATGGCTACTTGCACTTCCTCCCCTATCAAACCCCTTCGTCCGAACCATGCTGCCCATAGCCGCCAGGAGGTTCAAACATTTGTCGTTCCTGCATACGAGCAAGAAATCACGCTGGACCAGTTTTGGATCGAGCTTGACTACCAACCGGAAGAGTTCAGGCAGCACAAGCTCAGCGATGGCTATCGTCCGAAAGACGACTTCCAGGAGTATGTGGAGAAGATCAGTAAGAGGATGCTTGGAAGTTGTGGCCTTGGTGTGTGCCTTTGAAGATTTGCATCGTCTAACCATTCACGCTCGTTCTATATAGCCCATGGTCGCCTCATTGCGTTCCATAACACGTCGGCAACTCCTCCTCTTGATCACCCCAGCGGAACCAGCTGTAAACCCGACTTCTCGGCGTGTCCTAAGACTGGAGAGAAGATCCACTGGAGTGAAATCGACGCGACTGTCGAGATCCATTCCGCTGGGACGAACGCAACAGCAGGGCCCCGTCACGCGGCTTCTTACACTCTCTACCTGTTACAAGCGCGTCCCGATCGTGTTTCTGTCCAAGGCTTCTATGTGGACGAGAAGGGCGTCGTCCTCATCATTAGCAGTGCCGAAGGTGTCAAGAAAAGCCCCAAGTTGAAATTGTCAGAGGCTTCGGATGTACGACTCATACATGCCTTCGTTCGACGCCTCTACGACCCGCATCCCTCCATGCTCGATCCGACCATAAGGAGGAGGAAGGATTCCGCTGCAGGTCTGTGGGTCTTTGATATCACCCTTACAATTCCAAACTTGCCATCTGCCGTTGAATGTCTTGGGTTCAGGATTTCGAGTGCTCGAGGGTCTGTCGGTCAACGAACGCACGTCTTCGTAAACAATGAACATCCAACTCACCTCGTCGATGGCGTTCCTATCCCTGTCATCAAGGATCAGTATCAGAACCACCGTTTCGGCGAGGCCGAAACCATCCGTCATATTCATGGAGACCAGGACATTCCCGGAGTCGTTCACATCGCACACTCGCAAGCCATCCTACGCAGTGATCGCTCTCCAGTCTGTTCTGGAGATCGCCACAAGACGCGTGTATGTCTGTTAGAGTATGGCAAGCCTTTCATGGATCTGAAGACACCATTGGAGGCCCTGATCGTTATTTATGATCTACTAGAAAGCGGGTCGACATTTCACCTGCTGAAATCTTTCTAATTTGTTTTTTGAACAGCAACTCGGCTCATGTATAACAAGCGCAGGGTGTTGCACCGTGATATCAGCACCGGAAACGTCATGCATACAAAGTTGGATCGCGTTGTCACCTCGTCACTACCCATGGATGCCGATGAAACGAACAAGAGTTCCCATCAATCCAAGTTTTGTACTATCAAGCATTTATTGGATCCAACGTAAATCACCTCCTATTTACCACAGTAACCAATCTTAGTAATTGACAGGGTGGACCCCTCTACAACTTCGAATTTGCTGATCGACTTTGATCGAGGAGAGATTCTTAATGCTAAGCAGGACGAGAGGCGGTTAGAACGAACGGTGTGTTATTTCGAAGTGCTTCTTTTATCTATCTGTTACTGATATGTTTCTAGGGCACACCAGTATTTATGGCCCGCGCTGTTCGAGCGGGTCAACCACTTGGTGTAGTTGGAGATGATCTTGTCTTCAAAAGTATGCCTGAGTTATCGAATATGGCCCTCAATGCATATGAACAGGTTTTTCCGGACCGTTTGGCACGCTTTCGACAGAGTCCAAACAAACACTTCGTGGAAATCAAAGCTTCTGCAGATCCATCTTCATGGCGCCATGAGCTACGTCACGATGCAGAATCCGCATTTTGGCTACTGGTTTGGTGGGTGGTGAACGCTTCCCCCCAAAACGGTACCATGACTAAAATTCCGAATGGGGTATGGGGACCACTTGTTGATACACGAGTCGATGTTAGAACTTGCAAGCTCCCTGCTACCGCGCTTGATCCAGTATACTCGCCGTTGGGTGTGTTGCTGAACCAGCTTGGGGATGCTGTATTGCACGACTTCCATTGGGCAACTGACAAGCCTTATACTGATCCTGAATTCCTTCACGAGGCCTTCCAGCGGCACATACTGAACTTCGTCTTCGCTAATCAAAATGCGGGTTTCATGAACCTTCCTAAGGGTGACACTTTGCGAAAGCCTGAGAAAATCACCGAAATTCCTTCACTCTCCACTTCGCAAATAGATTCTTTACGTACACACTCAAGTGCTAAGGGTCTGAGAGATCCATAGCCTGAATTAGTGAATTGTTGTTTGCTTTGTACTATGCTATTTTTTATGACCAATGTTTTGATTTAGGACACATGTGAAAGGCTGTCGGAATCCGCCTCACTGAGTTGAACAATCAAGAAGATGATCAGGGTATGTTTTGTAGTTTTGTAGTTTTGTGTACACGGAGGACAAAGTATGCGAGAAAAGAAGGAAAAAAAGGAAGAAGGCCGGAGCGAGTCGTTGTACGGGCTCGCTATATATATGGTGAGCGCTTTAAAGGCAGGCTTCCTTCTGTAAATATAACTCAACAAACATGCATCTTCATGTTCAGACAAATTGAGGGTAGAAGTAAGGTAGCAACATCAAGAAGAAAAGATAGTTGGCAGTTGGCATAAAAAATCGATTAAACTAAGTCGAGGTCGAATGGAGAGGCTCCCAATTTTTCAGGTTGACTGCCCGAGGCGTTGTTGAGCAATATAATCGCAAACGGCTTCGAAGTGTGTGGAATTCTACCATAAAAGGCTCTATTTGTACTACCAAAGCGACACAAGCAAATACCGGCAGAAGGTATATAATCAATTTACCGGCATTTGAATATGTCTTAGAGGCAGCGCGGCTTGCTCCTCCTGTGGTTGGTTATACCTCGGGCATGTAGCGCTCCAATAGCAGTTACCCCCAGAATACAGCTCCAGAGCCTCGACGTATCGCTTCAACTCTGTCGACATCTTACCTTCTTCCAACTTCATTCGCAACCTTTTCGCCTTTTCCTCCTCATCTATGATAATACCTTTGAGAAGCATCCTCGCTGCGTCCTGGGGCAAGTCATACTGCCGCATCAGGAGCGGGACTGCATTCCGAATTCTGTCTGTGTATTGTAGTTTCTCCTTTCTCCACGAAAAGTAGTCGTTTGTCAGAGCCAGGACACCCCCGAGAGTCCACTCAAATTCGTGAACAGCCTCTAATTCCTCATCCGTGAGGCGGATGTCCATTGCCCAACGAGCGAAATGACTGCAGACTCTGCTCACATTATATCAGGTGACGTCTTCAAAGGACTTAAATAGCGCACCGATAGCCTGCATTCGGGATTCGGTAGGGCAAATGGTTGTAAAATCTTCCTCGCTACTATCATATTCCCTGAGGTACCTTTCAAGGGTGCGGATAATATCTGGCGTGTCGACAGGATCCAAAGCCATCATACCACGTCTAGCGTTGCGAAGAAATTGTACCTTGACACCGACGGTCATGCCCGTGTCAGGGTTGGAATCTTCCTCGGGATCTAGACCTCTGCGCAGGACATCGTGCTCATGCTGGGCGATCATATGTGGGAGCTCTTCTGTGACATCTTAGACGGTAGAGTACAGTAGGTGGTTTATCAGCTACGCCTCCTGTCGGCACTGTTGTGGGGACGAGAACATACCATCATCGATCCAAATCATCTCCACGACTTTAACAAAGAATTTGAGCTTCTCTATGTCGCATTCTGGGTGGCACAGAGCGTATGGATTTCCAAAAAGGTTGCTGTGACGATAGAGGGCCTGCTTGCGCTCTTTCGACCCTTTGGGTGCACAAAATTTGATGGCTTCGAAGGTGGCCCTCTCGATGGCATCAACCTCCTTGTGAATACGAACAGGAAGGTAGCTGAAGTAGTTGGCGACTTTTGTCGTATCGGTAGGCATCGACAAGATAGATGACATTGGTCCTAATGATTTTCAGCGCCACTGGCATACTGACTCCCTTTATACCTCTGGCCGACTCTCTTATCTGTAATTTCCTTCCACTGGGATATAACTTTTCTTTCCATTCTAGGACACATTGACCGTCCAGACATATGACATAATACGGTAGTGTGCACATCTACCCGTCATGTAGATCAGCTGTGAACTTGCTTCGGCATTCATATATCTCCGGACTTGCTGTGTCCTTTCATTCATTGAAAATGTTGTCTCTGACTGCTGGAATGTTAATTTTTAATCATGTATCCAGACTTGGTCATGATCACCACTACTTTTGTACACCGGTCAATTTGGCCGCCGAAAAATTTTGTAAAATATATCGCCTTCTTTCGAAGTAAAAGCTATCAATACTTAATTAGCGCGAGTCTCACGGCTCGTCTTTTATTCATCCTATAATTCCTTGACTCGTCTTTCATCCTTTGTGATTTCGTTTCTGGTTCATGGCCGCCTTTGTCAGATTTGCCGTATTTATTTCTCACTATTTTCTTGTTTTCTAATTTCCATATTCCGAGTTCTCAGCATTGAGGACTCGGTCTTATACAACCTGAGCCTCGCTAAAATGAAAAAAGATCAATTGGTGCGCTGATTGCCGGTCGGGGTACCAAAACAATGCCTGCACAATCACGCTCGTCAGTCTCAGCCCAAGTTGTTTTCGCAAATGAACCTCAAATCACCACTGAATTTTAATATGTCGCAGCCCTAATGCAAATTGCCTCAATGGAATTGTTGCATCATAGGAAAAAATTGGTGATTTCCACATTCTATTGTGGAAAATGATACCTGCAAGATACATGTCGATGCAGTGGAGTGAACATGCGTCGGCACTCATATGTCTCCGGACTTTCTGTAATGTCAATTGAAAATTTTGGCCGGCAAATAGTTCGTCGGCCGTGGCGGAAGGAATGAAGGAATCATAGTGAATGTTAGGACGCCGGAGGCAACGTGAAATCACAGAAACTTGCCGTACCCATAATTAAGAATTATGTTGCTCTTCATGTTGAAGCTTGACTAGCCTGACCCCCTATCCATGGCTCTCCTTGACCCTTCTAACCTGGCTTGTATTGTTCTTATTGCTGCTACAATCATCCTTCTCGTTCGAAAGAGACCCAAATATTGCAGTGGATCGCCTTACCCTCCTGGTCCTCGCCCGTATCCTATCATCGGTAATCTCTGTGACATCCCCACTGTTCAGCCATGGGTGACATATACGGAATGGCAGAAAGAATATGGTATCTTACTACTGTCTACACTTACGCGATGGGCCAGCATATCATAATTCTTAACTCCCTAAAGGCTGTTACGGACCTCTTCGATAAGCGTTCGCAGATCTATTCAGACCGTCCCATCCTTCCTATGCGTGACATGTAAATCTACTCATTATCTGCCCACTGCTTTCTCACCACTAATATTCTTTTTAGCCTTGGATGGGACTTTGTTCTTGGTCTGATGTTTTATGGAGATAGCTGGAGGAACAACCGCCGGACTTTGCATCGAAAGTACAGACCTGATGCTGCTCTAGCCTACCGCCCTACCCAGCTGAAAAAAGTGCATGAACTTCTTCGGAACCTTCTCAAGGACCCCAACAAGTTCATCGATCACTACAAATAGTGCGCGATTACCTCGACCTATTCCTGACCTTTAACTTACCGTGGTTAAACAGTACAGCAGCATCCATCATAATGGCTACCGTGTACGGATATGAAAGCGCGCCTAAGGATGATCTGTTCTTGGACAACGCGGATAAGGCAATTACACTTATGACGAACTCGATGTTTCCAGGGGCGAGTCTTGTCAACTCTATTCCCCTCCTTCGCTTCTTTCCATCCTGGTTTCCAGGGAGCAAGTTCCATACAGCTGCTAAGGAGTGTAGGGAATTGACAACCGAGATGCTAGACTTGCCATACAATTTTGTGAGGAAGAACATGGTTGGTCTTTTTCTTAATTTCAGCCAGTGTCACAATTTTATTTTTTTAATTTTCAGGCTGACGGAACAGCCACGCAGTCCCTAATATCCGAGTTGATAGAAGAGAATGGAAGGAACGGAATATCAACTGACAGGGAACAGACGATTAAAGGTCTTGGGGCGACCGCGTTTTCCGGTAAGTGAAAATCGCTAATTCCAGGTGTTGAAAGTTTAACAAGTTTTTCTTTTCTACACAGCTGGGGCTGATACAGTTCGTAACAGGATATCCAATTCGTCTTGGAAAATACGTCTCATATTCTTTTTAGGTCGCGTGTGTGGTAGGAACTTTTTTCTTAGCAGCCGTCACCTACCCCGAAGCACGCAGAAAGGCGCAAGCAGAGATAGACAGTGTTGTGGGGCGCGAGCGACTGCCTTCGTTTGACGATCGGCCAAGACTCCCTTATATCGAGGCCTTCTATAGAGAGGTAATGCGTTGGCATCCTGCAATGCCAATGGGCGTAGCACATACAACCACTGAGAATGACATTTACGAAGGTTATTTTGTCCCTAAAGGTAAGGTGTACATTCATCTATATAAGTTAACGAACTATTAATAAATTATAGGAGCCACGATAATGAGCAATATTTGGTGTGTATATCAGCCGTTTTGAGAAAAGCTAAAATTTGATTACTCTCATAGGGCGATGACACGCGACAAGTCGAAATATCACGAACCTGAGCGTTTTAACCCCGATAGATTCTTCACTCAAGATGGACGCTTGAATGACGACAGCACCATACTGACATTTGGCTTTGGTAGACGGTAAGTTCACTGTAACAGCCTTTTCCCCAATTACTAATCTAAAATATGCAGCATTTGTGTCGGTCGGCATGCTGCAGACTCCACCGTTTGGGCAACTATCGTCTGGGTTTTGTCAGTGTTCGATTTTGACCTTGCGAAGGATGTCAACGACAATGTCATACCTATCGAGGGCAAATATACGGACGCTCTCATAAGGTGAGTCCTCTTGGTACTGATCTCTACGCCTTCTCATTTCCGGGGTGATTTCTGTGTCCCCAGTCATGTAGTACCTTACAAGTGTTCCATCACTCCACGAGACGATAGTGCACGGAAGCTCATAGAAGAGACATCGTAATCCGCGATTTTCCATCTTTGTATTTGTATCATCATTTTTTTTTCAAAAAGAAGTTGGGACATATCTCGTCAGAAAAGATGTATTAATTCGCTTTTACGACAATGCTTTTCCCAATCAGATCAACATCCATTATAAGAAAATGTATTTGATGTACTACCCAGACTCCGAGTGTCCTTCCATATAGAAACCTTAATTCTTGGTGAAATTCCTACCTTTTCTTTCCAGGACCTAAGATTGTTCCGGAAGCTAATGGACATCTTCCTGATGACTCTAACTGGTCAGCCTCACCATCAATGATATTCTTACCTCGTAAAAGCGAGTGAGGGCCGCCTATCTGGCATTCCCTGAGATCTGAAACCGAAGCCTTAGATACTTTGACAAGCGATGTTCGAATAACTTGTCTTACTATAGGTGTACAGTTGTGCCAACGTGACTTTACTAGACGCCCAAATTATAATTAACACGCGCTTGCTACGTCAATTCTGCCGAAAAAGTCTCCTTCCATAATACACCTCTTAGATACGGAAGAATCTTTAGGCTTGAACGCGCTATAATAATTAGATCGGCCCAAATCGCAATACACGTGTTAGTATCAAACTTGACACTCTACTCCGAGTGACATTCTCTAATGAAGATGCCGTTAATATCAAGAAACATAAACGACCCGCTGCAGAAACAAAACAAAAGTACAATATACGGCACAGATTCCCAGGACAATACTATCTTTCACAAAGAAGCCTCCTTCGTAAAGGTAATGCTGCCTCAACATAAGGCCGTACAATCACCTGATACGACTTTCCCATCCCCCGTCTCGGGACGACGGTCATGCCAGCTTCTCGATGAGGCCTAAGCACGATGCGGGAAGCCGGTTTATAGGCGCTCAAATCGTCACCTACGTCACAAACGATCAGCTGAGCAAACTGAGGGCACATTGGCGTTTGTCTTCCCTTCTGCAGTGCTTCGACGATAGGAACATAATCCGAAGGAACGTTGATCTGGATGGATTGCAAGGCAGGAAAATTCGGGAGCACCGTCCTCCCAAAATCATTGTTGGGTAGTCGAAATGTGCGATTCAAGATGATCTCAGCGACATTTTTTAAGGTGGACATGAGTAGGAAGCAGGCTTCGAGCGGAATTGCATTGTTGATGGTAATATGGCTCTGGTGGAGCAACAAAAATTGCCCGGCGGTCATGCGTAGATCAAAAGAAGTGATTTTTGACATGTAAGAAGGGGGTGGAAGATGGTGGCGGAAGATCGCCGCAGACCGAAACATGGCTGGAGAGCAGATGATGATGACGATGTCCGCCGGCATGTTGAGGTAATGTAAAATATAGCAGGGAGCTTCTATCTCTGGTTGATGTAGACATGCTATCTCGATACGTCTAAGCGCCAGTAGATTGACCGTTCGCCTTGAAGGCGTAATGGGCAGCGTCATGATCGGCCCTGCGCTGCGCAAACAAAGGACTTCAAGGAGAGGAATGCTCGCTAATGAATTGAGAAATTGAGGAATGGAAGGTCTCCAACGATCATCTTGATCACGCAAGGATAGGTGCGTTAGCTGTGAAAACGTGTTTGGAGACCACAAGCAAAATTTGCAAAGGGAGAGACGTTTCAGATTGGATGTTTGACCTCCCAAAATGATAGGAAGAGAATTGGTGGCTTCGGCTCCTCTTGCAAAATTCACTGGCGCTAAATCGAGGTGGAGACTGCGAAGGGAAGGGAGTGGATGGTCCAGCAACTCCCAAATTCGGGTCTGGATGTAGTGCGCGGACCAAGTATGGAGGAGCTCAATGCGATCTGAGTTGTCACGAAGTTCTTGGAAGAAAGTGCGTAAAGGTGTGGAGCCTGGAGCGAGGAGGTCATGCCCCGTTTGAGACTTCATGACATGAGTGTAGCACAACGGCATTGATTTGGAATTTAAGATGAATACACTTCCTAAAGAGCCATCGTCTCGCGTGTCGGGTCCGAGAACAATATTCTGCCAAAGTAGAGGGAACGCGAGGGAGCACTGACTCCAATACTGACATACATGGGTCGCAGTCAGCCACGAGTTCCCTTTCTTAACCTCGTCAATCGCCGCTGGCGGAAATAATGCCTCGGTGTGATCCTGCACCATGTAAAATATGTTTGCGAGGGTTTCAATTGGGAGGCGGCTGATAGGTTGTAGAAAATTATGGCGATTACCCAACATGCTGAGAATAAGCGATGCCGTTTCTCGTTGTGGAGCAATCTAGCGACACCAGGTTCGATTCAGTCCATACATGTATTTTTACGGTACTTGCCTCGTTGACATCTGATTCACTGAATATGTGAAATGTCACAATAGAGCAGGATCGAGAAAAAAATGAGAGATTAACTTTGTGTCCAATGCTTCCGTTGAACGGAGACGTTCCAGCTTCCATTTGAGGGCGAAAAGTAACTGAGAGACGGTTAAATCACTTCCAGGTGGGTCATCCATCGTCGTAGAAGAAAAAGGGTGTGTGACACTCATGGAGCCAAGCGGTGTTTTGCCGTTTGTCCTAATGCGTGCCCACCAGACATTAACCCACGCCTTGCCCTGTATCTTTCTTTCATAGATAAAATACGATAAATCATGAAAGACTTGTCAGGGGACTGGACTGGATGCTGGCTCGTTGAGTGCAGGAAAACTGACACGGTGTGTAAAGATGAGTTTAGTACGCCCGCTCGGACCATAAGGGCTGGATACGAACGTACCGCTCATCTTTGGAAGCGATTAGAGAACAAAGCATATAGCTAAAAGGTCTAGGTCGCAGAAATGAAAATTTCAGCAGTAATCAACGTAGTTTAGCCGAGTTCTTCTCATATCGCCAGGTGAGAAGATAGCTATAGGAAAGTAGTCGAGGAGCAATGCAAAGATAGGTTGTCTTACACAAGAATACACGTTCCCTGTTTAAGTCCAACACGTTTTGTGCAAAACCATGCACATTCGCCTACAACACCGTGGCGATGGAAGAAAGTAAAAATGTGTGAGTGTAAATATGTAACTTATAGCCCTTAGACTCACACTTAGTTCCTCCGTTATCACAACCATTCCGGTTATTTGTTAGGTAGGCCAGCACACATTTCCTACAACGATATTGATTGATATTCGAATGGTCTAGAAATTGTTATCAAGAGCTCAGGGAAAGAGATGTCCATTGTGCGAAATGACCGTGCTCACCGTTTTATTCATGCGACATTACCAACACTTGCTCGGCGGTGGAATGTCAACATTGAAAGATACGAAGGCTCATGACTGTATCGTCTAGCGTGAATCAAGGTATTACGTTAGAAATTATCGATACCCGTTCATCGTTCAGTCCCAGGTTGATCCGGCTAAACATCGCAAGGGGAATTAGATGTGGGTCATGAATTTGCGATGAATTCCAAACTCAACTCTGGGCTCACCTCATGAGTGCGATAGGGAAATGTTGAACCCTGGAGCAAAGAATTAATGGCAGCAGAGGAGAAACGCCTATGATCGTCCAGCGGACCCAACATGGGGGAAGGTAGTAGCGGCACTTGATAAATGTCCGAGATTCATGTTGCGGAACTCTCCTAGTGTTCTTAGTGATCGTAGACACAAACTTCCGCATTTATGGAGATACCTACAATCGGTTATTTGAAATGATTATGGAACCGTGGACGCGCCTAGCGCAAAGCTGGCGGGCGGTTCGATAAAACCCAAATCTTGCCGTACGTGCCTAGGTCGTAGGATCACAGTTGAGCTGGAGTAACATCTGTAACAGATAGTTTGACTCTGACAAGCAAAGCTTGCATTTCCCAAGAGTTACTAAACATGTACGGGATTTAGGTCACTGTGTGTCGAATGAACAAAATGTATAGCCCAGTGGGAAAGGCGATACCATCATGGCCTTAGTCACACAATGTCACACTGGCTCTAGCGCATGCATCCTTCCAACTACCCACGTAGCTTAGCAGGGCCTATCCTGGTCTCTTGACCTGAATCATGTTTTGTGAGTTTATGATATCCTTTTCTTGTTTCGAGCACTAACCGCTGTCATTCTTGCCTTCTCTGAAAGACGAAAATTCCCGGAGCGGACACGGGCCAGCGTATTTTATTAAAGAGATTCCTAATTTGGGTCGTTTGAGCGTCGATCACGCTGCCGAACAGCGTTTTGGTGTGCAGCAGGCATTACAGTCGTCTTAACCCATACTCCTAGTATGCCATAACCCATAACCCATAGATTTCGGCCGACACCAAACTGAAATTTACACCAAAATGGACCCCTCATAACCCATAACCTCCCATAACCCATACACTGGGGTGTCCACCGACAGGTATGGATTAAGAGAGGTTCGACTGTATGCTGGCAGCACTTGGATTCTAAAAAAAGCTGTTCTGGCTCCATCAAATGCTAAAGTTCGTAAGCAGAATCTTTTGGTTGACAGATGAAGAGACCTCCCAATCCCTCGTGGACTTGCACGAGGGCAGAGCAAATGATAGAAGTGGGTGGGGGGCTATGAGGTTGAAGATGATATTGTGGGCAAAAAACCTATGCCTCTTACAGCCGCATTCACCAGGCGCGAGTTGGAGCAGTCTTCCAAGTTTTTGGACCACAAGATCGATTAGAGGAAGCTCAACCGTTGGAACCAACCTGTATTTCACTCGTAAATAGACATCCATATAATTATTTATGAATCTACAACCCCCCAGAGGCACTCTATAATGATTTCTCTTGAACTCGTACTCTGTGAAAGCCTGTGATTTTTGATGTCCACGGAGGGGTAGGAAGGTATTGGTTATGGCAGGTTATGGCAGTAACAATCTTATTAACAGATAGGTGAATACGTTCATATTAATAACGCCCCTTTGACCACTTTGTTTCCTGGCCTGATCATTTCTCACAGTCATGGGTCTATTTTTCGTCCCCGCCCTGTCCGCGATTGTCGGGCCGTCAGGACAGGCGTTTCTCTCTCGTCCTAAATGGGTTTATAATGGCATTAGCACGGCTCGTTTCTCGGCAAGTGATAAATATGGCAATGAGGCAAACTATCCCATTGATTATATTTTAAGGTAGACTACGAACCGAAACCCAAAAAAAATAATATATCCAAAAGAGACGAATGATGAGAATATGTCCGTATTGATGTGATAGAAAAGTTGTGCTTGTATAAGACGATGACGGAAAGGAATGCAAGCAGAAGAAAAGAAGCGAATAGTCCATGTGTCAATCACCAGCCTAACGTTATGAACGCACCAAAACCACATCCCAGAAGCAATAGAAGTAAGCCATTGGCCTGGATGGTCGTAAGTAAAGCGATAGCGCCATTTGGGAGAGCAGCAAAGGTCGTAGCGAACGGCTGGGTGGGGTTAGGCGCCCCGCTCACAGTGACGGTTGGTACACTCGTTGCTGGTGAAGGGGGTATAACAGAAGGTGTTGCCGATGAGGCAAGTACAGTAAATTTGCTGGAGGTTGCGTGCATAACTCCGTGAGTAGAGTTGATGAAGAGGAGAAAGTAATCGTTTCCTGGTGGAACGTCCAAGAGCATTAGGTTGAGCTTGCCTGGGGCTGCTGGGACTGAAAAGAGATCAGCGTTGGAATTTATCGTTGAGTTTTACATACTCACCATTTTTTGCGACTAGCGTTAAACCATCTTGGCTCATCCTTGACATCTCTATGTCAAATCCGTTAATACCATCGAGGACCCCTTTTGTCCATGTGACGAGATTTGGTGCGTTGTTTAGCCATTGCCTGTTTGCTTGAGGTTCTTGGATGATGAAGTATGCTGCAACGGAATATTAGTAAATCATGATTTAATAGCAGAGTAACGATGGGCTTATACCTGAAGCGTAGGTGAGCCACACCCAAGCGGCACAGACCATCATCCATATCGAAGAGAGGTTTTTAGATAGTGGACGCATCGATATATGGGAGAAAGTGATGGCCTGGGTATAAAGATGGGGAGGGGAGGGGGAAAAAAAGGGGACCGGGGTCCGAAAAAGTGGTTGAATGGTCGACGTTCGCCGTCAAGCACTAGAAAGAGATTCGCCTTGCCGTAAATATGTCACGTGCTTAAAAGTTTATTTTTTCTGTAGCGTATAGTACGGATTGACGTGTAGTGAAGTGCATATCCCATATTTTCATCGAGAATCGTTTATTAGCTCTCAACTCAAGCTCGATTCTTAGTTCAAGCTCCATGTCGGATTCTAAAAATACGTCGACCCTAATTTGGGATCCCGAGACTCGGTTGCCCTGTCAAATCAAAACCCAACCGAAAAAGTCGGCTTTGGGCGCACTGTACCCGCCATCACTACCATCACTTCTCTGTGGAAACGGGAGACTTACTAAGCCGAAAAGGGTATCGAGGCTGCCCACAGTTCTTGACAGGGAAGCTGTCAAAAAGAAGTTGATCCGGTTTAGGCAAGGACGCTGAGTTAGATACACGGCATCACAGGCCGCTATTCCTCCTGCTTTAATAATGGTGGGTTTGGTAAGTATTCGAAAATTTTACAAGTCGGAACATCTGTACAACATATGAAAAATGGTTATAAAATTTCAATCATATCAAAGTCTGTAGTCTCCTAATAAATTCACCAAATAAATCTACCAAATGCCTTGCCAAAGCAAAAGATTGTTGTAAGTCCATGGGAACTTCAAATCAATCAAACCAAACCATAGTTATGACATCGCTGCCATCAATTCCAGAACCAGTTCGGCGTCCTGCTGAATCGGCTGGTGATTCTCGCAATCATCAGCGAAATGACGAAAGATGGGGTGCAGTAAGGTGACAGGAATTGTGGCATCGGCAGCAGGGGGTCTGCTCCACATGATTTTCCGGTTTTGCTTCTCCTGGAGTTGGGAAATTTCGGAAGGGGCTCCCAGGCTGGAAGGAGCCTTCCCGGGAAATGCAGTGTTGAACCTTTGGCGTTCCTCGCGCAGGTTACTGAGGTTAGGCAACAAGGTAAGAGGGTCCACATTTTCTGCAAGCAACATTCACACTTCAGTCGTTGAATAGGAGATATGGATACTACACTCACCCTTAGTTGGTGCTTTAACGACAATGTGCAGGTGGTTTTCTTCGACACGAGGGAACACTCGCGACAATGGGAGGAGGGTCTTTAAAAGTTTAAGTTCATTTTTGAGTTTTTCCTTGTCAACATCATCTACGGGTATGGAGACCTGGTAGAGGTCGATGTTCTTCGGGTCCATGTCGCTGAACGAATTCAAGTTCTTCTCCTTGATCAGATCTTTGAGGATGCTGACGTTGTCGGTCTTCGGAACCTTGACAGTGAACATCGTCTCCAGTTCGTCATCGAGAACAAAGTAGTTGAGCGAGAGAAAATCAAGAGCTGGAACAGGCTGAGTTACTTCTAGAGGTATTAGAGTGACGTACTAGGAGCCTTTGCAATGATATGAATGCATTGATCATCCACGATATTGTCAAAAAAACAATGACAATTTCTTGGTAGGTGATAAATTTAAATATACATTGAGATCAACATGCACTGGGTCTTCTCCGAGTTCATCTGGACGAAGGTCGACCTTCCAGAGGTGGATATCTGATGCAGGGACGTGATCAAGGTGGCTAGTGTTCTGCTTCTTTATCAGACTTTTGAGGATGCTGACATTGTCGGTCTTCAGAACCTTGACAGTGAACATCATCTCCTAATTGTCACCGTAAAATAAACAGTTGAGTGAGAGAGACATGGCTGAGGACTGGGTACGCCACAGAGAAACGCGCCATTGATAATTAAAATTTTGGTCACGTGTTATTGTAGCGAACGCGCATACCAGGTAAATCCCATGACTCATCTCATCATTCTTATCAATTATGCTACAGTTCATACTCTATCTCGTTGTGGTGTGATAAATCTGCGTATAGAGTGTGATTGAGTGGGAAAGTGGCGGGTGAAGAATCTAGAGTTCGGTTGGTCTGCATATTGTCTTTAACCGGTAATCCTGCGACCCTTGCGAGGAGTTCGTTGATGTAGCCTGCACTGGACCGAGAGCCTGCCCGTATCTGTTTACGTAGACCAGAAGAGGACGTTTGTACTTCTGGATAAATCTCAATAGGACGAAAAACGTACCCAGTTCCATAATAAATTGCGTAAATTCCACAGGTGTGAATAAAGTGCAGAAAGTGCCCGCTGCAGCTGTTTCCAAATGCACATAGTTGGATCAAGTTAGTTACATCTTCTCCAGTAAGGTTAGCATCGGCTGCTTGAATGTTCGATCGGCAATGGGAACGCCGTATATTGAGCTCCAAACTTTGGCCTGGTCATCGGATGAACCAACATTTAGACACATGTTGTCATCGAGGGTATCGTTCAAGCTGTTGAAAATGAAGATGGTGAATTTGTTGTTTCAAGGTCAATGTAGAAGAATATCTACGTCTTCCGGCAGGATCACCGAAAGGACCGGATTATACGCATAATGACTGGCGATAGAGAAACCTTGAAGTCGATTACAACAGTTTCAGGCCATTAAGAGAGATTATACGTACCTAAAGTCCAATTAGTAGCAGAGTCAACCACACGTTTACCACTAGACGATCCTAACGAAGGGAAGGTTGGTTGTCGAAATGAGATGAGAACATCTTGTGAAAGTTTCTTGACCGGCTTCTTGGGATCTGTTCAGAATCAGCACCTG
>Ga0193743_1001459_pt1 | contig 17653 bp, 13 predicted proteins | sample L2c2metaG_FD_143038 | JGI IMG/M metagenome (GOLD analysis project Ga0193743, IMG submission 143038) | Soil microbial communities from a riparian zone of the East river system, Colorado, United States - L2c2 | ecosystem: Environmental > Terrestrial > Soil > Riparian zone | place: USA: East River...
ATCTTCCCCTATCTGCTGTTGGGGCTCGCCCTGTTGATCGCTCTCGGCTTTGAGTTCGTCAATGGCTTCCATGACACTGCGAATGCCGTCGCCACCTGCATCTACACACACTCGCTCGAGCCGCACATTGCCGTGGTCTACTCCGGCATTATGAACTTCATCGGCGTGCTCACCAGCTCCGGTGCCGTCGCTTACTCGGTCATCACGCTCCTGCCGGTCGAGCTCATCCTCAAGGTCAGCAAGGGCTCGGGCTTCGCGATGGTCTTCGCCCTGCTGGCGGCAGCTATCCTGTGGAATCTGGCGACCTGGTACCGTGGCCTGCCGGCCTCCAGCTCCCATACCATGATCGGCTCGATTATCGGTGTCGGCATCACCAACCAGCTCCTGCACGGCAAAAGCGGCGTGAGCGGCGTGGACTGGGAGCAGGTTACCAAGGTCTTCAAGGCGCTGCTGCTCTCGCCGGTGGTCGGCTTCGTCTGCGCTGCTCTGCTCTTTATGCTCTTCAAGGCGCTACTGCGCGACCCTCGTCTCTATGAGGCCCCCAAGGGCGCCGAGCCTCCGCCGTTCTACATCCGCGCTCTGCTCATCCTCACGTGCGGCGGCGTCAGCTTCGCCCACGGATCCAACGATGGCCAGAAGGGCATGGGTCTCATCATGCTGATTCTGGTCGGTACGGTTCCGACCGCCTACGCGCTCAACCACGCGGTCACCAACTCGCAGGTCCAGACCTTCGTGGCGGTCTCGCATCAGGTCTCCGACACCATCACCCACTACGTTGATTCCAACACGGTTATCGCCGATTCCCAGCCCGAGCTGGAAGAGTTCGTCTCCGTGCGGACCTTCAAGCCCACGACCATGCTGGCGCTGCGCCAGACCGTGGACGACATCCAGAACGAGGTCACCCGCTACGGCGCCCTCAACAAGGTGCCCGCCGAGATGCAGGCCAACGTCCGTAACCAGATGTACTTGGTCAGCGAGACGTTCCGGCTGCTGCCGAAGTACGGTCCCAAAGTCTCCGACGACGATAAGAAGATCTTCGCCAACTACAAGGGCTTCCTCGATCGTTCCACCAAGTTCATTCCTACCTGGGTCAAGGTAGCCGTGGCCCTCGCCCTCGGGTTGGGAACCATGGTCGGCTGGAAGCGCATCGTAGTGACGGTCGGAGAGAAGATCGGCAAGACCCACCTGACCTATGCACAGGGTGCCTCGGCCGAGTTGGTCGCGATGATGACCATCCTCGCCGCCGACGGATACGGTCTTCCCGTCAGTACAACGCACGTCCTCTCCTCAGGCATCGCCGGCACCATGGCGGCCAACAAGAGCGGCCTGCAGACCTCGACACTGCGCGATATCGCCCTGGCCTGGATCTTCACGCTTCCCGCTGCGGCAATCCTCTCGGGTGTTTTGTACTGGCTCTTCAATATGCTCGTGAAATAGATCGGGACTTCACCTTCGGGCAGGTGGTTTTAGGAAAGGGGCGGAGAAGATTCCGCCCCTTTTGCTGTGCAAAACGCGTCCCGAATGGGGTCTCGCCAGCTCTCCCCGGGCAGGGGCATTCTTATACACTCAAAGGCAATGAGCCTCAAAGCAAAGATCGAAGCTGTCATTTACGCGTCGGAAGAACCGGTAACCCTGGCCCAGTTGATGGGGCTGCTCGGCCAGGAGGCCCAGGCCGAGCTAGACCAGATTGCGCAGGCCCAGCAGGCTCTCGCGCTCGAGAGTGAGGACGAGGCTCGCTTCGCCTCCGAAGAGAGCGGTCCCGACGTGGACGGTTTGAACGGAGAGATTCTCTCTGAGCCGGAACAGGCCCCCGAAGAAACCTCCCCAGCAGCGACCGCTCCAGCGACGGAGCAGACCCCGGAGACACCGGAGACCCCCGAAGAGACTTCCGAGCAGCGCTCCACGCGCGAAGGCAAGGAGGAGAAGGAGAAGAACCGCCGTCTCCGCGAATACTTCCGCTCCATCCTCGACCAGCTCATCGCCAACTATGCCAACGGCGACCGTGGCCTTGAGATCCGCGAGGTCGCCAGCGGCTATCGCCTCGCCACCAAGCCGGAGTATCACGATGCCGTCCGGGGCTTCGTCAAGTCCCTCAAGCCACCTCTGAAGCTCTCCCTGCAGGCCCTGGAGACACTTGCCGTGGTCGCCTACAAGCAGCCCATCACAGCCCCCGAGGTCGCCGAGATCCGCGGCGTCGACTCCGGTGGCGTCCTCGGCTCGCTCATGGCGCGCAAGCTCATCACCACCGCCGGCCGCAAGCAGGTGATAGGACGGCCCATCCTCTACAAGACCACCAAGGACTTCCTGCTCCGCTTCGGCCTCAAGGACATCAACGAGCTGCCCTCCATCGAGGAGTTCGAGAAGATGGCCGGCGAGCTTGCCGAGCAGGAGGAGATTCCCATGGAGGCAGACTCGCAGAATCCTCCGCACCACGCTCCCGAGACACCCGGTGAGCTGGAGCCGGAGCGGCACACGCATCTGCCCCAGGCCGACGGCAGCCCCGACCCGGTCGACGACCCTCTCGATGACCAGCTCCCCGAGGATGAAGAGCCCGCCGGCGAGCAACAGCAGACGGCGGACGAGGCCGAACCCGTCGAAAAGTCGAGCAGCTAGTCATCGCCGAGTCTCCACTCAGGGGATAATGGAGAGATGACCGAATCGACCGAACCCCGAGGCGAGCGCCTCCAGAAGATCCTCGCGGCTGCAGGCATCGCCAGCCGCCGCAAGTCCGAGGAGCTGATCCTCGAAGGCCGGGTGCAGGTCAACGGCAAGGTCGTCACCGAACTCGGCACCCGCGCTGACCTCGATCACGACCATATTCGTGTCGACGGCAAGCTCCTTCATGGCAAGGAGGAGCAGCGCTACTACATGGTCAACAAGCCGCGTGGCTACGTCACCACGCTCTCCGACCCAGAAAAGCGTCCCACCGTCATGGAGCTGATGGCGAACAAGCGCGGTCCGCATGGCGACGTTGTCCGCCTCTACCCCGTAGGCCGCCTCGATTACCTGTCCGAGGGACTGTTGCTGATGACCAACGACGGCGATCTGGCCAATAAGCTCTCGAAGGCAGCCGCGGGCGTAGAAAAGACCTATCTGGTGAAGGTGGCAGGGGTGCCGACGGCCGAAAACCTTGATCAGCTTCGTCGCGGCATCATGATCGACCGCGGACGGCTCAATGAAGTTCGCAGCGGACGCCGCGACCGGGTCATTACCGCTCCGGCAAAGGTCGAGCAGGTGCGCGGCGGCGACAACCCATGGTTCGAGCTCACCCTCACCGAAGGACGGAACCGGCAGCTCCGCAAGATGTTCGAAGAGATTGGCCATCACGTCGAAAAGATTCGCCGAATCGGCTATGGCGCACTCCGGCTCGATGTCGCGCCAGGCGAATTTCGTGAGCTTACACCCGGCGAGGTCACTGCTCTGGGAAGAGCTGCGCGCGGCCTCAAGGTTACCCCCAAGCAGAAGCCCCCGGAGTTCGCCCAGCTCAAGAAGCCCGTTCCTCCAAAGAGCAGCAAGCGCCGCGCGCCGGTTTCACGGACCCCAAACAGCCGCCGCGGCTGACATGCTTGCTTCGCAACCGGCGATGCAGGCAGCTGCAAAAAGCTGCGGGCAGGGGATCATTTTTTTCCGCGAATTCACGAAGGTAACATTCCGCGAGTGACCCCTGTACAAGACATGGGGGAGTACTTCTTCGAGATATCGAAAGATAGTGTCAGACCAGTTGACATCTCTTGATTTAACTGCTCAGAATACTCCCGCTGTTCAACTTCAGGGAGATGACAAACCATCCCTGAAGAGCATCCAATAGATATCGTTCGACCGCAGACCCAGGCCTGTCGTCTAACCAATAGAGCAGTATGGTGCAGTTTGCAGCAAAGGAGTAAAAGTGGCAATCGAGAAGGGCACATTTGGAGCAGGATGCTTCTGGGGAATAGAAGCAAAGTTCAATGAAATTATTGGAGTCATCGACACAGCAGTAGGCTACGAAGGCGGAGACCTCGAGCACCCAACCTATAAAGATGTATGTACCGACCGCACCGGCCATGTGGAAGTCGTTCAAGTCACCTTCGACAACTCTCGTATCAGTTACGAATCTCTTCTGGACGCATTCTTCGCGATGCACGATCCCACCCAGATCAACCGTCAGGGACCGGATTTGGGGACTCAGTACCGCAGCGTAACCTTCACGCACAACGAGCAACAGTCCAACGCGGCACGAGCCAAAATCGCTGAGCTGAATGCGTCGGGTACCTACCGGAATCCCATCGCGACGCAGGTATGTCCTACGAAGATCTTCTGGAAGGCGGAGGAGTACCACCAGCGCTACCTCGAAAAGCGTGGCATGGTCAGCTGCCATATTTAAAAAAACAGGATTTGAAAGAACAGGATGGAGTCAGGCTTCGAGCTTGGCTCCATTGCTTCTTCACTCGAAAACCAGAGAAGCCGTGCTTCGGAAGCACAACCGTAGAAGCTGCGGACTCTGCGGGAGAGTGCGGCAGAGATCTATCCGAGCAAATCCCGTCTCACTGTGTTACTCTGTAGAGGAGTAGAAAATGCTCGCTTCGCGGGAAAGGCCCTGAATGGATTTGGGCTGGCCAGAGACCGCTGAAGCATCTACCGCGCTTTGTCGTTGATACGGCTCCAAAAAAAAGCGCTGGTTGCTCTGGCTTCGATGGAAGATCAATCGTGATCTTTCTCGCCGTGCAGCAGCGTTTCGCCCGACGTAGGGCAAGCTGATACCCCGGAATCCATGATGCGCTCTCGCATCGTTCTGCATATCGAAGGGCGCCGTCCAAGAGAACGGCCATTACGTAAGGACTACTTTGACCACAACATTAGAAGCACCCGCACAGCAGGATTCCATCCGGAACTCCGCAGCTTATTCCTCAGTTTTTACTGACTTCAACATCTCCGACGCCCTCAAGAACCGCTTGACCGCGGCCGGCTTCATCACGCCGACGCCCGTTCAGGCCGGAGCCATACCGCCCGCCCTCGAAGGTCGCGACATTCTCGCCACTGCCTCCACCGGCACCGGCAAGACTCTCAGCTTCCTCGTCCCTATCCTCGAGAAGCTTGACGCCACCTCTACCCCCAGCACGCGCGGAAAGCGCAATCCAATCCGTGCCCTCATCCTCCTGCCCACCCGCGAGCTCGCCATGCAGGTGCTTGAGAACTACTGCAAGCTGATGCCCGGTGCGAAACACGACGCCGCGCTCGTCTGCGGAGGCCTGTCGGAGAATACCCAGTTCGACAACCTCGACCGCGGCCCGCGCCTGGTCGTCGCCACTCCTGGACGGCTCGAGGACTTCCTCCGTCGCCGCGAGATCGATCTCTCCAAGGTCGACATGTTCGTCCTCGACGAGGTCGATCGCATGCTTGACATGGGCTTCCTTCCCGCGATCCGCCGCATCGTCACCGCCGTGCCTCGCACACGCCAGACCATGTGCTACTCGGCCACGCTCGACGCCAACATTCAGGAGATCGTGCGGGACTACGTCAAAACCCCCATCCGCATCGAGATCGGTAACACCTCGAAGCCATCCGACCGCGTCGAGCTCCGCGCCTACACCGTCATGCAGGACCAGAAGCTCGGCCTGCTGAACCAGATGCTCGCCGAAGAGCAGGGAAGCTTCCTGGTCTTCTCCCGCACCAAGCACGGCGCCGACCGCATCTCCCGCAAGCTCGAGAAGCTGGGCCACGATACCAACGCCATCCACGGCGATCGTTCGCAGTCGCAGCGCACCTCCGCACTCAAGGGCTTCGCCACGGGCAAGCATCGCGTCCTGGTCGCCACCGACGTCGCCGCACGCGGCATCGACATCTCCGACATCGCGCACGTCGTCAACTACGATCTTCCCAATGCCAGCGATGACTTCGTCCACCGCATCGGCCGCACCGGCCGTGCCGGAGCCAAGGGAGTGGCCACTACCTTCGTCATGCCGCAGGAACGTCATGAGGCTCGCAAGATCGAGCGCGAGCTGAACATAAAGTTCGGCTGGCGCGAGGCCGATAAGAACCTCGAGAAGGAGGAGCGCAACAAGCCCCTCGATCTCAATGCGCTTCCTGCGCGGGATACCGCTGCGTCCGCCTCCGGGCTCGATGCCCTGCTCGCGCTTGAAACCCGTTCCTGGCGTGGCGGCTCAGAACAATCCGCGCCCGCAGGCAACGGACGCCCCGGCTTCCGCGGTCGCCGCAAAGGCCAGGGACACGGCAGCCGCCCGCAGGGGCAGGCCGCCGCGCACGGCAATGGCGGTAACGGAGCACATCCGGGGCGGAACGCCTCGCATCCTCGCGGCGGCAACTCCGGCTCCCGCCCCACCCGGGGAAACCGCGGCCGCTAACTGTTTCCTAAAAGAAAACCCGCAGGCAGCGAACCAGCCGCCTGCGGGTTTGTTATTTCCGGTGCATTAAAACTGGAAGTAGATAAACGGTCGATAGCCCAGGGGCAACATGCTCAGCGCCAAAGCCCACGTAGCTCCATAAGCCAGCGCAAAGTTCGTCAGGTTCATCGAGCACATCCGAGCCTCGAAGTGAATCCTGCGCATCGCCCATTGGCATGCCAGCAGGACAGGGCCAATCCCGGCAAGCCACAAAGGAATCGTCTCCGTTCCTCCATGATCGAGCAGAAGGTAGCGTTTGATCATGACCAGTGCGGTCGAGAAGTTGCTTGAGCGGAACAGGATCCAGCACAGGCAGACGAAGTTCAGCGTCAGAAACCACCCAACGATCCTACGTAGCAACTCCTGCCGTGGCGAGGGAGGCGCATGCAGGTTGAACTCCTGCCGGACCACCTGTCCCGCCCCGTGCGCTCCTCCCCATACGACGAACGTCCATGCGGCCCCATGCCACAGGCCGCCTCCCAGCATGGTGAGCAGCAGATTGCGATAGGTGACCAGGCGGTTTTTCTTGTTTCTGCCACCCAACGAGATGTAGATATAGTCCCTGATCCACGTCGACAGTGAGATGTGCCAGCGCTTCCAGAACTCCTGAATCGAATCCGCCAGATAGGGAGCATCGAAGTTCAGCACCAGCTTGTAGCCCAGCAATGCCGCGACCGCGATCGCCATATCGCTGTATCCGGAAAAGTCACAGAAGATCTGAATCGTATAAAGCCAGGTGGCCGTGATGGAGGCGAACCCGCTGAACGGGGCCGGATGGTTGAAGACTCTGTCTACGTAAGGGGAAAGATTGTCCGCGATGCAGACCTTCTTGATGTATCCCAGCAGGAACAGGTACATCGCCTGCTTGATCTGGTCCAGTGTCAGCGAGCGCTTCTCCGACATCTGCGGGACAAAATATTTCGGCCGCACGATAGGGCCTGCAACCAGCTGCGGGAAGAACGACGAGAACATCAGGTAGTCCCTGAGGGACTCCACCGCAGGAATCTCGCGGCGGTACACGTCGATGGTGTAGCTCAGCGACTGGAAGGTGAAGAAGCTTACGCCGACGGGAAGAATAATCTTGATCGTCGGTCCGCTCAGCTGAAAGTGCAGCTGTTGCGCGAACATCACAGCGCTATCCACGAAGAAGTGGAAGTACTTGAAGAACGCCAGCACCGAAAGATTCATGAAGAGGCTGGCCGAAACATACAGCTTGCGCAGACGCCCATCGTCTATCTGCGTAAGCCGCAGCGCAAAGAACCAGTCGCCGGTTGAGAGCACCAGCAGCATGACTGCGAATCGCCAGTCCCAGCTCCCATAAAAGTAATAGCTCGCCAGAAGGATAAACCACTTTCGCGCGTTGTTGGTGCGCAGCGACCAGTACACCAGCAGCACGATGGCAAAGAAGATAAAAAAGCGCAGTTCAACGAAGAGCAAGCCTTACCCTCCACATCGTTCCGGTTCACCGTGGGCCGCGAACCATCGTTTCAACTGCTCGGCCATTAGTTTGGTCATCAGCCGCGCTCCCTGTTCGTTCAAGTGCGCGTCATCGGCCCAGTACTTTACCTGGTACAGCTCCGGATACAGATCGGGTCGCGCCATATCCACGATGGGGCTCACTCCGCTCGACCACTTTATCTCCTCCGGTGTGACCGGGTAGCTGCGAAGATTACTCAGCATCGGCATGACGATATAGGCAAAGGTCAGGTGCTTTACCGGGCTCGCTGCCGTCAGCTCCTCCAGCAGCGTGCTGTTGCCGGGCAGCAGTGGCTGCGGAACGGGCTCTGCCTTCGCCGGGGCCCCGCTGATCGTCTTCTCGAGCGCGGCATGTATCTTTGGACTCATCGGAGTGGAGTACAGGCCTCGCCGGTCGTCGATGGTCTCTTCCTTGAACATCGTATTGTCGACGACTGGCGCAAAGATCTCGCTGCTCAGCATCCCGAGATTCACGTAGTGCAGAACCATCGCCAGCACGGAGTAACCGATTCTTCCCACTCGCTGCTTCAGGCCCATCTCCGGCGTGGTCAGCTGCGTGACAAAGCGAACCGTATCGAGATCGTAGATATTGATGGAGCGGGGATGCATCAGGTGGTCACTGGTAAAGTTCGCTCCCGCGCCAAGCTCCAGCACCACCATGCAGGAGCGGGACTCAATGGCCGATCCGATCTTGGGTGGCGCATTCAGGTTCTTGAGGAACGCCAGAGCCTCCACCCTCTGCTCCGTCTGGCTTCCTCCGGCGATCGCCAGGTTCAACGACCGTGTTTGAAGAGGAGACCCGGCAAGCGTAAGGTCGAAGCTTCGCGGATCGAACCCATTGTGAACGTGACTCGATCCGAAGGCGGCCGAATAAGCCTTTCCCTGCCACTGATCCATCAGCTGGAGCTTTTCGCTTCGGATATCGGCGTGAAGCCGAAGTCCATTTCCTATCGAAAGGTGGATGACAGCGGCTACTGCAACAAATCCAACAGCGAACATGACTACGGCGGAAAGCAACTTTAGCTTGAACTGGCCCACAGTAGCTTTATCCTGAGGCACACACGTCTCCCAAAACCCACGAGCATGGATGGATGGCTATGTCCTTAGCCTATCACAGCATAGGATTACTTTTGTAAGTTACTCTGAGACTTGCGGATCAGTTCACGATCTCAATTTCAAGACCTATGTCCAGTAATAATTCCTTCGCTTCCGATAGCGTCGACATGCTCACCGCCGACGACAGGAACTTCGTCCTGCGCGTCGTCCAGCCCGGCCTCGCCGGTCTGATGGACGGTTCCGTCTCCACGCTCGCCCCCATCTTTGCCACCGCCTTCGCTACGCACAACTCCCACACCGTGCTGCTCATAGGTCTTGCTACCGCCGTCGGCGCAGGAATCTCCATGGCCTTCTCCGAGGGCCTCTCCGACGACGGTTCGCTCACCGGTCGCGGCAACCCGGTCTTTCGCGGCCTGGTCACCGGCCTGATGACCTTCATCGGAGGCTTTCTCCACACCCTCCCATTTCTCATCGCGAACCTGCATCACGCCCTTACTCTCGCCTATGCGGTCGTCGGGGTCGAGCTGATCGTCATCGCCTTCATTCGCCACAAATATTTCAAGACCAGCTTCGCGCTCTCCTGCCTGCAGGTCATCGTCGGCGGCGGACTCGTCTTCGCGGCGGGTGTTTTGATCGGCCAGTCCTGACATTGTCAGGAACAGAGTTCATCGCATATTTACAAAGCAAATCATGCGAAAATAGAGTTGATGATCTCCGTCTCCAATGTCACCATGCGCTACGGCTCGAAGCTCCTCTTCGAGGATGTTTCGGTTACCTTTACCACGGGCCGCCGCTACGGCCTCACCGGCCCCAACGGCGCCGGCAAATCCACCTTCATGAAGGTGCTCACCGGCGAGATCGATGCCCAGAAGGGCAACGTCGTCCGCCCCAAAAAGATCGGTGTTCTCAAGCAGGACCAGTATGAGTTCGATGCCTATCGCGTCATCGACACCGTCATCATGGGCAACAAAGGTCTCTGGGCGGCGCTCGAAGAGCGTGAGCACATCTACGAAAAGCCCGAGCTGACCGATGAAGACGGTTCACGCCTCGGCGAGCTCGAAGGCATCGTCGGCGATGAGGACGGCTACGAGGCGGAGGCCAATGCCGCCGTGTTGCTCCAGGGACTCGACATTCCCGACGAGGTCCACGAGCGCAAGATGAGCGAGCTGCAGGGCGGCCAGAAGGTCCGTGTCCTGCTCGCGCAGGCTCTCTTCGGCAACCCCGAAGCCCTCCTGCTCGACGAGCCTACGAACTATCTCGATCTCGAATCCATTCACTGGCTCGAAGACTTCCTCAATCGCTATAACGGCACCGTCATCACCATCTCGCACGACCGCCACTTCCTCAACAATGTCTGTACCCACACGGCAGACATCGATTACGAGACCATCATCACCTACAACGGCGGCTACGACGACATGGTCCTGCAGAAGACCAGCATCCGCACCCGCATCGAGAGCCAGAACGAGCAGCGCGAAAAGAAGATCGCCCAGTTGAACGACTTCATCGCCCGCTTCTCTGCCGGTACACGCTCCTCGCAGGTGAACTCGCGCAAGAAGGAAGTCGAGCGCCTCGCCACCAGCGAGCTCGCCCGCTCCAACATCGCGCGCCCGTTCATCCGCTTCGATATGCTCCGTCCCTCGGGCAAAAACGTCCTCGAGTTCGAGAACGTCAACAAGTCCTACGCGCAGCCGGACGGTAAGACCGAGCATGTCATCAACAACTTCTCCGCTGCCGTTCAGCGCGGAGACAAGGTCGTTCTCATCGGCCGCAACGGCCAGGGCAAGACCACGCTCCTCAAGGCCCTGCTCGCCAACGGCCCCGGCATCGAAGAGAAGGATGTTTCCATCGACTCCGGAACCGTCAAGTGGGGTCACGAGGCGCAGATCGGCTACTTCGCCCAGGATCACAAGGGATCCATCCAGCTCGGCATGACCGCCAGCGACTGGCTGCACCAGTTCGATCCGCAGGCGACCAAGGAGGACATCCGCGGCATTCTCGGCCAGATGCTCTTCCGTGGCGAAGAGGGCCTCAAGAAGACCGACGCTCTCTCCGGAGGCGAAGCCGCCCGCCTGCTCTTCTGCAAGCTCATGCTGCAGAAGCCGAATGTACTGGTGCTCGACGAACCCACCAACCACTTGGACCTCGAGAGCATCAACGCGCTCAACCAAGCCATCCAGAAGTACGAAGGCACCGTCTTCCTCGTCACTCACGACCAGGACCTGATCGAAGAAGCTGGAACCCGTATCTGGCACTTCGAAGGTGGCCCGACGGACTTCCGCATCACCGATCACAAGGGGCCGTACGAAGAGTACCAACAGCAGCTCGCCTTGGCCGCAAAATAGCGGACTGCGCTTTGCGTCAGGAGTACCAACAGCAGCTCGCCTTGGCCGCAAAATAGCGAACTGCGCTTTGCGTCAGGAGTACCAACAGCAGCTCGCCTTGGCCGCAAAATAGCGAACTGCGCTTTGCATCAGTGAGCAGCGAGGCAGCGAATATTTATTCATCACGGTTACAAAAAGCACAGCCAACCTGCTGTGTTTTTGTATTTATGCATTCGCACATGCATAATCTCCCCGTCTTTCGCGGGTTTTGTCGAGGTCATGGAATAATAGACCGAAAGAGAGAACATTTTCATCGCTCTCCAATCAGACTTAGGCGGTCGATATGGCAAGCTCAGTTCTGCACTGCGACACAGCGGACACTACCACCTCTCACCTCATCGCACTCGAGGATAAGTACGGCGCGCACAACTACAAGCCTCTCGACGTAGTCGTCGAGCGTGCCTCCGGCGTGTGGGTCTACGACGTTGAAGGCCGCCGTTATCTCGACTTCCTCGCCGCCTACTCGGCCGTCAATCAGGGCCACTGCCACCCTCGCATCCTCGCTGCTATGCTCGAACAGGCCCAGCGCGTCACGCTGACCTCGCGCGCCTTCCGCAACGATCAGCTCCCGCTCTTCTACAAGGAGATCGCCGATCTCACCGGCTTCGAGATGACCCTGCCCATGAACTCCGGCACCGAAGCCGTCGAGTCCGCCATCAAGATCGCCCGCAAATGGGGATACAAGGTCAAGGGCATCCCCGAAGGCAAGGCTGAGATCATCGTCTGCGCCAACAACTTCCACGGCCGCACCATCTCCATCATCAGCTTCTCCACCGAGGAGCAGTACCGCGACGGCTTCGGCCCTTATCTCGCCGGATTCAAGGTCATCCCCTTCGGCGATGCCAAGGCCCTGCGCGAGGCCATCACCCCCAACACCGCGGCCTTCCTCGTCGAACCCATCCAGGGCGAGGCTGGCGTCCTCATCCCGCCCGACGGCTTCCTCCGCGAGGCCGCGACAATCTGTCGCGAGAACAATGTCCTCTTCATGGCCGACGAGATCCAGTCCGGCCTCGGCCGCACCGGCAAGCTCTTCGCCTGCGAGCACGAGAACGTCACCCCTGACGTCCTCATCGTCGGCAAGGCTCTTGCCGGAGGCTTCTACCCGGTCTCCGCTGTCCTCTCCTCCCGCAAGATTCTAGGTGTCCTTCATCCCGGCGACCACGGCAGCACCTTCGGTGGCAACCCCATGGCCTGCGCGGTCGCGCGCGCCTCCCTCCGGGTCATCGTCGAAGAAAAGCTCGCCGAGCGCTCCGCCGAGCTGGGAGCCCTGCTAATCGACCGCATCCGCCAGATCAAGAGCCCGAAGATCCGCGAGGTCCGTGGTCGCGGCCTCTGGGTCGCCATCGAGCTCAACGGTCCTGCCCGCCCCATCTGCGAGGCCCTCATGCGCGAAGGCCTGCTCTGCAAGGAGACCCACGACAACGTCATCCGCCTCGCTCCGCCCCTCATCATCGGTCGCGAAGACCTCCTCTGGGCCTGCGACCGCATCCAGTCCGTTCTCGAAAGCCCGCTAGCATCCTGAGTCTGAACCCGCTAGCACCTGAGTCTGAAACTGCTGCCATAAAGTGTCATCCTGAGCGAAGCGTAGCGGAGTCGAAGGACCTGAGGTTTGTGTCGGATAGCACAATGTGAATCGGCGAGAAATAAGATGCGAGCGCGCACGAATGACGAGAAGAGCGTTTCTCGGTACTGATCCTGCGATCACTTCCGGATTGCCCGTGATCCTTCGGCGTTGCAAAGCGTCCGTTGTTGCATTCAGGCGACATCTTGTACAGTCGACGCATGGCGCTCAAACGGCTGGATAACGTAGGAATCGTCGTCGATGACCTCGAATTGACGATCGATTTCTTTCAAGAGCTCGGCCTTGAGCTGGAAGGGCGGGCCACGATCGAAGGAGAATGGGCAGGACGTGTCACCGGACTAGGCGATCAGCGCGTCGAGATTGCCATGATGCGCACGCCGGACGGCCACAGCCGTCTCGAGCTCTCCCGCTTCCTCGCGCCGCCGATCGTCGCGGATCACCGCAACGCCCCGGTGAACGCTTTAGGCTACCTCCGCGTCATGTTCACCGTGGACGACATCGACGAGACGCTTGACCGGCTTCGCAAGCGCGGCGCCCAGCTCGTAGGCGAAGTAGCCCAGTATCAGGATTCGTATCGGCTCTGCTACATCCGCGGGCCTGAAGGGCTTCTCATCGGACTTGCCCAGGAACTCAACTGAGCACGATGCACCACGGCTAACCGAATGTTGAGTCGAATCGGTGCTCAGAACTCGGCTTACAGGCGATCCGCCAAGGTGACGAGAAGAGCGTTTATGTGGACTAATCGGCCAAGTGTTCGAAAAGGTGACTGAGCGCCCAGTTTGTAGATGCCTCTCGATCTCGTCCGTCAAATCGCGCTTGCGCCCGGATAGCTTGGCGAAGCCAGTAACGGCGCTTTTGCAGCACCTCTACTCAACACTACTTGGGCCTCAGGCTCTTCAGCAGCGTGTCGAACTGCACCCAGTAGATTGCAGAGTCCTTTGCGCTAGTGCCTCGCGTATAGAAGAGATACTTGCCGTCCGGCGTGACATACGCGGCCCACCGATGCGCCAGACCATCGTTGATTTTTGACCCCAGGCTCACCGGCACCGTCCAGGTCAAATCGCGCCTGCGAAACGAGATGTAGAGCTCGCACTCAAACGTCTTTGTCTCTTTCGCACTGACAATCATGTACGACTCATCCGGCGCGATAAAGAAATCGCTGTTCACGCCCGGCTCGTTCAGCGGCACGCCCAAGCTCTTCACCTGCGGGCCGGTCGGGGAGATATTCAGCGTCGAAAACGAATTTGTTATCCCGGCCTTCTTGTCCTCGGCGTCGCTCTCGGTTGAGATGTAGATGGTGCCGCTCTTCGTCGGCGTGAAGCCATACATGCCGAATGGCTCCTTGTAAGCCACCACCGGTGTGGTCCATCCATCTTTTGTTCGCTCAGATTTCAACACATGTGTCGAATCATCGTCCTCGAAATAGAGCTGCTTATCGTTCGGCGCCATCGTAACTGCAAATACGTGCTCTGTCAGTACCGTCGGACCGGCCCACCGATGGCCGTTGTATCGAAAAGCTTTGATTTTTCCGTGTTCCAAGCTACCCCATCGGTCGCACTGGTAGTAATAGATCTCTCGTCCGTCTCGCGAGAACGCGATGTGATCCATCGCAATCGTTCCCGGATCGGTCAGCAGATCAGGCGCAAAGATCTGCGGCGTATCAGACGGACGCGTCTGCCCAAGATACGCCTGCGGACTATCCCAGAAGCTCTTCTGCCCTTCCACTATTGTTGTCAGACAGCCAACCGCAATCAACCATGCAGCAACATATTTCAGGCGCACGTCTCACTCCTCCATACTGAGCTTGAACATCCATCGCTCCGCAGAAAGGCACGTATGCTTCCATTGCTGCTCTCTGTGTTTTCAGGGTCTTATGTGGTTATGCCACAGGAGTCCATGTCCAGTATCCAAAACTATCGTCCGAAAACGGACATCCAGTCAGTATCTAGCTATTGGAGATGACTCGACGGCGTATCTCGGTTCCCGCAAAACGTGCTCTCGGAAACTTCACCCAAGTCTCACCAAGAATCGGTCAGTTCTGATATCCAGGCTTGCTGGAGGTGATCTGGTCACGTCCAGCTCAGAATCCATTGCCGATTAGTTCCGTCCTACCGGCTAAAATAAGAACAGTAGAGAGCAAACCTGTCAAGTTCGTAATCTGTCTAGCAGCAACAAAACAAACAACATCCACACTCCACAAGAAAACGTAAGTGCATCTATTTATGATTCAATACTTTACGGGCAAAGTGTTGAATCATAAATGTTTAGCAAGTACCAGCCTAAGTCAAATAGATAGAAGACTTTGCGCAAGATTGACGGGGAGGGGGTACTACTTCACCTTCTCCGGCTCCGTCCGGAACGCCGTGAAGGCCCGCTCTAGCCCCTCACGGGTCGGGACCACTGGCTTCCAGCCGATGCTCTTCAACTTAGCGTTCGAGAACTGGTTTCCCCCCCACATCGCCCGCGTCTTGTAGGGCGTGAATATCGCGGGAAGCTGTCCCTTCGACCGCTTGCTGTAGCGCTCCACCATACGCGAGCCCCACATCAGGACAGGGTAGGGAACCGGAATCGATCGCAACGGCTTCACCCTGCTCTTGTAGAGCGCAAGGTACTGCCGCGAGGTCACCAGATCGTCGTCCACCACGTTGTAGACCTGCCCGTTCGCACCCGGTGCAAGCGCCGCCACCACGATCGCCTCGGCGCAGTTGTCCACAAAGGTCAGGGGAAGCAGATTGTTTCCTCCCAGATGCAGAAACCGTCCGAAGAGACTCAGGCCAACGCGGTTGGAGAAGTGCCCTCCGCCTGGACCGTAAATGACGCCCGGCCGCAGCACCACCAGCTCGAAGCCATACTTCTCGCGGTACTCCCAGAAGAGCTGCTCCTGCCGCAGCTTCGAGTGCGAATAAACGTCGCGCTGCGCCGGATGCTGTTCAAGCGGAGTCTTCTCATCCACCATCGCGCCGCGCGGCAGCTCAGCCACGCCCATGGCTCCGAACGAGCTGACCAGCACCACGCGGATAGGGCGCAGCTCGTTGGCAATAGCCTCCAGCAGATTGCGCGAGGCGACCACCGAATCCATGAACATCTCGGCGGGCGAACCTTTGAGCGCCGCAGCCGCATGAATCACCATGTCGGCGCCGGAGACCGCGCGCGGAATCTCGTTGGGATTACGCAGATTCGCTGTGACGAACTCTAGCCTAGCTTGCGGGTAGCGAGCAGCGATGGCCTCGAGCCCGCGGGCCTTCGAGGTGTCGCGCAGCATGCAGCGCAGGTCGTTCTGGCCATGCGCCAGCAGACGTTCGACGATCGCCTTGCCCAGGAAACCTCCCGCGCCAGTCACAAGGATCTTCATCGTGCGACCTCCGAAACCTGAACCGGATACACCTGTTCGATCACGCGATCCATCACCTCAGCGGTGCGCAGAATCTCAGAGTAGGGAATCGGCGGCTTGCTGCCTGCGCGGATTCCCGCGTAGAACAGCTCCAGCAGCTTCGACATGCCGGCGAAGAAGTGGAACTCATGCCGGCGGAACTGTCCGATGTTCTTCTTCGCCTGGCCAAAGTAGCGTCCCGCCATCTGGAGCGGAGGAGCGAGTCTTCCCACCGCACTCGGATAGCGCTGCGAGGTTGTAGATACGACGGTGCGGTTGTTGAAGTCCACCTCGACGGTCGCCTTGGTTCCATAGACCTTCAGAGTGTTCGCCACAGGTCGCGCGTGGGAGCAGAGGCTCCCATAGGCCGAGACCCCGCCGCCGCGCAGGAAGACCCGCAGCTCGTCGAGCATAGCGTCGGTCCCATCGTTGCGAAAGCCTTCGCGACGCTTGTAGGCGAAGGCATGGACCTCGGGCTCTACGTCCGGGAACAAGGGAACGATGCGGTTGAAGATGTGGTCCATCATGTTCTGGAAGAGCTTGCCCGGAAGCCGATGCACCCAGTGCGCTGCATCGCTCATCAGCGCCTGCCCGTAGGCTCCCGCGAGGTCGTAGCCGATGAACGCCTCGACGTGCACCGGCTCTCCGATTGCGCCCTGAGCGAGCATCCGCTTGAACTCCATCGCCGGAGGATCGAAGTTGGGCCAGTAGTTGATGCTCATCTGCCTTCCGCCGGCGACGACAACGTCGATCAGCTCCTTCGCTTCAGGGGCAGTCAGAGCGAGCGGCTTCTCCAGAAAGACATGCGCTCCTGCAGCGACACACTGCCGGGTCAGAGGAAGGTGAACCGCCGGTGGAGTCGTGATGTGAACGACGTCCAGTCGTTCCCGCGCCAACATCTCGCCTGTATCGCCGTACCAGGCCGGAACGCCGTAGCGCACTGCAAGCTGCTCGGCCAGCAGGGGCTCGCGATCGCAGACCGCCGCCAGTTCTGCCCCTTCCAGATGCTTGACCGCCTCGGCATGTCCATCGGCGATCTTCCCGCAGCCGACGATCCCAACCCGCAACTTCCTCAAATCCGTCATTTCTCATAGCGTACCGAATCCGGAGCTCTTGGCCTACGCCTTTGCTACAGATACTCTCACTCGCCGGGATTGGACTGGGCATGGGATACTCTCAATGGATACCTTATGCCCAGCACTGAACCCAGGGAACGCGTAAAAGCACGTGGCAAAAACGTCCTCGGACAGCCCCTCGACGTCTGCGGCTGCGAGCCGATGACCGGCTTCTACCGCAATGGCTGCTGCGAGACGGGGCCGGACGACCTTGGTGTCCATACGATTTGCTGCATCGTGACCGAGGAGTTTCTCCGCGTCTCCAAGCAGCTTGGTAATGACCTGAGCAC
>Ga0193743_1001460_pt1 | contig 17653 bp, 15 predicted proteins | sample L2c2metaG_FD_143038 | JGI IMG/M metagenome (GOLD analysis project Ga0193743, IMG submission 143038) | Soil microbial communities from a riparian zone of the East river system, Colorado, United States - L2c2 | ecosystem: Environmental > Terrestrial > Soil > Riparian zone | place: USA: East River...
CGCAGGACACTAGTGTCCCGAGTCGTTGATTCGCGTGCAGCTCGTGGGCGCAGGTTCGATTCGGCCCGCCGAACGTGCGTGTACGGCGAAAAGATGGCAGTTCTTTCGCCGTACACGCGCGTTCGGCGTGGTGAGGAACGGATTGACCACCACAGAATTGCGCCGCCGCCAACTCAAGAACGCGATCAAATCCTGGCCAGCATCGACTCGAGACACTAGTCGGTTCAGGCGGTCAGGGCCACGGTGGCCGGCGCGAACATCTCGTCGACCTCGACCCGACGCGTCAGAATGTGCTGGGAGAGTGCGTATCCGATGAGCTCTTCGAGCATCGCCCGGTTGGGCTCCACACCGTAGGGGAGGGGGTCGGCGCCCGTGGCCTGCAGGACCCTGGCGTACAGCCGGTCGGTCGCCGAGGACACGTCCCCCGCCCGCAGCCGGTCCACGTAGCGCAGTTTGGCCTCCGCGAACGCGTCGAACAACGCCGATGCCACCGCCGGGTGCCGCTGCAGGACCGAGTCTTTCACGACGATCAGGTGATTGATCGGGTAGAAGTTGCGACGCAGCAGCGCCGTCATCGCCGCCTCCTGCGGCTCGCTGATCAGCGGTGCGACGTCGGGATGGTCGACGTTCACGCCGATGACCGCATCGATGTCACCGGCGATGAGCATTGCGGCCAGGTCAGTCCCCTGGCCCGCAGGCTCGACGTTGGGCGGAGGCACGTAGGTGTCGACGTGTTCGTGGCCGGACAGCACCCAGGTGACTCGCCCGAGGTCCACGCCGTACTCGGCGGACAGGATGCCGCGGGCCCAGACGCCGGTGGTGACCGTGTATCCGCGGTTCACCCCAACCCGCCGGCCTTCCAGGTCTGCAGGCGTGCGAATGCCCGAGCGGGTGTTGTACAGGATCGCGCCGTGGTGGAAGCCGCGCACCAGGAAGATCGGCAGCGCGGTGAAGGCGACGCCGTGCTCACGCGCGGTGAGGTAGGTCGTCAACGCCATCTCGCTCACGTCGAACTCCAACGTGCGCACCATCCTGCTGAACCCGTCGACCAGCACGGGCACCTCCTCGAACGCCAGCGAGAAGCCTGCGGGTTCGATGCTGCCATCGACGAGCAGTTGGTTCGCACCCTGCGCGCGGGTGAGAGTTCTCAATACGCGGTCCGGCTCAGACATTTCGGTCTCCGTCCTCTGGTGGCGTCGAACAACCCGATGGTATATTGGCATGACCATAATGCCAAAGCATTCAGAGTCGTGGTTAGACGAGTCCCCAAGGGGTTGACAGATGGTTGAAAGTGTCCTGGCCGCGGTGCGGACTGCGCCGAGCACGACCGAACTGCGCGAACTTCCGATGCCCGAGCTGTCAGACGATGCGGCCCTGCTCAAGGTCGAAGTCGCGGGCATCTGCGGCACGGACGTCAAGATGTACGCCACGCCGCCGTTCGACCACCCGGTGATCATGGGACACGAGAACGTCGGCACCATTGCGGTGGCGGGTGAGAAGTTCAAGCGTTTGCACGGCGTCGTCGAAGGCGACCGCGTCTTCGTCGAGCACTACGTCGGGTGTTACAACTGCGAGTGGTGCCGCATCGGCGAGTATCGGCATTGTGAGGCCACGGACTGGCGGACCAACGCCGACGCGCGCCGCTATGGCTACACCTCTTCGGATAACCCCGGCACCCTGTGGGGCGGCTTCTCGGAGTACATGTACCTGCCCTGGAATGCCGTGTTGCACAAGGTGCCCGATGGCGTCACCGCCGAGCTCGCGGGGTTGGTCACGCCACTGTCGAACGGCATCGAGTGGGCGCTGCTCGCCGCCGGGGTCGGTTACGCCGACACCGTCCTGATCGAGGGACCCGGCCAGCAGGGGCTCGCGCAGGTGGTGGCCTGCAAGCAGGCAGGCGCGTCGACGATCATCATCACCGGAACGACACGGGACAGGTCTCGCCTCGACCTCGCGCTCGACCTCGGCGCCGATGAGGCGATCGACATCGAGCAGGCCGATGTCTACGAGCGGGTCATGGACGCCACCGGCGGCAAGGGCGTCGACTTCGTGCTCGACTGCACCTCACGCGCGGGAGTCGGACCCGTCCTGCTCGGCATCGACGTGCTCAAGCGGCGCGAGGGCACGCTGCTGGTCCAGGGGGAGCTCGCCGCCTTCCCCGACTTCCCGATCAAGCGGCTCACCGAGAAGGCCATCACGATAAAGAGCGCGCGAGGCCACAGCTACCGGGCCTGCGAGCTGGCGTTGCAACAGCTTGCCTCCGGCCGGTTTCCCTTGCAGCGGCTCAGCACTCACAAATTCGGCCTGGACCAGGTGGATCGGGCGATCCGCGCCCTCGCCGGTGACACCGAAGACGAAAACGTCATCCACATCTCGCTGATGCCCTGGCTGGGAAAGGACTCCTGAACATGTCGATCGTCGTGCGCAACCCCCTCCGAGCCGACCCGATAGTCCGCGACGGACTCGGCGAGTTCGGAGTCGCCACCATTCACGAAGCACAAGGTCGTACCGGCCTGCTGGCTGCGTACATGACGCCCATCTACACCGGTGCGCGGGTCTGCGGAACAGCGGTCACGGTCAGCGTGCCGCCCGACGACAACTGGATGCTCCACGTGGCGGTGGAGCAATGCAGGGAGGGCGACGTCCTCGTCGTCGCGAGCGAAACTCCGTCGGAGTACGGGTTCTTCGGCGAACTACTCGCCACCGCACTGGCCGCGAGAGGCGTTCGCGGACTGGTGATCGACGCCGGCTGCCGTGACATCGCCGAGCTGACCGCCATGCGGTTTCCGGTGTGGTCCAAGTGCGTGTCCGCTCAGGGCACAGTCAAGAAACGGCTCGGATCCGTCAATGTCCGGGTGACGTGCGCACACGCCCATGTCGAACCCGGCGACGTGGTGGTCGGCGACGACGATGGCGTCGTCATCGTGCCGCGGGCCGAGGCGGCGAACGTTCTTGCCGCGGCCAAGATCCGCGAGGAGAAGGAAGCCCGCACCAGGGAGCGGTATCAGCGCGGTGAGCTGAGCCTCGACGTCCACGACATGCGCGCCGATCTGGCCAGCCTCGGTCTGCGCTACGTCGACTACGAGGATGCCGGCCGGTGATCATCGACATCCACGGCCACTACACCACCGCCCCGCAGGCGCACCAAGACTTTCGCAACGAACAACTCGCCGCGCTCGACGACCCGGCGCACCCGGTGCCCCGGGTCGCCATGATCAGCGACGACGCGATCCGGGAAAGCGTCGAACTCAACCAGCTGCGGGTCCTGCGGGAGCGGGGCGGTGATCTGATGCTGTTGTCGCCGAAGGCGTCCGGGATGGAACACCACGTTCCCGACCAACCGACCGCAACGGCGTGGGCCATCGCCTCGAATGATCTGGTGCACCGGGTCGCGCAGCTGTACCCGGACGCCTTCGCGCCCGTGGCGCAGCTGCCGCAGACGCCGGGTGGCGAGCTCGGTCCGGTGATCGACGAACTCCGACGGTGCGTCGACGAGCTCGGCTTCGTCGGCTGCAACCTGAACCCCGATCCCACCGGGGGCTACTGGACGACACCGCCGATGACCGACGAGTACTGGTATCCGCTCTACGAGGCGATGGTGGAGCTCGACGTGCCCGCGATGGTGCACGTCTCGGCGTCGTGCAACCCGAACTTCCACACCTTGGGTGCGCACTACCTCAATGCGGATACCAGCGTGTTCATGCAGCTCGTCTGCCACGACTTGTTCGACCGCTTCCCGGCGCTGACGTTCGTGATTCCGCACGGCGGCGGTGCGGTGCCCTATCACTGGGGCCGGTACCGCGGCCTGGCAGCACGCCTTGGCCGACCCGACCCGAGTGAGCTGTTGCGCAACGTGTTCTTCGACACCTGCGTCTACCATCAACCGGGAATCGACCTGCTGTACAACGTGATTCCCACCAAGAACATCCTGTTCGCCTCGGAGATGCTCGGTGCCGTCCGCGGCGCCGACCCGCAGACCGGTATCGCATGGGATGACACGCTCGCCTACGTCGACAACCTCGGACTCTGCGAAGCGGACCGGCGAGCGATCGTCGAATGCAACGCCCGGCGGGCCTACCCACGACTGGACCGGCGGTTGGCCGCCGGGGAGAGGTGACCATGTCGCGCATCCACCTGACCTTCGCCTGCGGCGACTATGACCGGACCCGCGCGCTCGAGGACGGCAGCGTGCGCGCCGACGGAATCGACCTGACCTATCTGCGGCTGCCTGTCGAGGAGACGTTCTTCCGGATGCTGCGGCACCGCGAGTTCGACATCGCGGAGATGTCGCTGTCGACATACGCCGCGACGCTGGACCAGGACCCGCGGCCGTTCGTCGCGCTGCCGGTGTTCACCTCGCGCATGTTCCGGCACGGTGGGGTCTACATCAATGCCAACGCCGGCATCTCGGCACCAACCGACCTGTGTGGCAAGCGCGTCGGAGCTCCCGAGTTCCAGTTGACCGCAGGCGTGTGGATCAGGGGGATCCTCGCCGAACACCACGGCGTGCCAATCGATTCGGTGACGTACTACACCGGGGGGCAGGAGACGCCCGGTCGGATCGAGAAGGGTACGGTCGACACCGGCCTGGACATCCGCCCGATCCCCGCGGGCGCGACACTGTCGCAGATGCTGGCGGCAGGCGAGATCGACGCATTGCACACCCCGCGGGTGCCCAGTCCCTTCCGCGACCGTGACCCACGTGTCAAGCGGCTGTTCGACGACGTGGTCGCGGTCGAGAAGCAGTACTTCGCCGCGACCGACATCTTCCCGATCATGCACGTCGTGGTGATCCGCCGCGACGTCTACGAGCGGCATCGGTGGGTCGCGCAGTCGTTGTACAAGGCGTTCCTGACTGCGCGCGACGAGGCGTATGCGCGTGTCTACGACTCGTCGGCGCTCCGGTTCATGGAGCCTTGGCTGATCCAGCACCTCGAAGAAGCTCGGCAACTGCTCGGCCGCGACTACTGGTCCTACGGTCTTGCAGCGAACGAGAAGACGCTCGACGTCTTCCTGCGCTACCACCACGAGCAGGGGTTGTCCCGTCAGCGCTACGGGCCCGCCGACCTGTTCGCCGCCGAGACCACCGAAGCATTCGTCATCTGACGATCCGGCCATTCGATTGGCCGTCAAACCCTTCACATCTGCCATCGAACATGATAGAAATCACATCAATGGTCTGAGTGTCAGTCCATTCACCACCCAGTGTTGAGGAGTGTGCCGTGACGAAACGTTCGGCTATCTACGTCGTAGTGGCCCTGGTCCTGCTCGTCGCAGGCTGCAGCAGCCCGACCGCAGGCCCTCCCGGCTCCGCGGCGTCCGGTTCGACCGCAGCGCAACAGGTTTACGATCAGATCAACGGTCTGTCCGGCGATCAACGTACGACGACGCTGCTGGATCTGGCCAAGAAGGACGGTCAGCTGGCGCTGTACACCTCCAACACCGACATCGAGGATGTCGTGAAGGCGTTCGAGGCCAAGTACGGCCTCAAGGTCGAGACGTACCGGGCCAACTCGGAGACCGTGCTGCAGCGGATTCTGCAGGAATCGAGCGCCCAGTACCAGGGCGCCGACCTCGTCGAGACGAATGCCGGCGAACTCAACGCGCTGCAACAGCAGCAGCTGCTCTCGCCCTACGAGGGCGAACTGCGAGACAAGGTGCGCCCGGAGGGTCGCAAGGACGGCTGGACCGCCGACCGCTTCAACGCGTTCGTGTTGGGCTGGAACACCGACAAGGTCAAGCCGGGAACCGAACCGAAATCGCTGAAGGACCTGGCCGGACCGCAGTGGAAGGGCCGTGTGGGCTTCGAGATCGGCGATGTCGACTGGTACGCGGCGATGGTCGACTACTACAAGTCGCAGGGGATGTCCGACGCCGACGTCACGGGTCTGTTCAACAGCCTGGCGGCGAACGCGAAGATCGCCAAGGGTCACACGGTGATGGGTGAGTTGCTGTCCGCAGGCCAGTTCGACACCGCGGTCTCGATCTACTCGCACACCGTCGACAACGCGGCCGCGAAGGGCGCACCGGTGGCGTGGAAGACCGCGGGCAAACCCATCGAGCCGGTGGTGGTGCGACCCAACGGCGCAGGCCTACTGAAGTCGGCGAAGCATCCGGCGGCCGCGATGCTGTTCCTCGACTTCCTACTCACCGACGGCCAGGCGGTGATAGCCGGCGCGAATCGGATCGGGGCGATCCCCACCGCCGATGACCCACTGGCGGGCGTCGAGACCGTCTCCGTTCCCGAGGAAGAGTTGCTCAACAACGCGAAGAAGTGGAGCGACGCCTACAAGAGCGTGACCGACGCCGGCGGTCAGTCCTAACGCCGCCGTCAGTCCGAAGCGCACACGACGAAACACGGCAACTGGTCACCCACGGGCGAAAGGCAGGACATGGCAACGCGTACCACGACGAAGGTCTCGCACTACCACGTACAGAAGAAGCGCAGGGCCGACTTCATCGAGCAGTGGCGCGGGTACCAGAAGACCGTGGTCGGCGTCGAAGACGCGGTGCTCGCCGAGACCGCGCGCGGAACCCGCGTCGGCGTATACGTGGGTGCCGACGGGGATCGCCCGACCCGCTCGATGGACGCCCTCGTCCACGAGATCGATCCTGGCGTCGTTTCGACCATCCATCGCCATTCGTGGGACGCGATGGTGCTGGTGGTGGCCGGACACGGCTGGACCGAGATCGACGGAGAGCGAATCGACTGGGGTCCAGGCGATTCGCTTCATCTGCCGGCGTGGTCGTGGCACCGGTCAGGCAACGACACGGACGTGACGGCGCGTTACGTGACGTTCTCGAGCGAACCGTTGCTGGAGACCATGGGCATGTCGGTGCTCGAGGACGCCGGTGCCACCCCGGTCGCCGAATTACCTGCACGGCCTGGCTATTCCACGGATGCGCCAGGCGACGACCCGTATGCCCGCCGGGTCCGTCGACTCGCCCGCGATCAGCACGCGCGGCGGTCGGGCCGGTTGCACACCGACTGGGACGAACTCGAGCTGTTGCCGACGCCGCGCGGAACCCGCACGACGTTTCTGCTGGATCGTGCCATCGGCTATCAGGCTTCCGGAATCTCCATGGCCATGTTCGAACTCGGGCCGGGCCGGGGCCAGTCGATGCACCGCCACGCAGGCGAGGCGTGGCTCTACGTTCTCGAGGGGTCCGGGCACAGCTATCTCGGCACCGAGCCCGAGGGCGGCACCAACCACCCGTGGAAGAAGGGCGATCTCATCGTCGTCGACCACTTCCTGTGGCACCAGCACTTCAACGACGACCCGGAGCAGACCGCAAAAGTGGTTCGGATCCACATGTTCGACAGCCTGCTCGACACGATGCGGGTGCTGATGGATCCCATGGTCCTCTTCGAGGAGCCGCCGCAGCACATCCGCGACGCACAGGCCGGCGACATCACCACGATCGACTGGCCGGAAGTCACAAGGCCGACGTGGCCGTGACGCCGGTCGCGCTCCCACCCGGCGTGCTGTCGGTCCACGCGCTGCCGTCGGACCACCACGACGGACCGTGGGACCACATTCTCACGCCGGCGGGCATCAAGGACCGGCTGCTCAACCACGCCCTGCTGACTCTGTTGCACGGGCCAGCGCTGGCCACGATGGCCGGGTTGCCGCACGGACTCATCATCCTGTCGGGGCCACCCGGAACCGGCAAGACCACACTGGCGCGTGGCCTGGCGCAGACGGCGGCTCGGGCGGTGGCGCCGCGTGGGGCGACCACGTACGTCGAGATCGACCCGCACGCGTTCCCGAGTGAGTTGCTCGGCGAAAGCCAGCGCAACATCAGCCTGTTGATGACCGACACGATCCCCGAACTCGCCGCGCGACGGCCGCACACCATCGTGCTGGTCGACGAAGTGGAGAGCTTCGCGGTCCGCCGTTCCAGCGCGTCGTTCGGCACCAACCCGGTGGACGTGCACCGTGCCACGGATGCGCTGCTGGCCGGCATCGACGCCGTGGCGGCGGACTCACCAAGGGTGCTGTTCCTGGCGACGACAAACTTCGTCGACGCCGTCGACGAGGCGTTCCTGTCCCGAGCCGACCTCACGGTGCAGCTGTCGTTGCCGGACTCGACGACGATCGCCCAGATCATCCGGCACAGCCTGCTCGAGCTTTCCGTGCTGTGGCCGGCCATCGGGTCGCTGGCGGACGACGATGGCCTGCACGCGAAGGTGGCGACCGCATGTGCCGGGTGGGATGGGCGACGGGTGCGCAAGTCGGTGCTTTCCGCGCTCGCTCTGCGCCAAGAGGTAACCCGTGATCCGAATCGGTTGACCGCCGACGACCTGTTGGGCGCGGTCGAGCACATGGCACCGGACGGGCCGCAGTAAGCGATTTCGAGGGAGGTACCGAGCGGATGCAACTACGGCAACCCACCGGACTGGTCAGACTGCTGGTCGCGTTGGCGCTCGCGGCGGCGCTGGCCGCGTGCGGTAGCCCACCAGGGGCAGGCATCGACGTCGACCACACCGGTCCCGCACCGGCCGCACAGCCATGGGACGGGCTCACCGGGGCGGCGAGGGAGAACGCACTCCTCGACGCGGCGAAACGCGAGGGCGACCTCACCGTCTACTCGGCATTCAACGACGAGCAGGCGATGGCCGACGCCTTCAGCAAGAAGTACGGCATCAAAGTCAGTGTCTACAACGCCAACTCCGAGACCGTTCTGCAGCGGGTCGTTCAAGAAGCCACGGCGAAGAAGCTCGGCAACGATCTGCTGGTCGCGCCCGCCACCGACATGGCGGCGATGCAATCGCGCGGGCTGTTGGGGGATTACAGCTCGCCGTACCGGGACCTGATGCCGGACGCGGGGAAATCCGCTGGATGGACGGGCGTGCGCCGACTGGCGTTCGTCGCAGGCTGGAACACCGGCAACATCTCGCCCGACCAGCTACCCAAGGACTACGCAGGGTTCACCGATCCGAAGTGGCAGGGTCGAATCAGCATGGAATACAGCGACATCGACTGGTATGTGACGCTTTGCCGCTACTACCAGCAGCGTGGCATGGCGCCCGGCGACGTCACCGCGATGTTCCAGCGAATCGCCGCAAACTCCAAGACCGCGAAGGGGCACACGGTCCAGGCCGAGCTACTCGCGGCGGGCCAGTTCGACGTCGCGCTGTCGGTCTATACCCAGAGCATCGGCAGGCTGACCGACAAGGGAGCATCGGTTTCCTACGGCGCAGGCACCGGTCACATCGTCAGTCCGGTGGTGGTCCGCTACGACGCCGGTGGCGTCATGCGTGGCACCGACCATCCGGCGGGTGCGACGCTCTACCTCGATTTTCAGCTCAGCCCGGACGGCGCGGCAGTCGATCAGAAGCTGAAGGCGCTCCCTCCGCTTCCCACTGCCAACGACCCGTTGGCCGGCGCCGACGTGGTTGATCTGGATGTCACGGACTTCGTCGCACGCCGAAGCGAGATCGCAGATGAATATAGCCGATTGATCGCGGGATCCTAGAGAGCCACGTAGCTGGCCGAACGAGAGGTGGAAATCGTCGAATGTGCATAGAGCCCAAGGGCATCCCGCCGCTGCAGGCCGCTGATCGACGGGGGCCGACCGACCGGATACCGCCGGAGGAACTGACTGCGCTCGGGCCCGTCTCTCACGGGTGGGTCAGCGTGCCGGACAACCTCGATTCGCCCGTACCCACTCCCGTTGTCATCGTCTGCCACGAGCGCTACGGAGTGGTGCAGCACACGGTCGAACTGACCGAGAAGTTCGCCGCCGCCGGGTTCATCGCCGTGGCGCCGGACTTCTATGCCGACATGGACCTCTCCGGTGAGCACGAGCGCCTCCCAGACGTCGGTGACGCTGCGGCGCTGCGACACCTCGACGCCGCAATCGCGTACGCCCACACCCTGGGCCCCTACCCCAGTAGCGCACCGATCGCCGTCGTCGGCATCTGTCGAACGGGGAGCTACGGGATCTTGGCCAGCGCCGCCCGTGACGACATCGCTGCCGTGGTCATGCTCTACGGCGGGGCACAGCCACGCGAGTACGAAGTCGGTGACCTTCGCACGACGCCCTATGCGGAACTGATCAGTGCCGGCGCGGCGCCGGTGCTCGGGATCTGGGGGGAGAAGGACCACACGATGTCGGTCAAGCATGTCCATCGGGTCCGCGATCTTCTCGAGGACGCCCGCCGCAGCTATGAATTCGTGATGTACCCGGATTTGCCGCACGGATGGCTCAACGACACCATGCCAGGGCGTTTTCGTGCGGCGCAGGCCCGTGAAACCTTCGAGCTGATCGTTTCCTGGCTACATGCCACATTCGCTGCCGGAGCGGAAGCGCCGGCGGTCTCCTGGCGATTCACGTCAACCATCGCCCCCGACTACGACTTCGCCAGCAACGCCCGTCAGCACTGAAGCAGGAACCCCAACCATGAGTGATCGGAGCCAATTACCAGTGATTCACTACGATTTCCGCACCACAGGCCTCGTCGTGTTCGACATGCTCGAGGCCTATCGGGAACCGATCGAGGCGGCGGGTTCGATCGGCCCGACGCAACGGCTGATCCACGCCTGCAGGGCGGTCGGCGTCCCGATCTTCTACGCGCGCGCCGACCATCGCGCGGACGGTGCCGACTTCGCCCGCACCCTGGCCGACACCGACAGCCGGTTCCGGCCATGGGGGCCCGACAACCCCTACCGCACCGTGCCGCCCCACGCGTCCGGCTCGGCGGGGTTGTCGGTGCTCGACGAGATCGCACCTCAGCCAGGCGACTACGACGTCCCGAAGCACCGCTGGTCGGCCTTTCACGGCACCCATCTGGAGTTGTCGCTACGCAGCCGCGACATCGACACGATCCTGCTGGTCGGTGGGTCCGTGCACGTAGGGATCGCCGCGACCGCCTTCGATGCCCGTGACATGGACTTCCAGATCACCGTCGTCCCGGAGTGCTGCCATGGATTCCCCGAGCAGCGCGACTTCTTCATGGAGAAGGTGTTTCCGCGGATGTGCAACGTCCGCGCGCTGGACGACGTCATCGGGGGGCTCACGCCGGCGCGGATGCGGGCGCACGCCTAGCCTCTGGACATGAGGTGTGACGTGGCATACCATGTCTAATGGTATAACCATTGAACACAGAGGGATGTCGAAGGAGAACAGCATGGGCAAGAAAGGCCGCGTATTCGTCCGCGGACTCACCTCGGAAACGTACGGCCTTGGCGACTTCCGGCGCCAGCAGTTGGAGGTGGACCGCGTCAGGGACGACGACTTCGTGGTCGACGACGCCAAGATCGGACATTCGGGGGATAGCGAGCAATCGCGAACCTGGTGGCGGATCGGCCCGGGCGACGAAGACTTCCTGACCCAGACCATCCAGGTCCATTTCGTCGAGCTGCCGCCACAGTCGTCCAACCACGGACACGGTCATCAGAACGAGGCCGCGTTCTACATCCTCGAAGGCAACGGCTACGAGATCCACGACGACCAGCGGTACGAGTGGTCGACCGACGACCTGGTATTCGTGCACACCGACTCGGTGCACCGACACTTCAACCCCAATGACGAGAAGGCGCTCGCCCTGGTGGTCAAGGCGAAGTGCACCTGGATGTTCATGGGTCTGATCCAGCAGGGCCGCAGCGGTCCGGTGGAGAACGAAGAGACGTTCGGTCCACGCGAGGACTGGTCGAAGATCTGGACTCCCGGCGTGTTGGACCGCAAGAAGGTCATCGGTCCGTCCGACACGGTCTGGGAGGACACCCCGCTGGGCCGGGTGCGGATGATCTCCTCGCCGGAGCGCGTCGACGCCCGGATCTTCAGCATCGACGCGTTCGAGCTCGAGGTTCCCGCCGGAGGCCACTCGGGCAAGTACTGGAAGATGGCCGACGAGGTCTACTACGTGCTGTCCGGTGACGGCTACGCACTCCAGTGGGAGGTCGAGGCCGAGATCGCCGAGAAGTACTACGCGCGAATTGCCCTGGAACCCAAGCGTTACGACATCAAACAGGGTGACACGCTGTACGTCCCGCAAAACCACGTGTGCCAGATCTTCGCCGCCGACGGCACGCCACTGAGGCTGTTCAACGCGCAGAACCGGGTGTTCAAGCACCTCGGCTACGACACCGTGCACTACTTCGAGCCGGCCTCCGCATCCATCGAGTCGGTCGCCGAACTGGCTCACACTTCCTGATAGCAAGTCTTTCGGTCCGGCGGCCTGCTGCACGCGGCCGCCGGACCGAAGTACCACCGGCTACCTGAATGTCGCCGATCCACACCCGTATTCGCTTGCTGCGCAACGGATGCCGCTGGTGCGCGGCGTGCCGGCCGCCGCTGTCTTCGGCTCGCGGCGGGCCAGTCACCCTCCCCCCGATCACGTCCCGAATCCATTGGTGTAGGACACTTCACAGCGGGTGAAAATCATGATAGAAATCACACGCCAATGGTATTACAATAAGTCCAGCGATCACCTCGATCCGTCCAGCCAGGACGGTGGTCACAGCCCAGAGACCGGCGCCGCAGCACCGGCGTCCACAGAAAAGATAGGACCCGAGGCACATGACATCTCGACTCGGTCGACTCGCCACCGCCGTCGGCATCACCATCGCTCTGGTCTCCTGCGGCGCACCCCCGACGGCGCCGGGAACGGGCGCGGGGGCATCGGGCGCCGAGTCGAAGTTCGAGCAGTATGAAGCGCTCAAGGGGCAGGAACGGCGTGACCGTCTCGTCCAGGACGCCAAGGCCGAGGGCGACCTGTCGCTCTACACGTCGATGACCAGTGACGTCGCCTCCGCCGTCGCCAAGAAGTTCACCGACCAGTTCGGAATCAAGATCAATCTCTACCGCGCCGCGTCGGAGACCGTCCTGCAGCGGATCCTGCAGGAGTCCAGCGCCAACCACCCCGCCGCCGACGTCGTGGAAACCGACGCGCTGGAGATGGCCGCGCTCGGCAAGGAAAAATTGATCGCGCCCTACACCGGCGAGCGCCGCGACATGGTCGGAAAGGAGGGCCAGTTCGACAACTGGACCGCCAGCCGATACAACCTCTTCGCCCCCAGCTGGAACACCACGAAGGTGCCCGCCGGCGCCCAGCCCACCAGCTGGGAAGATCTGGCCGATCCGAAGTGGAACGGCGCGCTGGCCCTGGAACTGTCCGACTACGACTGGTATCTGACGCTCTCCGAGTACTGGCTGCAGCATGGCAAGAGTGCGGCCGAGGTCGACCATCTCTTCAGCGAGATGGCCAACGGGGCCAAGGTGGTCAAGGGGCACACCGTGATGGGTGAACTGCTCTCCGCCGGACAGTATTCGGTGGCCGCGTCGAACTACAGCTACCTGGTTCAACGGGCCGCCGACAAGGGTGCGCCGGTCGCCTACCAGCCGTTCGTCCAGCCGGTGATCGCGCGACCCCAGGGTGCCGCGCTGATGAAGAACGCGCCGCACCCCGCTGCGGCACTGCTGTTCGAGGATTGGTTGCTCACCGAGGGGCAGCAGGTGTTCGTGGACCTGGGCCTGACGCCGTCCATCGAGCCCGCAGGCCTCAAGGATCCGCTGCAGGGCTTGGAGGTCATCCCCGTCGACGTCAACAAGTTGTTGAACGAGCAGAAGCAGTGGAGCGACCGCTACAACGCGCTGCTCGAGAACAGCGACAAGGTCGGCTGAACGAAACCGATCCGACCAGCCACTTCCGCGAAGAATCCATCCCCGAGGTGAACAGATGACCACCGAAGCGCCACCACGGCCGTCGACTCCGCAGCCGTCGATCGACCCCAGGTCATGGGAACCCCCCCGCTGGCGGCGTTACCTGCCGACCCCGAAGTTCCTCACGCTCGGCATCGTGGCGTTGATCATCGCCTACCTGGCGATCGTGCCGCTGTACTACCTGTTCTGGGGCACGTTCTTCGACCAGGCGGGGTTGACCTTCTCCGGCTTCGAGCGTGCGTACGGCAACGATCAGATCTTCAGTCTCGTCGGGAACTCGCTGTTGTTCGCGGTCGGCGCCGCGGCCGTGTCGCTGGTGCTCGGCACCTCGCTGGCCTACCTCCACGTCCGCACCGACGTGCCGTTCAAGGCGCTGTTCTTCGCCGCGTCGATCATCCCGCTCGTCATTCCGGGGATCCTGTACACGATCGCCTGGATCCTGTTGGGCAGCCCCGACATCGGGTTGATCAACCACTACCTGGAGCCGATCTTCGGACGCGCCGTGATCGACGTCTTCAGCATCTGGGGGATGATCTGGGTCGAAGGGCTCCAGCTGTCCCCGATCGTCTTCCTGCTCATGGTGGCGTCGTTCCGCGCCATGGATCCGTCACTGGAGGAGTCGTCGTTGATGTCGGGCGCAACCCGCTGGGCGACCTTTCGCAAGGTCACCGTTCCACTTTCGCGGCCAGCGATCATCGCCGCGATCCTGATCATGGTGGTGCGCAGCCTGGAAAGCTTCGAAGTGCCGGCACTGCTTGGGCTCCAGAACGGCATCTACGTGTTCACCAGCCGGATCTACTTCGTGCTTCGCGACTACCCACCGGACCTGTCAGCGGCGGGTGCGCTGGCCATCGGCCTGCTGGTCATCGCCATCATCGGCGTGGTGATCTCGAACTTCGCCGGACGCGCCAGCAAGAACTACCAGACCGTGACCGGCAAGGGATTCCGGCCGCGCCCAATGGAACTCGGGAAGTGGCGCCCCGTCGCAGGCGTCATGATCATCGTGTACTTCCTGCTGACGGTCATCGCGCCACTCCTGGTGCTGCTGTACACCTCGCTGCTGAAGTTCTATGCGCCGCCATCGAAGAACACCTTCTCGACCATGACGCTGGACAACTACCGGCAACTCGCGCACATGGCCGATGCGCTCACCGCGCTGAAGAACTCCCTGATCCTCGGCCTTTCGTCGGCGACGCTGGTGATGGCCCTGATGGCCGTGGCCGCGTGGATCGTCGTGCGGTCCCGCATCCGTGGACGAAAAGTCTTGGACGGGTTGGCGTTTCTACCGTTGGTCGTTCCCGGTTTGGTGATGGGCCTGGCGCTCAGCTTCGTGTATTTGCGCAGCCCGATTCCCATCTACGGCACGCTGTTCATTCTGCTCATCTCCTACTGCACCCGGTACCTGCCGTACGGGATGCGCTACGCGGTCACCTCGATGCAGCAGATCTCGAACGAACTCGAGGAGTCGGCGCTGGTGAACGGTGCGAGCTGGTGGCAGACCTTCCGACGGGTGCTGCTGCCGCTGCTGATGCCCGGCATCGTCGCTGGCTGGATCTACATCCTGGTGGTGTCGTTCCGGGAGCTGTCGAGTTCGATTCTGCTGTACAGCCCCGGTAACGAGGTGTTGTCCATTCTGATCTTCGAGCAGTTCGAGAACGGGCAGTTCACCGTGTTGTCCGCGCTGGGTGTCGTCATGGTGCTGACCCTTGTCGTCTTGGTCACCGTCGCCTACAAACTTGGGGCCAAGGTCGGCCTTAAACAAGATTGATGTCAGGCTCTGGAAAGGAACTGCCGACGTGCTAGAAGTCCAGAATTTGGTCAAGACATTCGACGGGGAGCGAAAGAAACGTCGAGGGAGCGAAGAGGGGTCCAGTGGCGACCCCGCGCGGGTCTTCGCCGTCAACGACATCAGCTTCAAGGTCGAACCGGGTGAGCTGTTCACCCTGCTTGGGCCATCGGGCTGCGGCAAGTCCACGACGCTCCGGTCGATCGCAGGGCTGGAGAAGCCGGACTCGGGCGTCGTCTCGGTGGGCGGCAACGTGTTGTTCGCGGCGGGGCCTGCGATCGACAAACGGGTCAACGTGCCTGCCAACAAGCGTGGCCTTGGCATGGTCTTCCAGTCCTATGCGATCTGGCCGCACATGACCGTGTTCGAGAACGTGGCGTTTCCGTTGCGGGTAAGGCCGCGCAGCCAGCGTCCCGGCAAGAAGGAAATCACCGAACGCGTGCAACGGGTGCTCGAGACGATGGAATTGCTGCAGTACGCCGACCGGCACGCCACCAAACTCTCTGGCGGGCAACAGCAGCGGTTGGCCCTGGCCAGAGCGATAGTGATCGAGCCGTCCATGCTGCTCCTGGACGAGCCGCTGTCGAACTTGGACGCCAAGCTTCGAGAATCGCTGCGTTTCGAGCTCAAGCGTCTGCAACGCGAACTCGGCATCACGTCGATCTACGTGACGCATGACCAGATCGAGGCACTGTCGCTGTCGTCGCACATCGCCGTGCTGAGGGACGGCGAGGTGGTGCAGATGGGCAAGCCGCGCGACATCTACGAGAACCCGCAGAACAAGTTCGTTGCGGAATTCATCGGAACGTCGAACTTCATCGACGGCACCGTCGCGTTGCAGGACGGCGACGAGCATGTGGTGGAGACCCGCGACGGCCGCCTGAGGCTGGAGTCCGCAGCGCACGTGCCAACCGGCACCGAGGTCGTCGTGTCGATCCGTCCGGAGGCGGTGATGCTCACCACCGAGCGGCCGGTCGGCACGGCGAACGTGTGGGAGGGCAACGTCACCACGCGCGCGTTCCTCGGTGATGCGGTCGACCACGTGGTGTCGGTCGGCAAGCGCGACATCCGGGCCCGGTGCCTGCCACACATCTCGCACGCGCCAGGGACGACCGTCTACATGCAGATGGACCCCGCCAAGCTGGCACTCGTTCCGGTCGACTGATCGCGGGGATGCGTGCTCCTGCCGTCCTGAACAACCGCGATTTCAACCTGTACTGGGCAGGTGTCGTCTTCTCTCAGATCGGCACCAGGGGAACGGTCGCGGCCAATCTCTATCACGTGTACCAACTGACCGGCTCGGTAACCCAGACCGGGCTCGTCGGCGCCGCGCAGGCGGTCGCTCTGCTGCTGCTCAGTCCGCTCGGCGGCGTCCTGGCCGATCGCTGGGACCGGCGCAGGCTGCTGCAGTACTCGCAGGCGGTGGCCATGGCGGTCGCGGCGGCCCTGGCGGTGTTGTCGCTCACCGGCCACATCACGGCCTGGCAGGTTCTGGTGTCGGTCGTATTGACCACCGCGGCTGCCACATTCGACCAGCCCGCACGCCAGGCGCTCATACCCGCCCTGGTGCCGCGCGATCAGTTGCCACAGGCATTCGCATTGATCAACCCGTCCCGGGAGATCGCGGTGTTGACCGGACCGGCGCTGGCCGGTGTGCTGATCGGCATCGCCGGGCCGGGCCTGATGTACGCGGTGGATGCGGGTACCTATGCCGTCCTGGTCGTCATCCTGCAGATGCTGCGAGTGTCCAGGCTCGACGGCGCAGGGACACACACGTCGGTCTGGCGCCAACTCGTCGAAGGGGCGGAATTCGTCCGGCGCCGCAGAATCATCTGGATGCTGATGTCGCTGGACTTCTCGGCGACCTTCTTCGGCGCGTACCGGGTGGTCCTGCCTGCGCTGTGCGCCACCGTCTTCGGCGTCGGCCCGCAGGGTTACGGACTGCTGTCCGCCGCCCCGTCGGCGGGCGCGCTGCTGGCGACGTACACGGTCTTTCGCGTGGTCGGCCGGACCAAGCGCCTCGGCCGGGTGCTGCTGGTCTCGACGGTGCTCTACGGCGTATCGAACATCGTCCTTGCGCAGGCGCACCTGTTCGCGATCGCGGTGCTCGCGGGGTGCTTGATCGGGGCGTTCGATGCAATGACGACCACCATCCGGCACGCCGCGGTGCAACTCGAGACGCCCGACCAACTGCGAGGC
>Ga0193743_1001461_pt1 | contig 17641 bp, 10 predicted proteins | sample L2c2metaG_FD_143038 | JGI IMG/M metagenome (GOLD analysis project Ga0193743, IMG submission 143038) | Soil microbial communities from a riparian zone of the East river system, Colorado, United States - L2c2 | ecosystem: Environmental > Terrestrial > Soil > Riparian zone | place: USA: East River...
CTACGCATCCAATGGAGCGCTGATCGGAATTATTAAACGCTCTACGCCCGACAAGAAAGAGCCGGACCTTTACATCTTCGGAGTGCCCGGTCTCTTCAGAGGATACGTACCCGGGTATTCAAAAGAATTTGGGCGCTTTCATAATCGTTTCACCTGGGCGATTCTGAAGGCTCGGACAAACAACACGGCGGGCCGGGTTACGTTGCGTTCCAAAAATCCGTGGGACACACCGGATATTCAATTTCATTACTTTGACGAGGGGAATGATAAAGGTGGTGAAGACCTGGAAGCGGTGGTGAAGGGCGTGGAATTTGTCCGCGACATGAACAGGCGTTTGCACAGGCTCGGTCTAATCAAAAACGAAGAGGCGCCGGGACCCGAATACCAAACCGAAGAGGCAACTCGCGAATTCATTCGAAATGAAGCTTGGGGCCATCATGCGTCGTGCTCGAATAAGATCGGCGCGGATAACGACCCATCCGCTGTTCTGGACAGCCGTTTTCGCGTGCGTGGGGTTGCGGGATTGCGAGTGGTCGATGCATCCGTATTTCCACGGATTCCGGGGTACTTTATCGTCAGCGCCGTTTACATGATCAGCGAGAAGGCAACCGATGTCATTGTCGAAGCAGTGGAACAGCGGTCCGGAACGGCTGTAGCTCAATCGGCCCGTTAACGCGGAAAGCGGAAGAGTTGAGCGGGGTTATTTACCAAAATCCTGGTCCGCATGGCTTCATTCTGAGTCCACTGCGCCAAAAGGTTGAAGAGAAGAACATCGTCAGGTTTGCTGGCTGAGGTTGCATATGGCCAATTGGTTCCCCAGAGCAGCCGGTCTGGGGCTTCTTTTATAAAACCCTTAGCAACCATGCTTCCATCGGAGTATTCAGGCGGTCCTAACTTACTAACTGTTTCAACGCCGGACAGTTTGGTCCAGGCATTTCCTTTCTGCATCAGACGGCAAAGCAGATAGAAGACAGCGCTCCGGGTATCCAGCGCGTGACCAAAATGGTCAAAGACAACCGGAACGGGAAGGCGTTTCCACATACCGGCGCCTGCCAATATCTGCCCAGTGGAAGCATTTACCTGAATATGCCATCCCAGATCCGCAATTCGCTTTGACAGGGGGTCTATCATTTCAGGACTGGTTGCGCCTGACTGGACAAGGTTAAAGCGGAGGCCACGGACACCGGCGGCATCCAACCGCTTGAGCTCGGCATTTGAAACCGTGGCATTCACGACAGCGATTCCGCGGGCGGCATCCCCGAACCGATGCAGTGCGTCCACCAGGCAAGTATTGTCGGTCCCATAAGTGGACGGCTGGACGGCTACGTGACGCGTGATCCCGAGACGTTTCTGGAGCAAAAGATAGTCCGCTGCCGTTGCGTCCGGTGGGCGGAGAATTGCTGACGGATCGGGCGGAAACCGTGAATCATAAATGTGGTGATGGACGTCGGTGGCATGAGCCGGCGCCGGAAGCGGCTTGAGCGGTGTTTGGGCATCCACTCGCGCGCCGACGATACCGGCCGCACCAAGATACAGGAATCTTTCCAGGAACAACCTACGGTTACCCATGTGAATTTCCGTTGACAAATTGGTCTGACCAGAATACCATCTATCTCAGCCAGTTACTAAGAAATCAGGAGCCATGTTTTCTCCGAAACGACTCTTTCTTGCTGCCTTTGTCTTTGCGCAAGTATGCCTGCCGGCCAGCGATCCGGTCTTCCCGTACGGCGCCGTCTACTTCCGCAAGTCAAATCCGCCCGAAGCGGATTGGGAAAAGGATTATCAGACGGCGGCTCGAACGGGAATGAATATGTTCCGCCACTGGGTGATGTGGTCCGCAGTGGAGACCGCGCCGGGTCAATACGATTGGCGCGACTATGACCGCATGATGGAGCTTGCCGGGCATAACGGCATCCAGACGGTGCTGGCGGAACAAATAACCGCCGCTCCGGAATGGGCGTTCCGCCAGTTTCCCCAAGCGCGCTTCGAAGCACAGGATGGATACAAAGGAGTGCCCCAGTACTCCGGTTCCAGCGCGACGGGCGGATTCCCCGGTTTGTGTCTAGACCATCCTGAGGTGCGCGAACACGCCGGAGCATTTCTGAAAGCGATGGCCACGCGCTACAAGGGCAACCCGGCATTGTATGGCTACGACCTCTGGAATGAAGGCAACACCAGCGGCGGCGCAGGGGCGTACTTCCAAGCGGCCTCCAGCGCGTACATTCCCAACGAGCATCGCGGCACCGGCGTGGGCCGGATGTATTGTTACTGCCCGGCGTCGATCGCGGAATTTCACAAGTGGCTGCAGAAGAAATACGGCACCGTGCAGGCGCTAGGAAAAGCGTGGCGCCGCTATAGTTTTGCGGATTGGAAAGACGTTCAACCCTCGCGCACCGGCGGGCCGTATCCGGACTGGCTGGATTGGGTTGAATTTCGAGAAGACCGGGCGCACGAACTGCTTCGCTGGAGACGCGATATCATTCGCTCGGCAGACACAAAGAGCAAGATCACCATGCACGGCATCGCTTATTCACTGGAAGCGTTGCCTAGCGTCTCGGCCAACGACTGGCGAGCGGCGGCGGAGGTGGATAGCTACGGCTTTACGTGGGTGAATGCCCGCAAAGGAAACGAGCCCTGGAAGCAATATCACGCGGTTGACCTGGTGCGAGCGGCATCGCGCGGGAAACAATTCTGGCATGCGGAGATGCAGGGCGGCCCGCTTTGGATGCAGGCAGAGGTAACGAACCGGCCGCTCGAAGACGCGCGCAAACCGGATGAAAAAGATCTGCGGGTCTGGAACATGGTGTCGCTTAGCGCGGGTGTCAGCGGCGTACTCTATCTGCGGTACCGCCCGCTGCTGGATGGTCCGCTGTTTGGCTCGTTCGCACCCTTTGCGATGGACGGCTCCGCCACGCCGCGATCGGATATGGCAGGTAAGTTTGCGAAATGGACGAACGCCAATCCCGATTTATGGAAGTCACCGCCGGTGAAAGGCGATATCGCGATTGTGTTTGCGCCTGAATCAGAACGGTTTAATTTTGCGCAACAGGGAAATACATCGTATTACGCCGCCTCCGCGCGAGGCGCGTATGAAGCTTTTTTCGATTCGAATATACAGCCGGACTGGGTACATATAGACAACATCGAAGAGTACTCAACTGTCTACCTACCGTATCCCGTGATGCTGACGGAAAAGACAGCTCTGAAGCTGCGGAACTATGTAAGCAATGGCGGCACTTTGATCAGCGAAGGACTTCCAGGTTACTTTGGCGATGGCGCACATGCCGGCGCCACGCAGCCGAACCTCGGATTGCAAGAGGTCTTTGGGGCAAAGGAAGAGGATGTCGATTTCACGCCGGACCTGCTTGAAAACCTGACGCTTCGGATGGGCGGCCGCACGTTGGGCGGGCGCTACTTCAAACAAGTTTACCGGCCTACTTCGGGTAAAACCATCGGACAGTATGCCGATGGATCAGTAGCCGCGGTCGAGAACCATTTCGGCAAGGGGAAGACGGTCCTGATCGGTACGTTTCCCGGGGCGGCGTATTTCAAAAAGCCGAATCCAGAAGCGAGGGCGATTTTCCAGAGCCTGCTGCCGCAAAAGCAGAGGATCACGGTGAGCGAAACAGGCGTTATTGCGCGCCTACATCAGGGCGCGGGCGGGCGCTATTTGTGGGTTGTGAACCCAACTCGCCAGACGAAGTCTGTTTCAATTGACCTGAGCGGCGATCCGGACGGCGCCACGTGGACGTCGGCAAAAGATTTGTGGGAAAGCGCGGGAACCGGAGTGAACGGTAAAAGCATCCGGCTGACAGTTCCCGATAGAGATGCAGCGGTGCTGCGGTTAGAGAAGTAGCACCATCGGAAGTACAACGGGAGGAATGCCATGTATAACTGCATTCGTTTACTAGTGTTGTCCCTGTTCGGACTCACTTACGCCTGGTCTCAAATATCCAGCGGCAATATTGTGGGAATTGTTGAAGACCCTAGTGGGGCGATCGTCCCAAACGCCGAACTGATCATCAAGCAGGGCACCACGGGAGAATCGCGCACCACGCGCAGCAATGCTAATGGTGAATTTAAGATTCCGTACCTGAACCCTGGCGACTACGCGCTCACGACTACCGCGAGCGGGTTCAAATCGAACACGTTGAGTAACATCACGCTGCGAGTTGATCAAACCATAAATCTTCGAATTATTCTTGAAATCGGCAAATCGAGCGAGACGGTTGAAGTCACGGGATCAGCGCCGTTGGTGGATTCCGCAACCTCCTCATTGGGACAAGTGATCGAGAACAAGCAGATTCTCGACCTTCCGTTAAATGGACGGAATCCCTTTGCGCTCGGCCTGCTATCCGGTAATACAACGCCGATGTTCGGAATGAATTCCAATCTGCCGTTTATCGCGGGCGGGGGCCGGTTCTCAGCCAATGAAGTCACACTGGACGGCGTTGACAACAACACGGTGTCAAACGCAGGCGCAATCGGCAGAAATGGAATTGCGGTGGTGCCCTCCGTTGATGCAGTTCAAGAATTCAAAGTAAAGACCAGCACCTTCTCCGCGGAATTCGGCCACGCCGCCGGAGCAGTGGTGAACGCCACTATCAAAAACGGGACCAACCAGATCCATGGGACCTTGTTCGAGTTTCTGCGCAACAACGTGCTTGACGCGAACAATTTCTTCACAAACGCCGCGGGGCTGCCACGGCCTCCCTTTCATCAAAACCAGTTCGGCTTTGCCCTGGGCGGGCCGGTTGTGATTCCGAAGGTCTACAACGGCCACAATCGCACGTTCTTCTTTGCCGACTATCAGGGCTATAGACAGACCAGTTGGCAGAACACCACGTCCGGCACTTCCATTGCGGATATCCCCCCGCCTGCGATGCGCACCGGCGATTTCTCGAGCGTGAGAACATTGATCTTCGATCCGAGCACACGGCGGGTGGGACCAAACGGCGTTGTCATCGCCACTCCGTTCGCCGGCAACAGGATTCCTTCGAACCAATTAAACGCTACGTCCCTGGCTATAACCGGGCTACTGCCCGCACCTAACTTTGGCGCACCCGGCGCAGTGGCGCGCAACTTTTTCTATCAACCGGTGCAGTTTTCCAATACTGACCAGGGGGACATCCGGGTCGATCAATCGATCGGATCCAATAACAATTTCTATGCCCGCTTTTCCATCAGCGCCAACGACCAACCAGCGGTAGGCAATATGCCCGGCTTCATCGGCGGCGGCGCTTCTTCAGTTAACAACGCCGCGCAAGGCGTCCTATCCGATGTTCATATTTTTTCGCCTTCGCTGGTGAATGAATTCCGTTTCGGCTATGTCCGCCACAACGGCAGCCTGGTAGGAACGGGGCAAAGCGGCGCCGACTTCGCCCAGAGGAACAACATGGCGCTATTTCCCGCTCCGCTACTGGGCTTTCCCAGCATCTCGTTTAACTACTCGGGCCAGCTTTCGGGCACCGCTCAGTTTACGCAATGGGGGGGAGGCGATCCGAATCTCAACATCGAAAACCGCTTCCAATGGGCCGATAACGTCAGTTGGACGCATGCCAACCATGCCTTCAAATTCGGCGTGGATCTGCGGCGCGAGCGCTTTGACACTTTGAAAGGGACACCGTTCTTCGGCAACGAGATTTATGGAGCTACCTTTACCTCGAGTTCCAATTCGGCCGGCTCCGGTTTACCGTTCGCGGACTTCCTGCTAGGGTATCCGAGTTTCATACAGGGCACACCGATGCTCGATTGGGGCCGGCAGCGGTCCGTTTATTTCGGCGGATTTTTCCAGGACGATTGGAAGATCAACCGGCGATTGACGTTGAATCTGGGGCTGCGCTACGAGCTATTCACACAGCCGGTAGACGCGCGCAATTTGGGCAGTTTGTTCAATGTGCAGACAGGTCAATATGCATTGCCCGGCCAGAATGGTTATTCCGCGGCTATTGTGGATGGCGATCACAACAACTTCGGCCCCCGCGCAGGGTTTGCCTTGCAAGCCACATCAAAATTAGTTTTGCGCGGCGGCTACGGACTTTTTTTTGGAGCGCGCGACCAAAACCAACAAGTCACGCAATTTTCAGGGAATCTGCCGAACGTGCCAACAGTCTCTCTGCCTGCTGTTTCGGCAACTCAGACTGTGACGCCGCCATTTACGATTAACACGCCCATCAGGATTGTTCCCACTGACCCCTCACTGAATTCCTTTACGCCGGCTAACCCGTTTGTCGGCACCATCCGTACGGCGGGCTTTCATGATTCGCGCAACCCGATGCTGCACCAGTTCAACTTTGATATTCAGTATCAGCTTACGCCCACAATTCTACTGGAGACTTCCTACAGCGGAGCGATTGGACGGGACCTTTCCTCTTTGTTTATCAATGGAAACCAAATTCCTTTCTCGCAAGCGTTGACTGGAAATAACAGGCAGGCCAACCGGCCCTTTCCGAACATCAACGGAACTGTCCTGGTAACCAACTCCATAGCTTCGAATAACTATAATTCCGCTAACTTCAGGCTTGAGAAGCGTTTCTCAAAGGGCCTTGCCATGTTAGTGAACTATACGATCCAGAAGAATTTGGAATCGGGCGGGGCCGGACCGGACGCCTATACTCAAAACGGCGGCACGAGCGTTGCGATGGATTCTTACAACATTGGACGCGAACGCTCTTACGCGCCGATCGACGTGCCGCAAGTATTTTCCACAAGCGTGGGATACGACTTGCCATTCGGGCCGGGTAAACGCTGGTTATCCCACGGCGCGGTCGGGAAGATCGCTGGGGACTGGCAGATAAACACAATTGTTTCTCTACGCGGCGGTTTTCCGACAGATATTCGCACGAACGTGCTGCCACCCATTTTCAACACATTCAATGTTCCTGACCGTGTGACGGGACAACCCATGGTGGCGCCTGACTCCAGCGTGGACGGTTACTTTAATCCGGCTGCATTTACAGTTCCAGGTACAGTGCTGAGTTCCACCGGCGCCGCCATCCAGAAATTTGGCGACGCCGCACGGCGCGTGGCGCGCGGCCCGGGGTCAAGAAACGCCGATCTGTCCATTTTCAAGAACATGAGGTTCACCGAGCGCTTCCTGCTGCAATTCCGGGCCGAGTTTTTTAACTTCACGAACACGCCAACATTTTCGTTGCCGTCGGCAAATAGTCCAACGCTGACCTGCATCGGCGCGCCGGGCAGTGCCTGCAATTCCAACAACCCGAACTTCGGTAAGCTTTCGAACGGCCAGGCAACAGGGCGGCAGATTCAGTTCGGATTGAAGCTCTATTTTTAAGAGGAGATGCTTTTGCGGACCATTGTTGTGCTTTTTGTAGCACTGACTTTCATCAGCCAGAGTAGCGCGGCGGAAGGGCCAAAGGTAGAACAGCCGGTCTTTCCGTACGGCGCTGTTTATTTTCGAAAGTCGAATCCACCGGAACAGGATTGGGCGCGCGATCACAAGACGGCGGCGCGGATCGGCATGAATACATTCCGCCACTGGTTCATGTGGTCGGCTATCGAAGTTGCTCCAGGAAAGTACGACTGGCGCGATTATGACCGCATGATGGACCTGGCCGCACAGAACGGCATCAAAGTAGTGATCGCGGAGTTGGTGACGGCGGCTCCCGAATGGATGTTCCACAAATATCCGCAGGCTCGCTACCTGGCGAGTGACGGGACGGTGGTAAATAGCAGCGTTGGCGGCAGCAGCGCTACGGGCGGCTTTCCCGGGCTGTGTCTGGACAATCCCGAGGTGAAGGCTGCCGCCGAGAAATTTCTGGCTGCACTGGCGGAGCACTACCGCAACCATCCGGCGCTGCTCGGATACGACCTTTGGAACGAGAACACTTACAACGGCGGCAACCCCAGAAAGATGTACTGCTACTGCGACGCTACGAAAAGAAAGATGCGCGAGTGGCTGCGGGGCCATTATGGGACTCTAGAAAAAACCGGACAGGCGTGGAACCGCTACAGCTATTCCTCGTGGGAGGACGTTGACCCGCCGTATGACTTTGGTGGATATACGCAAAGCTTGGACTGGCTGCAATTCCGGATAGATAATGTCTTCGACTTACTGCATTGGAGAACAAAGTTATTTCGCGAGCATGACTCGAAACACCTGATCATCGCGCACGGCGTGGCGGGCACTTTGGACTCTTTGCCATCAAGCGCGCACGATGAATGGCGCTCCGCAGCGGAAGTAGATACTTGGGGTTTTACTTTCGTGGCGTCCCGCAAGGGCGATGAGCCGTGGAAACAGTATCAGGCGGTAGATCTAGTGCGGGGCGGATCACGCGGCAAACCATTCTGGCACGCCGAAGCGGAAGGCGGTCCGCTGTGGATGCAGCCGCAAGTGATCCGCCGGCCCCGCGACGACGGACGCATTCCCGATGACACGGATGTGCGGCTCTGGAACCTGGTCTCTTGCGCGGGCGGAGCAACGGGCATTCTCTATCCACGCTGGCGGCCGCTGCTGGATGGGCCGCTGTTCGGGGCTTTCGGACCTTTCGGAATGGATGGATCCGTCACTCCTCGCGCCGAAATGGCAGGCAAATTTGCGACCTGGGCCAATGCTCATCCGGATGTGTGGAAATCGCACCCGGTGAAAGGTGATATTGGACTTGTCTTCGCTCCTGAGTCAGAGATGTTTAACTACGTCCAGCAAGGTGACACGGAATTCTATGCGCAGTCGATCAAGGGCGCGTACCAGGCGTTTTTCGATTCCAACATTCAGGCGGATTTCGTCTCACTCGACGACTTGGCTCAGTACAAGATTGTCTATTTGCCGTACCCGGTGATGTTGAAGAAGGAAAGCGTGAATAAACTCCGGTCCTATGTGGAAGCCGGAGGCACACTGATTAGCGAAGGGTTGCCGGCCTACTTCGGAGATGAGGGCCGAGCCGGAGCCACACAGCCGAACTTGGGATTTGATCAGCTCTTCGGCGCGCGCGAGCAGTATGTCGAGTTTACTCCGGACTTACTTGATAAACTAACGCTCGAAGTGAATGGACACCAGGTCAACGGACGCTATTTTCTGCAGGAGTACACAGTAGCGGGAGGCAAGGCAGTTGGGCACTATGCAAACGGCCATGTGGCCGCAGTTGAAAATCAAGTAGGTAAGGGACGCACACTGCTCGTTGGTACTTTTCCCGGCGCCGGCTATGCCCTGCACCATTCGCCCGATGCAAAGGCTTTCTACGCGGAGCTTCTGAAGATGGCGAACGTACAGCCTCAGATTCATAACAATAACCCCGACACACAAGCACGGCTGCATTCCGGGCCGGGTGGAAGTTATCTTTGGATCACAAATCCCACCAGGAGTACGAAATCGGCTACAGTTTCCATCGATGAACACGGACCGCAGTTTCATACGGCCACCGACGTTTGGGGGAATAGCGCAGTTGCAGTCAGCGATCGCCGTATCACCGTGACGCTGGCGCCGCGCGATGGCGCTGTGATCGCTTTGCGTTAGTACTTATTCAAAAATCAATTCCGCATGCAATTTCAGAAGTTATTTTCACCGACTCGTTTTATGAGTCTATTTCTAGCCGCGGCGTCTCTGAGCACGCTTTCCGGACAAACTGATTGGCCAGTTTATGGACATGATCCAGGCGGAATGAAATACTCGCCGCTGGATCAGATCAACACCAACAACGTTAGCGGCCTGGTACGGGCGTGGACCTACCATTCGAACGCCGACGCCGCGCAATCCGCGTCCGCTGCATCTACGTCCGCGCGGGGCGGAAGAGCAAGACCGCGGCCGGTTTCCGAGGCGACGCCGCTGGTTATCGACAATGTTATGTATCTTCCCACCGCGTACAACACGGTGGTCGCGCTGGAACCCGAGACGGGCAAGGAAATCTGGAAATACAAAGTCATCAAGGCCCAGCCGGCCATGCGCGGCGTTTCCTATTGGCCGGGTGATAAGCTTTCGCCCGCGGAAATACTATTTGGCACGAGCGATGGCCGGCTCATCTGCCTGAATGCCAAAACCGGCAAGCCAGTTCCCGGATTTGGCATTCAGGGTGAGTTGAACCTCAAGACTGGGGTCGCGGATAAGTATCCGGATGCGCTTTACAGCGTTAGCTCCACTCCTATCATTCACAGAGACCTTGTCATGGTAGGCGCGCAGGTGCAGGAAGTTCCAAGCCAAGGCCCGGCCGGCGATGTGCGGGCGTGGGATGTTCACACCGGAAAACTCGCCTGGACATTTCACACCGTGCCGCGCGCGGGCGAACCGGGAAATGAGACCTGGGCTGGAGATAGTTGGAAAGAGCGCTCAGGGACAAACGCCTGGGCACCCATGACCTTGGATAGCGAGCGAGGACTGTTGTTCCTGCCGCTAGGCCAGCCCTCCTACGACAACTACGGCGCCGATCGCAAAGGACTGAACTTATACGGCGATTGCGTGGTGGCGCTGGATGCGAGCACAGGCAAGCTGCGATGGTATTACCAGTTTGTTCACCATGATATTTGGGACTATGACACTCCGGCTCCGCCTGTTCTGATTGATGTAGTCCGTGACGGTAAAACGATTCCTGCTATTGCGCAGATCACCAAGATGGGCCTGCTATTTATTCTGGACCGTTTGACGGGCAAGCCTATTTTTGGAGCGGAAGAACGGCCCGTGCCGAAGACGGATGTTCCGGGTGAGGAGAGCTGGCCCACTCAACCGTTTCCACTTAAGCCTAAACCGCTGGCACGAAACTCCTTCAAGAAGGATGAAATCGCCACTGTCACAGCGGAGCATCAGGAGTTTTGCACACAGCTGTTTAATACCGATGGAGGCATGTACAACGCCGGGCCATACACGCCGTTTCAGACTAAAGTGACGCTTTTGTTCCCCGGAAAGGCGGGCGGCGGTAACTGGGGCGGCGTCTCCTTTGATCCGAAGCTTGGCTATATTTTTGTGAATACGCAGGATCTGGGCGAGGCGGGCGCGATGGTCAAAGCGGAAGAGGAGGGTGCATCACCGGCTTATCACAAAGGCGGAACGCTGGGCCCTTTCTCGCGCTTCTGGGATCCGAAGAAGGAGTGGCCATGCCAGCAGCCGCCTTGGGGCAGGCTCAGCGCGATAAACGCCAATACCGGCGATGTAGTTTGGCAGATCCCCTTCGGTATAGTCGATGAATTAGAAGCAAAAGGCGTTCGCAATACCGGGTCACCGAATGCGGGTGGATCTGTTGTAACTGCGGGACACTTGCTTTTTATTGCCGCAACGACTGATCATCGCTTCCGCGCCTTCGATTCTCGTACCGGCAAACAACTTTGGGAAACCAAACTGGAGGCGGGCGGGCATGCGACTCCGATCACTTATCTGGGCCGCAATGGCAAGCAGTATGTATTAATCACTGCCGGTGGAGGATTTTCTTTTGATCATGTGGGCTCGGATAGCGTAGCCGCGTTTGCGTTGCCCTGAGAAATAACGGTATGCGCCGAACGATTCTGTTTCATTTGTTAGTCACCGGCATCGTGTTCGCGGCTGCGCCCGCAGCCATTGAGCAACCGCTGCCCTTCAGCCATAAGCAGCATTCCACTCTAGGACTCAAGTGCCAGGAGTGCCATCCGAATGCTGGCGGCGGCGAGCACATGGGTTTTCCGGCTGCCAGTAAGTGCATGGCTTGTCATGTACTCATTCAGAAAGACAAGCCCGACATCAAGAAGCTTGCGGAATACGCAAAATCGAAAGAGCCGATTCCGTGGAAGCGAGTCTACCGGCTACCCGACTATGTCTGGTTTAGCCATGGAACTCATCTCAGTGCGGGCGCGAAGTGCGAGAACTGTCATGGTGCAGTGGCCGAACAGGCGGCGATCGTGAAGACCACCAGCCGCTTTATGCAGGGTTGCATGAATTGCCATCAGCAGCACAATGCAAGCGTTGAATGTCAGACGTGCCATGAGGAGGCACATTGATTACTTAACGAACCGCCACGAACTTAATACAGACGGGGCTGGGTGTCTGCACTGACTTGCCGGCCGGCGTGAGCCGGCCCGTCTTCTGGTCGACGTGAAACAGAACAATATTATCGGAATCCTGATTGGCGGCGAATAGATACTGTCCGCTTGGATCGAGCGCGAAGTAACGGGGCGTTTTTCCGCCGGTTGGAGTCTGTCCTACAAGCGTGAGGCTCCCGGTCCGCGAATCAATAGAGAACTGGGCGATACTGTCATAACCGCGGTTAGAGGTGTAGACAAAGCGTCCACTAGAGTCCACTTCGATTTCGGCGCCGGTGTTTTCGCCCGAATAGTACTCAGGCAGCGCGGAGACGTTTTGAAATTCGTGCAAACTCCCGCTGGCAGCGTCGTAATGAAAAGCGCTCACGCTGGATTGAATTTCGTTGATTACATAGACGTAGCGTTCATCCGGCGTAAAGGCCAGGTGCCTCGGACCCGCACCCGGCTGGACCGTGACAAACGGCGGATCATTTGCCGTGAGCAACGCTTTGGCGGTATCGATGCGATAGGAAAAGATTTTATCCAAGCCTAAGTCAGTTACCAGCAGGAAGCGGTTGTTGCGCGGAATATTGACCGAATGCTCGTGGGGCCCGGTCTGCTTTGCCGGATCTTTGCTGGAGCCCGTGGCCTGAAAAAACGAAGCAGGCTCTTGCAGACTACCGTCGTCGCGTATGCGCAGGGCAGCGGTACTGCCCGTGCGGAAATTCGCGACAAACAAGCTTTTACCTGTTTTGTCGACGAGTAAGTGACAGGGGCCGCCGCCATGCGAGGAAACGGTGTTGAGTAAGGTTAGTTTTCCGCTCTTGAAATCGATGCGGAAGGCACTGACAGTTCCCTCTGCTACAGCGCTCACGGAATACAGATAATGCTCATCAGGGCCAAGGGCGATAAAGGACGGGCTGGCGATGGCGGCGGCCAACCCAAGCGGCGTGAGTTCGTGGTTTGAAGAATGGTAGCGGAAGGCGTAGATCCCCTTACTATCTTTTGTAGTAAAAGTTCCGGTAAAGACCAGATAATCCGTCTTGATGGAGGCGGCCTTCGTGGCCGCCGCGCAGGCCAACAGATTCGCGAGTAATAAAGCTGACGACGAAAGGGTTCGCATGTTTTGCCGGTTTAAAAGATAAGCTTGAGCGCAAACTGAACATCTCTGGGTAAGTTTACCTGCTGGCTAATCACACCCGCGGTAGACGATCCGATCACGGTGCCGGGCAGGCCAAATTGCGGGTGATTGAGGGAATTGAAGGCTTCCGCGCGGAACTGAAGCTTGACGTTTTCGAAAACAGAAAACTCCTTGTCCAAGGAGATATCCAAGTTGACTATCCCCGGTCCACGCAAACTCGAGAGCAAGCGTCCGACGTTCCCGTAGGTATACGGGGCGGGCGCGGTAAAAGCAGCGGTGTTGAAGTAATCATTCAATCTGTTTGAGATTGATCCGTCCACCGTTTGCGTCTCACCGTTCCAGTTTGGCCGCTGCGTTCCTTCGAAAGAACCCAGCGTGCTGGAAGCCATGGTGAGGCCAAGCGGAACTCCGCTACGAACCGTGCTGATGCCGGCGATCCGCCAGTTGCCGAGTATCTGGGTCACGAATCGCCCGTTCCCAAGAAGCGCATGGCCGCGACCGAACGGCAGTTCATAAAACGCGTTTAGCGTGAACGACTGGGGCGCATCGAATGGCGCCAGCGCGCGTTCACTGCGCCGATTGTTCGGATCTTGAAAGGCCGTGCCCGTGATCGATTCACCAGGGAAGCCGGTCTCGGTCGGGTTTGGCACATCGTCGATTAGCTTTGAAAATGTGTACGACACGAGGATGTTTAAACTGTTGGCTACCCGGCGGCGAACAGTCAGTTCAAACGCGTGATAAATCGAGGAACCGTAGGATGCATCGCCCGCGGTGACGGCGGAGAACTGCGGATACGGTAGCAGCAGTTGTCCGTAGGAGATGGCCGGAGTATTCAAGGCAGATCCGGCGGGCAGCTGTCCGTAGAAAGGGTTTGTGACTTTAGTGGTCAACTTACTGCCAAGCGCCAGATCCTGGTCCGGCAAGGCGTTGTAATTCAGATCTCCGTTCAAGTGAAGTCCGCGGCTGGCCGCGTAAGCCGCCTCCAGCACAAACTGGCCCGGCAGCGACTGTTGAATCCCAAAGTTCCACTGGTAGGAAGCGGGATCGAGGTGCTCACGATCCAAACCCACGATGGCGTTGCCCAGCAAAGTGGCAAGGCCCAGTGAACTTTGAGTAGCACGCGTGAGGCCGCCCGGATAGGGATTTGATAGATAATTTGTAGGCGTCAATCCGTCGATTGACCCGACCCACGCGGTCGAACTTTGGTAGCCGCTGATGGGGATGGAATTTCCATTGAACGCGTTAGGCGTGGGAGGTCCGTAGAAAATTCCGAAACCGCCCCGAACGACCGTGCGCGGCTTCACCATGTAGGCGAATCCAAAGCGAGGAGCGATGTCACCCCATGAGGAGTTGTATTGCCCCCTGGACAATCCGTTAACGCCGGGAAACTCAAGACCGCCTGTCAAGTTAAACCCTGGAACCGTCAGTGGCGAAGGCGAAGTGAAATTCAGATCGGTTGTGCGGTTATACCGTTCAGCCCAAGGACCGGCGTGGTCCCAGCGGATACCCAAATTTAAGGACAGACGAGAGGTGACCTTCCAATCGTCCTGAAAGAAGCCTCCCCAGGCGCGGTATAGCAGGGCCTCGCCGGGCCCGTTCGTGGTTATGCTTCCGCTCCCGAGGCCTAGAAGATAGCTCGCAAACGCAAGACCACCCGTGCTGCTGGCAGCGAGCGGGTTGGGGCCTTGTGTCAGGCTGGGCGTGAATGTGTAAGAAGAATTGGCTACGGAGTTACGGTTCGTATTGAAACGCTTTACCGTGAACCGGCCACCGAACTTCAGGGTATGCGTGCCCAGCGTGCGGGTGAGATTTCCGTAGTTGTTGAAGTTATCGTAACCGTCATTCAGGAAGCCGCAGCTTCCGATGAAGCCTCCACCAACGCCGGAAGCCAGGAGAGGAACGCCTAGACCGCTGACCGCAACAACCGGGAAACATGGACTTAATGCCGGCTGTAACTGGTTTAGATAAGAGGGGAACCCGAGATCGACGGGATTGAAACCCACGGCGGGAGTAATCCGGTTCAGCGTGTACCGGACGAAGCTGGAACTGAGTTCCAGAACCGTGGAAGGACTCAATACGCTTGTAAAGTTCGCGGTGGCCTGGCGGCTATTGTCATATTCGTTTTGCGCGTTAATTGGTGTGGCAACCAGAAAATCTTTGCCATACAACAAGGGCCGGCCCGTATCGGTCTGGTTAATGGAAGCGCGGACAAATAACTTATTGGAATCATTGAAAGTGTGATCGATGCGCGGAGAATAGGCGTCCTTTACCAGCGGAGCAGATGAGTCGGAAGTGAAGTTATTGGCGCCGGTGAAAGGCGCTCCGGGTAAATTGGCCATCGGCAGGTGCTGCAGGATGGCTAGCGCTACTGGATCCTGACGCGAAACCGGAATTCTATTTCCAGAGAAGGCGGCTCTGGTATAAGTGCCGGGAGCGCTGGGGTTGGGAACAGTTGACACCGGATCGTAAATGGTCACGGGTTGGCCGCTTTGGTTCCTTGTGCTGGAAAAATCGCCGATGCGCTGACCGTTCGTGGGCAAAGAAGCGGTGACCGGATAGCCTTGGACCCATCGCAAACCTTCGTAAGAGAAGAAGAAAAACGTACGATTGCGCCCGTTGTAGAGGTGGGGAATGACCACCGGTCCGCCAACTGTCGCGCCAAACTGATTAAACGTGAACGCGCCCTTCGTTTGTCCCGCTTGATTCAGAAAAAAGTTAGTCGCTACCAGTTTGCTATTTCTTAGAAATTCGAACAGGTCGCCGTGGACCTGATTTGTTCCCGACTTGGTGATGACGTTGACCACCCCACCTGTTGTGTCAGTGAACTAGGGGCTATAGTTATTCGTTTCCACCTTGTACTCCTGCACAAGATCGACGGACGGGTAGAATCCAGGGCCATTGAAGGCGGCATTCGAATTCGCCCCACCGTCGAGAAGAAATAGGTTCTGATTTGGGCGCGATCCGTTGACGGAGACGAATTGATCGGTATAAAACGAATAGGCGACACCGGTGAACGACAAGGCGGCTCGGACGCCCGGCACCAAGGTAGCGAATGCGTAACTATTCCTGCCATTTAGCGGTAGATTGACAATGGTGCTGTTGTCAATCGTTTGTCCCAACGTGGCGGTATCAGATTCAAGCAGCGGCGCGGACGCCGTGACGGTTACTTCCTGATTTACCGAACCAAGAGACAGAGTAAAATCGAGCCGCGCACTCTGCGCAACATCTAGTTTCAGGCCGGTCTGGACGATTGTTTCAAAACCTGTCTTCTGAATACGAAGATTGTATACGCCAGGCTCGAGCAGGACTAATGTGTAATATCCTTCATTATTCGTCTTAGTAGACCGTTGCGCATCGGTAGCACCACTTGTTAGTGTTACTTGTGCATCCGCGATAGGCGCCTTGGAGGAATCGGTTAAGACGCCCGTTAGTTGAGCCTTGTCTGTCTGAGCGGATAAGACCGTGGCAGTGAGTCCAATCATGCCGGCAAAGCATGCAAACCGGCGCAAAACGTGGTGGTTGGAAATCATTTCTTGCTCCTGGTCAGAGCTGGCCTGCTTGCCTGGCTCGCAATGGTCCACCGGTCTGACCATTACGGTATATCAGACGTCTTAGTGGCTGTCAAGCCCCTGGTTACTAATTTTTATGATTTTTCTAACTGCCCGGGAGTTAGAGATTGGCGATATCTGCGATATCATTGTCGGGATTCGCAAGGAGAGTAGTGCCGTCAGCCTCGAGGAGACGCCCATTAAGGTCCATCACACCCGTACGGCGAACCACGCTCACCGAAAGCGCCTTCGAGCAACTCATCTCCTACGTAGTGAATGGGAGTTGGAAATCGGGCGATCGTATACCCGCTGAGCGCGATCTTTGCCAACAACTGGGCATTGCCCGCACGTCTTTGCGCGAAGCGCTCAAAGCGATGGAACTGATTGGAATGCTGGACAGCCGCGTGGGCGACGGAACATTTGTATGCCCGCGCTCGGAATTTCTGTCCCGGCCGCTGCTTTGGGCTTTCACCGGCACGGACCACGCCGAACTGCGCGACATTATGGAGGCGCGAACGCTGATTGAAGAAAATCTGGCCGGCCTGGCGGCGGAACGCGGGTCCGAGGAAGAGATCTCCGCCATCGAGCAGGCGGTTCAAATGATGCGTGACAGCATTGAACGAGGCGATTCGATTCTCGAAGCCGACCTGGCATTCCATCTGGCGATCGCGTCGGCGGCACATAACGAGGTGTTGCGCAATGCGGTCCAGTTGCTTCGGAATCTGATGCGGCAGTGGCTGTATTTTAAGCTGCTGCTGCCGGATGTCCCACAAATTGTAGTGAAGCGCCACGAAACAGTTCTGCAGGCAATCCGGCGGCGCGATCCGAGCGCGGCGCGCGCGGCCATGCGAAAGCACCTGGATGAAACCGTCGCGCTGGTCACTCAAGTGATGAAGCAGCGGCAGGCAAAAACCGGGAGAAGTTGAGAGCTCGCTCTGCCTTGTGTTGCCGTTTGCCTCGCCTCGGACGCCCGTAACCGCCGGCTGCCTGGAAGCGCTTGCCTATGCCGTTTACTTAG
>Ga0193743_1001462_pt1 | contig 17637 bp, 22 predicted proteins | sample L2c2metaG_FD_143038 | JGI IMG/M metagenome (GOLD analysis project Ga0193743, IMG submission 143038) | Soil microbial communities from a riparian zone of the East river system, Colorado, United States - L2c2 | ecosystem: Environmental > Terrestrial > Soil > Riparian zone | place: USA: East River...
GCAGCTTATGCCCTTGTGAAGTTTAGAAGGGGCCTCGTCAACCCATATCAGGTACAGGCCGTGTTTACAAGGAATCGAAGGCAGGGGCATCTCACGCGAGGCTCGCACTTGAAGCTTGAAGCTTGAAGACTTGGAACCATCGACACTTCAAGTGTATTGGATTGCTTTTGGCGATTGCCGCAATTAGAGAAGCCAGAAGCCGCCCGCGGATGGATTAAAAATAAGATTTGACACCCCCGACAATATTCGACGATCCCATTCTTTTTTTTACCCGCCTAATCAGTAAGAAGCCCCTTGGCTCTCCATCTTCCTGATTTATGAGCCAAATGACATGGCGATGGATACTCTCGCAAATCACAAAGGAAAACATAACCTTGAATTTGGCCCATATAATTGTCTGCGTAAATGATTCCTACGGTATTTTTTTTTTTTATCTTGATCAAACCTTCCTTTTTGTGGGCAGGCTCTTGGGTAGGCTCTAGCCTCTTTTTCAATTAAAAAGGACGCCATTTCTACCAGAAGGGATCGGGTTTATTTGAATACATCGGCAGGTTTTCTTGCAAGTTGCCCAACACCGACGGCTATAACTCGAAGAAATAATTAGGATTTCAGGGACGCCCTGTACTTAACTCCGTAGTCAGGCACTTGGTTAGATCAGTTCAGATGAACATTACATAAATTCTTTCAAGCTCGATGACTTGTCTCGTATGTAGTGGAGTAGACAGAAAACTGGGCGGTTAACTCTCGTCCGTCTGTTAATAAGGATAAGATAAACACAAAAATTCATACGAAAACAATGCGGAAACGTCCATTCGGGAATTCGAAGGGCAAAAGAGGCGATGTGTGCAAGCTGGGTTGAATGCATGAAGGTACTACGGATATATGAATAAAACGGTATTACAACAACAAAGACAAGAGAGAGCAGGTGTGGATAAATAAGTTAATACCAAAAAAAAAAAAAAAAACAGTGCCGGTGTGGGTGTGGTTTATAGGTGAAAAGCAATTATAGAGTCGAAAGGCATCTCTATAATTGTATAGTCCCAATGTAATGGTCTCCATCCAACGACTAATCCTTCGCTTGGGTCACAGGAGCATCATCCATCCTCAAACTGTCCAACTTCAACGGACTACCGGACACAACAGGTTTCCCCGCAAGCGGACTGCTGCGGTTATCATGGCGCCGCCCAAGGAGTGTGGCGTTACCTATGTTCAATTCGAATCTTTTGTGACCTGCCCGTCTGCCAGCTGAACGTGTCTTAATAGCGGCGGAAGGGGTAACATTGGCGCCAATGCCAGCACCGGCCGAAGTGACAATTCCATCCTTCAACCCTGCGCGTCCGTTCATTACAGACCGATGAGGCTGGTCCATATGTTCTTGCTGATAATACGGCTGACGATAAGGCTCGTTCTCCTCGGGTTCACTCTCGTCCTCCTCAGCCTCGCCGTCTTCATCTTCCTCATTCAACCCAGTCAAAAACCCACGCGCACCAGCACCACCACGACCGTTGTATTTCCGCCTCCTGGCACCCTCTTCTTCCATTCGATGAACAGCATAGGTAATATCAAAGGCCTCTTTGAGTGTAGCGACCCCTGGGCTTCGACCCTCATGTACTCGACCGCCTCGCACCGCGGTGAGCAATGGTGAGTCTAATGGTCGTAATTCCTTGATATGACTATAGACGGACGACATTTGTGGGGGAGGGGCGGGGGCGGGGGCGGTGGTAGCCCAGGGATGCGCCAAAAATTCGTCGATCGTGTATCGTTGGGTAGGATCCACACATAGTAAATGTGTGATAAGGTCCTTGGCTACACGGTGTTTGATAAATGGATAGAGGGCGGTAGAACCAAAAACATACCCGAATGGCTAATGTCATCCCACCATGGACTCAGAAAAGTGTAATATCCTTTTGAAACTTTCTCTGTCAGAACGTTGATGCTTTCGTCATAGAAAGGGGGAAATCCGCAGAGCAAAGTATAGAGGACACAGCCTAAGGCCCACATATCGACGCTTTTACTATATCGTTCGTCTTTCACGATTTCCGGCGCAGTATAACCCACTGTACCGCAGGGCGTCATCGTTTCTTCGTTCCAGACGACTTTACTTAGACCGAAATCAGCAATCTTGACCCGTCCTATACCTCCACCTCCAACGCCAGGGATGAATTCGCCTTCGTCCGCCTTCTCTTCGTCATATGGACGATGAATTGGGGCCTTTGACGGAATGATAGGAATAGGTTCATAAAGAAGGTTTTCAGGCTTAATATCTCGATGGACGACGCCGCGTTCCTCGTGCAGATATCTAATACCGTGGACTACTTGAAGAATGACATGACGCGCGAGATGTTCGCTGAAGTAGGTGAGCTTGACGATTTGATGAAAGAGCTCCCCTCCTTCCATTACTGTAGAATGTGTAAAAGAGTTAAACATATTGCTTGGAAATTAAGGCGCACATTCCATTATAAGAAAATAATGGTCTTCGGATTCCAAAAAAGAGTACAGTTTGACAATGGAGGAATGCGAAGTACCCCGCATAATCTGTACCTCTGGAATTGCGTGAGCAAGTCGATGCACAGAAGATTAAGAAAAAGATACCTTTGAGGATATTCGCTCGCTGTAGAAGAAAGTGAGCATAAGGGCTACAGGAAAGCACGCGATGGGAGGCCAAGGTGAAAAGGCACCTCTGTAACGCGCGGCTTTTTCTTGAACTGGGGATTCAAGTGTTTGTCGCCTTCCTGTCATGCAAGAATGAAAGGCCGCGCGTAGGAGGATAATATTAAGAAAGATGAAAGGTGAAATGTGAACAATTAGTGGGATGAAAGGGAAAGGGGAGGTACTTCAAACGGGTTTGAACTCACTTGAGAAGCATTAAGTTCGTACTTGCGGACGGCTTTGACTAAGAATATATGGTTTAATCAGAAGTTTGAGATCAAACGAAGAACATACTAGCAACACGGTTTCCAGTGGATATTTCGAGAGCTCGGAAGACATTTGAAAAGGCACCACTACGAAAAAAGATCAGAAATGGAGAGATTACAGATCAGTGATAAGAAGACGCACTCGCCCATCTTGACTTCTAATTTGAAATTCTCGAGACCTTTGTAGGTCTGCATGGTAGATTGTTCCTTTCTTTCTTCGTCTACAATGATTTGGGCAGCCACTGGCACTACTGGAGTATGGGTGGTTCGAGGTTGATGTTGTGGTAAGTCACGTGAGTTTAAGGGAGGAGATGTATTATTGCGATGATGGTGTCTACCATGTCGGATGAGATCTTATAAAGAGGGTAAGGAGGAGACTGTGTAAAACAATGAGCAACGTACTTTTGAAAGCGTCGACAACGCCGGTACCTGGTGGCATCTGAGGAGGAAAATGAGGAGCAGAAGGAATGGTTTCAAGCAAGCGACCTTTAAGTACTAACCGTGTGAACTATGACGACACATACCATCCATGACGTACAACCATTTCTCGCTAAATAAAGTAATATATACCCACGATCCGGCTCTCTTGAATTCTTCATGATATGAGTGGACTCGCAGACGAACTCCTTGCAGACCTCGAAGACCTCTCTGGTGGAGAGGAGCAGGAAGAGCGGCAACCAGTTCAATCAGATTTCAATGGCTTAAAGCGTAAGACTGTCGACTTAGACCATGACATGTCTGCGGAAGATGACGACGACGAACAACCGGACGGACCTGATGGTAAACGCCTAGAAGTTGGAGCGTTGGTATTGGAGGGTGGAATAAAGCCTGCAGAAGAATTGGATGCCGAAGATGTTCAACGCATGGAATTAGGCGCCATCGAGGATGTGAATAAGATCGCAAAGCTCGAAGGCAGCAAACGGATGACCGATATCCTAAAAGTTCGTCCCCATTCTCCATCTTGACCCAATTTTAACACTATTCAATACAGGAGATTGAGAAATTTCAAGCTAACCCCACTCCTCATGCTCAAATGGCTCTCCCTGCTCATCTCAACCCTGAATACAATATCATCGTGCAAGCTAACAACCTATCCGTTGACGTTGATAATGAGATTCTTGTCGTGCACAAGGTTAGTGATTACTCTTTTCTTATTTTTTAAACCCGGTCACTCACTGTCTCTTTGACCTCTAGTTTATTCGAGATCACTACGCTCCCAAATTTCCCGAACTTGAACAGCTAGTGACAGACCCCACCATGTTCATCAGATCAGTCCGTGTGCTAGCAAATAACCAGGTCATTGACGAACTCGTGCATATATTTCTCGACTCATTTTTCTGTTGTAGGACTTAACCAAAGTCGACCTTGCCGGTGTCCTCCCACCTGCGATCATCATGAGTGTAGTCGTAACAGCCACCACCACCTCTGGTAAACAACTCTCAGACCCGGAATGGGCTGCAGTGGAACGAGCTTGTGACCTTGCTGACCGTCTGGAGGAAGCACGCAAAAAGGTATATTGCTTACTTATCGTGTTCCGAGAATTATCGCTTACACACCCTTTTAATAAGATATTCATGTATGTCAGCTCTCGAATGAATATACTTGCACCCAACTTGTCAGCTATCGTTGGCACCACTACAGCTGCGAAACTTCTTGGTGTTGCTGGTGGTCTCGCAGGGCTTGCCAAGATGCCATCGTGCAACGTTCATGTATGTTAATTTCAGCCTTCAGCTTTTTTCCGTGACCCTCACTCACTCTCCTGAATTTCAGCTACTCGGGGCTCAGAGAAAAATAACTGCTGGATTCTCCACAGCTACTCAAAAGCGCCATACAGGGTTCATATTCCAATCTGAACTGGTCACGCAGACTCCACCTGAATATCAGCTTAAGATCCAACGAACTATAGGCGCGAAGAGTGTCCTTGCCGCTCGAATGGATCTCGAAAGGTCACGACGGGATGGTCTGTCCTCTTTTTCTAGATAGATCCATCCTTCGTTTTAACATCATTGATCAGGTTCGTATGGAGATGGCCTCCGAGATAAAATTGAGAAGCACATCGATAGACTGGCAGCTCCACCGCCTTCAAAAGTCACCAAAGCTCTGCCAATACCAAACGACGGTCCTAAAAAGCGTCGAGGTGGAAAACGGCAAGCACATCCTTGGTTAAATTACAACCTACTCGTCGTTGATATATAATTCAGTGCACGTAAAGCCAAAGAGGCTTATGCTCAGACCGAACTACGGAAACTCCAAAACCGCATGGCATTTGGAGAAGCAGAGGAGGAAGTCGGTGCGTTTGATCAGACAAAGGGCATGGGCATGATTGGCGTAGGGACAGGCAAAGTCAGAGCAGGACTTGGAGAGGCCAAGAGCCGCGGTATGTCTCCTTTGTCTGATTTAAACTCTCCAGGGCATTGATGTTCATGTCTTGAAACAGCCAAATTATCGAAAGCAAACAAGCTCAGAACGGCTGCTATCTCGAGATCTGCACATGCTGCCCAGAGTTCGGGTACAGCAACATCATTGAGTGTTACTCCTGCGCAAGGTTTGGATTTTATGATTCTGTCGCACAAATGTCTCATCATTGTTGATATTAGGATTTGAGTTGACCAACCGTGCTACTGCAGCACAGCGAGTCAAAGAAGCCAACGAGCGATGGTTTGCGGCTGGGTCTTTCTCATTCGTTGGTCAAAAGGGTGCTTAGCTGTCAATATTGTTGGAAATATGTATATATAGTGCTCGTAAAGCCTCCACGACCATTTCCTGATAATAAAAGGAAGAAGTATATAAACCGGATTTCGGTATGCATATGTGAGTAATGATACAAGTAGAAGTAGGAGAGAACTAGGGATGGTAATTGGGTGATTTTTTTTTTGAAGAAAAGACAACGAAAGCTAGCGAACTGTCGGCAATTACTGGCGAGGAAGTGAAGCTGCTGCGTCACTGGACGCAGTTTGTGATACATTGATGAAACCTGCTTGCTGAGTGTCTGCTACTTTTGCCCGTTTGGAACGGTAATCCCGGATAGCTGATCTGATGGCATCCTCGGCCAGCACTTAAAATCATGAGCGAATGATTATAAGGACCATGGAAGGCTAAGCTTACTTGAACAATGTAGTTTAACAGGTGGAAGACATAGCTCTTTGGCAATCTCGGTGTTCTTAATCTTGCCAGCTTCATCCAGTGAGAGCCCCATGACGCGTTCGGTCATGTACGAGCTGGACGCGATAGCGCTACCACAGCCAAATGTTTTGAATTTGACATCGGAGATGATACCGTTGTCGTCGACACGAATTTGTAGTTTCATAACATCGCCGCACCTTTGGAAGAAAAATTCCGGTTAGCTCTTCAGCGACGAAACGGCGATGAGACTAAGAGAATACTCGAGGGGATCATTGGGCAATTGAGTCTACTTACGCAGGGGCACCTACGAGGCCTGTACCGACGTCGATATCATTTTTGGGAAGTGAGCCTACCTAAAGTATGTTATCAGATAATGAGGCGCAGTGCAGCTTTCTAAATAACGACATACATTTCTAGGCTTCTCATAGTGAGATATGACATTCTCGTGGTACCCACGAGCAACAAAAGGTCGGAGAGACGTTCTGGCGAGAGCAGGGGTAGGACGAGAGGCTGCAAGTAATGATTTCTTGATAGCTGAGCGAAACATATTTTGAGGGGTGGTTGGGAGCAATTTGAAAGCAACGACGACGCTTTGTCAGAATCAGGCTCCGCTCATGGTATTGGTAAACAACTGTCAATAGTTAACGTTGCTCATGTCCCGTCCATCAGACACTCTACCCTCCACAGCCCGGGCTATTGCTCTTCTGCTCTCCTCGACTCCGTCTGTGCAGGATGCTCAACCTGGTGTTCTTCATCAACTGTTGGAGTTCTCACACAGATACACGACGCAGGTGCTCACGGACGCTTGTGTCTATGCCGAACATGCGGGTCGGGGAGGAAAAATCGAGATGGACGACATTACTCTCGCAGTACAAGCCAGAGTAGGCTGGGAATTTGGTGGTCGCGTTCCAAAGGAGGTCTGTTCCAACTTATGTTTTCTTCATATTTTCAGCTGATGCCATCAATCATTTATAGTACATACTCTCGCTTGCCGCTGAAGTGAACGCTGTACCTTTATCTGCCGTGCCAGAAGTCTTTGGTGTTCGACTTCCTCCATCACCCGACTGTTTGACATCTGTAGACTTCGATCTCGTTCCTAACAAACCACCTCCAGGCGTCAAACTGTATGACGAGGAAGTGGAAGAGATCGAAGAATCCGAATCCGAATCCTCGGAAGATGATGAAGATATGGAACAGGCCGCTATTGCTCCTGGGCATCCAGTACCAGGAACCCATCCAAAAATGGAATCGCAAGACCAGGTCATGAGGGAAGATGCACCATTCCCAATCAGTGCCATCGCCACACCAGATATTGACATGATCGGAACTCCAGCGGGTCCTGGAGTGCGCCTGGAGACTGAAGAAGGTAGCGACGCAGCTGAGGAAGAGGATGGTCTTTTCGCTGGAGGAGATGACGAAGAGGAGGAAAGCGACGCGATGGAGGAGGTTTCGACAACCTTGGGGGAGACAGCCAATGGCGTTAAAAGGAAACTAGTGGAAGTGGAAGACTATGACTAATGTTGGATTGCGGTGATGACAAAAAAAACAGACCGTACGCATGGCATATCCTGAACCGGATAATAGTAATTTTTTGCTTCTAGCCATTTGAAGGTTGCTTCCTTCACACATTCACGGGGGGGTAGCGCTAGAGGATTTGTTATGCTTGGTCGGGCCTCCTACCAAGCATGCTTTTACAAACTGCCGTGGATTCTGAGCAGCCCTTGACCCTTGACCCATTACGACTGGAATCACTTGTAACGATAACATGTGAATCGATGTACTTCAGTCTTCTCAAAGAATTATCGCTACTGTCTCAGAACGCGACTGGTCAACTGCCTCTGTAGCTGGTGAGCTGACTATTCTTCATAAGTGGTCTTAGCAGAGTTAGACCTTATCACTTTCTACTTGGAAGCATTGCCGCAAGCTACGCTAGAACAAGACCCATTTTTATCTCCGGTATAATATTTACGGCCTAGGTCGCCATGCATCCAGGTTTACGGCAACTTTTTGGTTTTCGAAGTCCAGTAAGTTCCACGTGGGTCCACAACCTATCCTTCTCGGACCGCCGACGACTCCTCTCTCCCTAGAGATGCGAACCGAAACATCTGAGTTCGAGCACCCTTTTACATTGGTAATTACATGGGTGCATGCTCTATGGTATGTGCCCTAGCCCGTTCACATCACGGTAGCCTACCAGAGAACTGACTCTCTGCCCTTCCTAGAGGTTTGGGAAACACAACCAAAGTTCCCCCAAGAGCAAGAAGTTTGCGTCATTTACAGTACTGTGATGATCATGCTGTCTACAATTAACATTTCATGCAAAGCTGTCTGGGGAGAAGAGATGTGAATCGCGTATCGTAATGATTCGCGCGGTGTACCCAAGTTTATCGAAACGCAAGAAACGCAAGTCACCGTCTGATATGAAACTTTGGCTTCTACAACGGTCATAATCTGCATCTTCATGAGCGATGCTCTCTCGGCGGGCTCCACAAAATTTCGCTACTCGTTAACTGCCGTCTTTTTCTCATTTACAGTCGAAGTTATGCAGTGCTTGCTCTTCCCACGCTGGCATATATAGCATTCGGTAGGCCTTGATGACTGTAACCTTGCCTTACACTAAAATACCTTTCAATCTATTAGGCCTAGCCATCGTACAGGTCGTCATATCATGCCTGCCCTTCTTTGGTGGGCAGTCAAAGTCGCAGTACCATGTGATCACAGTCTGTTTGAATATAGCTTTGACCACTCTCATCTGCGGTAGTTTGATAATTTAAGCGTGTGTCCAGCATCCTCGGCAAAGAGAACGGGAAGGTGTATACAAGTGCAGCTGCCATCCTCGTAGAGTCAGCTGCGTTGTACAGCACATTGGGGATTATGTATCTGGTGCCATACGCCCTGGCGTTACCGGTAGGCGACTTATTCGGGCAGCTGTGAACGGAGATGAACGTAAGTATTGCTCATTATTCTTCGTGGGCCGAGCATGGACAGCGGACGTCATTCAAGAATATTACTAGCATTTGCGACAAGTGACGTTGACGTTGGTTCTACCACGCCTGCCAACCCGAACGGTAGAAATTCTTATATTTGATTAGAGGAGCTCGAATCCTCCGAGAGTACTACAGATATAGTATGATATTTTACTTGAAGACTCCTCGATAATCGATTCACTGCTTTTTCATGGCTTCGCCGTCTTTACACTAGTTCATGTTGCCTTAGAATCCAGAAGCACCTGGCCTGAAGGGAACAGGGACGATTTGTTCTAATTGGTTCGTACGCGTTACAGGTCGTCCAAGTTCAACGCTCGGCGGTCAACACTCAAAGTACTCAACCCTTACCTTACAGACATGCATAGAACCTTGATGTACTTTGTCTCATTGATCAGCTGGAATTCCATTTTTACAGAGCTCGATACGCCCACAAAGCAGTAGATTCATGAAAATTGAAAGCCATTCCAGCCGAAATTGATTTGTCCGTCATCCCTTCATGATTCACCATCTCACCTTGCACTGTTAGAGTCTCTAGTTCGTCGAAACCCTTAATACTCTATAAATATGCAACTAAAAGGATACATAGAAATGGCACTACCTGTCACCATGTGAGACCGCCACCACCAATATATTGCTTTGCATATAAAGCTAATGCCGCCACCAAAATTGCCAACAGAAGGAACAGGATAAATCCCCAAGCTTTTCCAAAATTAATATTTATTCTGCCAGTGACCAAGTAGTAAGCACTTACTGAAGCCTCCGGCTGCATGTTGTACTGAAACAATCCGTACTGTGTTGTCGGCGCTGCCCGACACAAGTAACGTCGTAGTAGAGTTAAACTTCAGTGTTGTTGGTGGAAAATCATGCGCCTTCAAAATTGTAAAGAGTGGCTGAAAAAATGCTATCAGCCTAGGCTCGGGGATAACGTGAAGAGAGTTGAATACGCTTAGGTTTTTTGCATCTAATACCCCGATCGTCAAGTCCGAGGAGCCATAGCCAAGAAAGCATCCGTCAAAACTAGCCTCAATATTAGACCAAGTCCAAGAATCGCAAATGTAAACCAGGAGCTTCATACCTCACATCAAAGCAAGTCAGTCCACGATCGCCAACCTTTTTGGTTTTCTCGACTATCCAAGTGTCTGTGTTCCATTTACATATATATGCATGGCGTGTTACGATCTTTGTTTTCCGTGTACGAGGAGGAACACAGTTTATAACGCTGAATAGAATTCCCTGATCCTGTGGATGGTATCTAACAAACCAGGGTATGAGACATGTAACCGAAGAGTGGCAAGATATACCTGGCAGCGCGGAAAGTACTCCCTTCCCCAACTGAAGACGGTATTTCCACAGATTTTTGCAAGCTTAGAGATGGCACCTTCTCGCTCAGATCATTATTGCTTGCTTTTGTTTTTTTCTTCTTCTTCTTGGCACTTGCTGGGACTGCTGCTGCCGACGACACAGTAGGTAACGCGTAGACCAGGAGGTTGTGGGTCGTTGCAACAACCAGCTGGAGAAGACGCTCAAAATACATTTACAGAGAAGAGATAATGTCGCAAACCGAAATGTTTGAGAATGATACGTCATAGATTTCCTTCTCTGTATGAATAGGCGTTGCAATGAGCTCCATAGCTGGGTATGACAAAATAGACAGCTAGAATTGAACATGAAGGAGTGTCCCGAAGATTGGAGAGAGAACAAACATCATGAGCTCCTGCAACTGCCACCAAAGTGCCATCCGGCGAGAGAATGGTGACTTTCTAAGATACTTCACAATCTTAATCTTTGTTGAGAAAAAATAGATAGAATACCTGGTAATCATCCGTGTCTGCCGTCGGTAAGGTGTTTTTGGTGTTGAGGGGCTTAATCCTGTCATTACGTTCATTTCTTCCGTGGATTCGAAGAAATAGCTGCCGCACTTTACGTCCTTAACACTGAAGATTCGACAATTTTCATTTTCTCCTTTCTCAAGGTTTTCAGCGACACTGTTCACGCCGCAAACAAGCGTTTCATTCTGATATCTGATGAATATAATGGTTGCATACAAGCTGCTGGACGATGGATACCTCGGTATGGGAAGCCATGCTCATTGGGGCATCTTCACCTTTTTCCAACTCGTACTCATCCAAGAGTTGAATGTGAAGATTTTCAGCTATGTCGTAAATCCTCTGAGACATTAACACTTTAGTTATTGAATCACTGGCCCAAAGACTTCTATTACCAGCTTGTTTTTTATCCCGCTCTTGGACGCACCTCCACCTCCACCAAGAACCAGTCGACGTGGCGTCAAAAACGCACAAGAATATACAGGAAACGACGGTAGAGAGTGCGGCGTATGTCGAGGTCGCATAATGACTTAGGCAACTCGTGGCGGACTGTAAGTGTGATGTAACAGAACGCACGTGGGACGCTTGCGTGACAGCTGACTCTGATCAACGCAAGATCAACGACAATAACAAATTGAACAACAGTTCGGGTCGTCATCCAAGAGGTAATATTTAAATAGTTGACTGTTGAAGCGGTTTGTCTGGTCCTTCGTTACGATTAAGGTCCTTTCAAAATATATTGTCTCGATTCTACAGTCTGACAAAAATGCAATCAATCAATAATCATCTTGAGGTTACGAACGATCTTGGGCTTCTTTTTGACTTATAATCAATCATGACACAAGAAATTCCTCTTCTCCCTGCCTACCCCACCACTCAGGATCGTAAATCGTTATCGGCATCGCAGGTGGCGTCACTTAACCAGAATATTGCTGTTGCGATCAGCATCATCCTTGCATTGCCTGCAGACAAACGTGATACTCCTTCTACACGAAATTTCCTCAAGACCTACGCTAAGGACATAGCTTTTCAAACTCTCCAGAATCTGATATGGCAAGACTCATCCAACAAAACCCCGAGTCAATCTACCGGCAATGAAAAGCTCATCCACCAACGGAGCCTTCTCTTGGCCGAAAAGCTTGCATCATCTTCCACTGAGATTGGTATCGATTTACTTCTGGATCTAGCCATCATCTACGCCCGTCTTCGGTTCTCCCGAATCCAATCTGTGTTCCTCGCTGCATTCAAATCAAATTCGAGTGCATTGACAGAGACTGTTTCGGTGGATCTTGTGTCGGGATTTACTGCGCTACTCTCACAGCAAGGCGCCAATGCGTCTCAAGGACTCTATGCAATGCGTAAAGTTGCAGAATGTATCTTCGCGTTTTTGCGTGCTTCTGGGGGGACAAAGGGTATCCCGGAGTTCGTACGGCCTTTTGCGAATAGCAAGCCCTTTATTCTAGCTTTGGCCTCGTTTTATGACTCGGGGTTGACCGCGATAGCTTCCTCCTATGGGGGTCCGTTTGCTTTGGCTACTGGGATGTCAAATCAGGGAAGGGAACCAGACGAATGGGAGACAATATGGGTGGAGACTAAAGTTGCTTTACTCGACGCATTTCACATCACCGTCACTGCTCTTCTCGAGGATCTCGCTTCATGTCCTTCAGGACCAAGATTGGCCATTGAAGCAGAACGTACCTTCGATATAGTATTCACTCTGCTACAAATACCTTCCTCTTCCTCAACTACAACCACCGGTACCAATAACACAGACATCCCACCCACCCCATTTCTCAATCGACCACTACTGGCAGATTACCAAGAATCATACTCACTCTCTAAATCCCTCGCAAGGGCACTCCGTCATGCTGAGGAAAAGGATGTTCGATTAGATTTACTAGAAAACACGCTACAATCATTTAACGCCGAGGTGGAGAACCATGATCCTGACCACGCAGAAGAGAGAAATCCAGGCGCCTTAAAGATTCTCCTCCGTTCCTCTGGTGTCCAACCTGGCATAGACAACCGCGGCACTCGCAGCCAACCTGCCGCCGCTCCAGCCGCCCCCACAACTAGTACAGCTCTTGCTGTGCCAAAAAACTCTGCACTCAACAGCTCCAGTACTCAAAGAATTAGCCAACTTGACCGGAAAGGCAAAGGCAAGGCACCGCCATCTAACCCAGTAGATAACATCGATCTGGACCTTAAAACTATACAGGTCCTGGATATCCTACCAGATCTTTCACCCACCCACGTCCATCTTCTCTTGACTCATGATCGATATGGTGGGGATGCAGAGAGAGTTGTAGCGGCATTATTAGAGGGTACAGCGTTGAGCGAGGAAGATCTTGAACATGATCTACATGGCTTAAAAGACGGCGAGGAATATGCTTTTGGCGACGTTGACGATCCACAAGATGGAGAGGAATATTCCCTGAATCAAAGGCGGAATGTATTTGATGAGGAGGTACTGGATGTTGACCTGTTCAGAATGGGAAAGAAAACAACTGGGTTAGTGTCTTGCTTTCATTCCACCGATAATGCAACTTGTTGATGTGTGATTCTTTGTAGGGAAGATATCTTACGAGATAAAGCATTCATGGAGGAGATGAAAGCTGATATTCTACGTCGCGCCGAAGCAATCTCAGATGATGACGAGGACGAAAAGAGTGATCCCTATATCCAAGATCCCAGCGGTGTGAGCAAAGGCAAGAACAAATTTATCGAAATTCCTGATGACGATGATGCGGGTTTGATCGACAATGTCCGCGTTGTTGGTGATGGCGAGGAGAGCGACGTAGATAGTGATGAAGAGGACGACAAAGAACAGGTGAAGAGTCCGGAAATGGTTCTTGAGCTAGCCTATCTGCGTGATCCAAAGGTCTTTGAACGAGATGCTGTGACAAGGAGGAGCAAGGCAAGAGCAGATCTGAAGACTCAGACAGGTATAGTGGTATTCTATTCCAGCCACTTTGTCATCTTAACATCAACGTTAGGCTGGGGTGATGAACAAATCGAAGGATGGAGAATTATGTTGGACAAAAATGTAAGTGACGACCCAAGTCGCATTAATAAACAGGACTTGATGTTGTTTCATGTTCCGTATTCTCAGCCTGCTCAGAAAGAGAAAATGCTCCAGAAACATGCATTTTCTGGGAATGAGAAAGGATTGGAGGTTCATCCTTCTGGGGAAAGTAGGGGCCGTGGAAGAGGCAGACCTCGTGGTGGGCGTGGTCGAGGAGGAGGAAGAGGCGGTGCAGGTGCAGGTGCAGGAGAAGATGCTGCAAGAGAGAGAGCTTGGAAGGACAAAAATAAGGCTACCAGGGGTAACCATAACCGCAAAAGAGGACACGATAAAAAGATGGCTAGAGCTATGGGTGGCCCTGGTCCTTCAACTTGATATTTATACAAGCAGCTCCCGGACGGGAAGACATGCTATTGGTGATGTTCGAATACTCAAGATGCTGCACTGTAATGTCTGCCGCACACTTTAGTGAGCACAATATCGCTGTCATCACGCAGAGAAGAAAAACGACCAGAATTTAAATGAAGCAAAGAAAAGACAAGGTGAAAGAAAAACATATCTATCCCCCTAAAAGATCAGTGTTGCCATGATGATCAGCGCAAGAGCCTCTTCGAGCCCTAAGACTTAAAAGACATCCTATAACCTAGTGGAAGTGAAAAGCCAGGAGTCTCTGTCAGGGTCGCACGAGAAACAAGGAAAAAAGATAGATATGTATTGGCGGTAGCTAGTAGAAAAGACTAGAGGGGTATGTATGTATGTATGAATGTAGAAGTAAGGGATTCTTTTGCAGCTAATCAGAATCCGGATGAGCTGTATATTTGCAAATCGTGAAAATTAAATGGGCGTGACTTGCGTCGACGCGTTTAAGGTTTGTGCGCACGTGTTTAGTAATGGACAACGAGATCTCTGCAAGGTGCAAGGATATACGGCATGCACACTGCATACTGCCTATTTTTCCCTTTCCATCTACTCCATCTTTACCTGTAGGCCCTCATTCACGCTACTGGGCAACTGGTACTCCCAGGTTCTAATCAAAGCGGCCTCGACGGTGGCATTTTTTTTCTTGGATTCCCCCGCGTCGAGGTTACAGCATGGATGACCTACCAACAATGACAACCCAAACATTCATTGGAATATCGGTAGCCATCACGGGCAATATTCTCATATCTCTGGCTTTAAACCTCCAAAAACTTGCTCATAAACGCGTAGAGATTCGGAAGAAGGCTTTAAACAACGGAAAGCAACCTGGGCATTCAGAAAACAATGACTATAACGATTTATCAGAAAATCGAGTCTCAGAGGATCCTAGTCTGGATGAACATGATGAAGACCGGGAGCTTCTCAACTTTAGGAGAGAACAAATGGACGTTTTCTCAAACTCTCCCTCGGAAATTCAACCACTCATCGCATTTCCCGAGTCCGGATCTACTCTACAACATTATGGTACTGATCCAAGTCCTGGACGTTCTGCTGTCACAAAGCCATCGGAAGTCCAGCGGTCTACCGCGTCGCGGCTTTTACCGACACGATTCCTTTCCAAGAAGGCAGCGTCAGGAAGGTCCATACCCCCTGACGATAATATGTCAGAAGAGGGAGCCCTCCAAGGACTTCCGACTATTCAAAAAGGCCTGAAAATCGAATTAGAAGCCGATTATCAAAAGCAAGGAAATGAGAGCGATTATCTCAAGTCTAGATTATGGTTGGCTACCGATAGAATCTTCCAATATGTTAATAGCTGATAATCTCATACTAGGTGGCTAGGATTTCTTCTCATGAATGTTGGCGAATTGGGAAATTTTATCTCCTACGCTTTTGCACCGGCCTCCGTAGTAGCCCCTCTTGGGACTGTAAGCTGCACTCACTAGCCTTTGAAGCACGTCTTAATTCTGAATCCCGAATCCTAGTTCGCTCTCATTGCCAACTGCTTTTTTGCACCCGTCTTGCTTGGCGAATATTTTCGTAAGGTATGATCCGTTTGAATTTCTTCCAAGAGTACAAGAAAGTGACAGTGCCGCAGCTCGACCTTATAGGCGTCATAATCGCTATAATTGGGGCGGTAACGGTTGTCCTGGCTTCTGATGCGTCGGACACTCGTCTAGGTCCCGATGAGCTTCTTCAAGCGATTTCGCAGACACCATTCACTGTCTATTCTTCTATATACATCGCAGGCGCCTTTCTGTTAGCAACCCTTTCCGAGGGAAGTATCGGGAGAACATGGGTTTTTGTTGACATCGGCCTTTGTGCCTTATTTGGTTTGCTCTACTGCTGAATACAATTTTATTTATTAATACTACATTTTAGGTGGGTTTACGGTCCTTTCGACCAAGGCTTTGTCGACCTTACTCACCTTGGAGTATATCGATATCTTCACGAAGTGGATTACATATCCTCTCATTGCGGTATGTTCCATTACCAAGCTACAAAAGGTATCGCATGCCCAATGTTTATTAGGTACTTGTCCTCACTGGGGTTGGCCAAATCCGTTACTTGAACCGGGCGCTGATGCGATTCGACAGCAAAGTGAGGATCATTAAGGTTTCCCCTTACCACGCCTGACAATACATTCGTATACAGGTCGTGATACCCGTACAGTTTGTCTTATTCACTTTATCGGCCATCATTGGGTCCGCGATACTTTATGGTGACTTTCAGAAGGCGAGATTCCACGAAGTTATCACTTTCTTTTATGGATGTGCTACCACATTTGCTGGTGTATTTATAATTGCTTGGGCACCTAACCAGTCAGAGAGTGAGCCAGATCACGCCGGTGAATCCGGGGACGAGACCAGCGATCCTAGGCAAACATCTCCTGGGAGTCCTAGGCATGGGTCGGGCACCATTGGAAGACGAAAATGGACCATTCCCGTTCCCCCCGGTGAAGCGACGGGTCTCAACGATAATACACCCACACCCAGACGCAAGCGAAGTGGTCTTAGCATGATTACAATGTCGCCAGCTCAGGTGTCATATTTGATTCGACTTGTGGTTCAGTTTTTTAATCTCACTTTTTTTTTCAGCACCTTTTGCTAGTGCATACCCCCCCACGTGAAATTCCAACTCGTCAGCACAACGATGAAGACGCGGATATCGAGAGGGGTGCCCAGACATCAGACTCTTATCGACGGCGGACGACGAGTTGGTATGGGTATGAAGGTAATGGGGAGAGAAGCGGAGGTGGCACACGTGAGAGCAGTATCGTTGGGAGACTACGGAACGGCAGTGTAAGAGTGAGGAGCCTAGATGGGCAACAAAACAATTCAATTCGATGATCTAGTAGCTTCTGTCGATGTTGAATATTCATCTATTCATGTACATAGCTCATTATTTTGCTGTACACCAACCAGGAGAGTTGAGAAGGTCTGCTCGAGCACCCGTCTAACGTTGGATCCGTTATACGCTCAATGTCATCAACTCGAGCTCGTCTCATTAGTACCATTCTTCTACGTCCGCGGGATGCATGGCATACTACAGTTCTAACTAGCCAACTGTACCTGATTTCCTCATAGTACTACTGGATCACTGGAAGGTGCTTGCAGAAGCTCGCAGATCAGACGCGCTTCCCGAGTTTTTCTTCAGCATGAATCCATGACAATGACATACATCGAAACGCACTCTATTGGTATGTGGACGCCGTTCAAACTTCGGAAATTCATTCTGAAGACCTTTCTTAAGCCGTCTAACCCCTCATCATACCAGTTTTTTTTTTTTTTTTTTTTTTTTTTTGAAATTTTTTTTTTTTTTTTTCTTTTTTTTTTTCTCCG
>Ga0193743_1001463_pt1 | contig 17598 bp, 30 predicted proteins | sample L2c2metaG_FD_143038 | JGI IMG/M metagenome (GOLD analysis project Ga0193743, IMG submission 143038) | Soil microbial communities from a riparian zone of the East river system, Colorado, United States - L2c2 | ecosystem: Environmental > Terrestrial > Soil > Riparian zone | place: USA: East River...
TCGAGATCGTCGGGCTGAAGGACACGCAGAAGACGATCTGCACGGGCGTCGAGATGTTCCGCAAGCTGCTGGACCAGGGTGAGGCGGGCGACAACGTGGGCGCGCTGCTGCGCGGCACGAAGCGCGAGGAGGTCGAGCGCGGCCAGGTTCTGGCGAAGCCGGGTTCGATCACGCCGCACACCGAGTTCAAGGCCGAGGCGTACATCCTGACGAAGGAAGAGGGCGGCCGTCACACGCCGTTCTTCACCAACTACCGTCCGCAGTTCTACTTCCGGACGACGGATGTCACCGGTGTGGTGGCGCTGCCGGAAGGCACCGAGATGGTGATGCCTGGCGACAACATCTCGATGACGGTGACGCTGATTGCGCCGATCGCCATGGATGAGGGCCTGCGCTTCGCCATCCGCGAAGGCGGCCGCACCGTCGGTGCCGGCGTCGTCGCCGGCATCATCAAGTAACGATGGTTTGAGAAACACGGCTCCGGGGGCTTCGGTCCCCGGGGCGGTGAGAGACTAGGACCGTACCTCCGTCCCCCGCCGCAAGGCGGCGCGGAAAGGGCGGCCCGGGATGAGAGGGGCTCAAGGCGAGAGCATTGAGCCCCGCGCATGGCGGGCCCGATCACGAAATCGTCACAACCGGCAATCCGGACGTGACATTCGCGGCGGGCTCGGCTATGTAACGCGCCTCACCCGAGCCCTCCAGCGGCCTGGGTGAGTTTTTTTTTGGACTGTTCGCGACGTGGGGGCCGGAATGACCCGGTCAGCCACCTCTCGGCAAGAACACTCGGATACAGAACGATGGACAGTCAGAACATCCGTATCCGCCTCAAGGCGTTCGATCATCGCGTGCTCGACCAGTCGACCAGCGAGATCGTCAACACCGCGAAGCGGACCGGGGCTCGGGTACGCGGGCCGATCCCGCTGCCGACGAACATCGAGCGCTACACCGTCAACCGCTCGCCGCATGTCGACAAGAAGTCGCGCGAGCAGTTTGAGATCCGCACCCACAAGCGTCTGCTCGACATTGTCGACCCGACGCCGCAGACCGTCGATGCTTTGATGAAGCTCGACCTTGCGGCCGGTGTCGATGTCGAGATCAAGCTCTGAGGCGGTGACGATGCGCTCTGGATTGATCGCCCAGAAACTGGGCATGACACGAATTTTCGATGCCGAGGGGCAGCACGTCCCGGTCACGGTCCTCAAGCTCGACGGCGTCCAGGTCGTCGCGGTGAAGACCGAGGAGACCGACGGCTACACCGCGGTGCAGCTCGGTGCCGGCAAGGCCAAGGTCAAGAACGTCTCCAAGGGCGTTCGCGGCCACTACGCCAAGGCCGAGGTCGAGCCGAAGAAGAAGCTGGTCGAGTTCCGCGTCAGCACCGATGCGCTGCTGACCGTCGGTGACGAGCTGACCGCCGACCATTTCGTGGCCGGCCAGATCGTCGACGTCACCGGCACTTCGATCGGCAAGGGCTTCGCCGGCGTCATGAAGCGCTGGAACTTCGGTGGCCTGCGCGCCTCGCACGGCGTGTCCGTCTCGCACCGGTCGCATGGTTCGACCGGCCAGCGGCAGGACCCCGGCAAGGTCTTCAAGAACAAGAAGATGGCCGGCCATCTCGGTGCCGAGCGGGTGACGGTGCAGAACCTCACCGTCGTGACCACCGATGTCGAGCGCGGCCTGATCATGGTCAAGGGTGCGGTCCCGGGCGCCGAAGGCGGCTGGGTGCTGATCCGCGACGCAGTCAAGCGGCCGGCGCCGAAGAACGTCCCGTTCCCGGGTGCTGTCCGCAAGGGTGCCGCCGCGGCGGTCGAGACGCCTGTCGTCGAGGCTCCGGCTGCTGAAGCCCCGGGCGCTGACGCTGCCGGGCAGGAGGGCTAAGCGATGAAGATCGCCGTCAAGACGTTCGACAATGCGGCCGCCGGTGAGATCGAGCTCGATGACTCGGTCTTCGGTCTCGAGGTCCGCACCGATCTGCTCGCCCGCATGGTGAACTGGCAGCTGGCCAAGCGCCGCTCCGGCAACCACAAGACCAAGGGCATCAGCGAGATCAGCGGCACGACCAAGAAGCCCTACAAGCAGAAGGGCACCGGTCACGCCCGCCAGGGTTCGACGCGGTCGCCGCAGTTCCGTGGCGGCGCCCGGATTTTCGGGCCGGTCGTCCGCAGCCATGCGCATGACCTGCCGAAGAAGGTCCGCAAGCTGGCCCTGCGCCACGCGCTGTCCTCCAAGGTCGCCGATGGCAAGCTGGTGGTGGTCGACGTGGTCGTGGCCGACAGCCACAAGACCAAGGGCCTCGCCGTCAAGCTCGCCGCGCTGGGTCTCGACTCCGCGCTGATCCTGGCCGGTGAGCAGGTCGACACCAATTTCGCACTCGCCGTGCGGAACCTGCCGCTCATCGACGTGCTGCCCAGCCAGGGCGCCAACGTCTACGACATCCTGCGCCGCGACACGCTCGTGTTGTCGCGCCAGGCGGTCGAGCAGCTCGAGGCTCGCCTGAAATGATCCGCTCTCGCAAGAAGAAGGCCGAGGCCGTCGTCACCCCGCGGATGTACGACATCATCCGCGCGCCGGTGATCACCGAGAAGGCGACGCTCGCCGCCGGCCACAACCAGGTCGTGTTCAAGGTGCCGCTCGACGCCACCAAGCCTGAGATCCGCACTGCGGTCGAAGGCGTGTTCGGGGTCAAGGTCACCGCCGTGAACACCCTGATCGTCAAGGGCAAGACCAAGCGCTTCCGGGGCATCCCGGGAAAGCGTTCGGATGTGAAGAAGGCCGTCGTGACGCTCGCCGAAGGGCAGCAGATCGACGTGACCACGGGGGTTTGATCCGATGGCTTTGAAGACTTTCAATCCCATCACCCCAGGCCTCCGCCAGCTGGTCCAGGTGGACCGCTCGGGCCTGTGGAAGGGCAAGCCGGTCAAGGTTCTGACCGAAGGCCTGACCCAGAAGGGTGGCCGCAACAACACCGGCCGGATCACCGCCTTCCACAAGGGCGGCGGGCACAAGCGCACCTATCGCATCATCGACTTCAAGCGCCGCAAGCTTGGCGTCGTCGGCACGATCGAGCGCCTGGAATACGATCCGAACCGGACCGCCTTCATCGCCCTCGTCACCTACACCGATGGCGAGCAGGCCTACATCCTGGCGCCGCAGCGCGTGGCCGCCGGCGACAAGGTCGTGTCGGGCGAAAAGGTCGACATCAAGCCGGGCAACGCGATGCCGCTGCGCAGCATGCCGGTCGGCACCATCGTCCACAATGTCGAGCTGAAGGCCGGCAAGGGCGGGCAGCTGGCGCGCTCCGCCGGCACCTACGCCCAGCTGGTCGGCCGCGACATGGGCTATGCCCAGCTGAAGCTGGGCTCGGGCGAGCTGCGTGTCGTGCGCGGCGAGTGCTTCGCCACGGTCGGCGCGGTCTCGAACCCGGACCAGTCGAACATTTCGATCGGCAAGGCCGGCCGGAATCGCTGGCTCGGCAAGAAGCCGGTCACCCGCGGCGTCGCCATGAACCCGGTCGACCATCCGCATGGCGGCGGCGAAGGCCGCACCTCCGGCGGCCGCCACCCGGTCACCCCGTGGGGCAAGCACACCAAGGGTCGCAAGACCCGCAGCAACAAGGCAACGGATAAGCTCATTATCCGTCGCCGCAAGAAGTAAGGGAGAGCGACGGTGGCACGCTCCGTTTGGAAGGGCCCGTTCATCGACGGCTATCTGCTCAAGAAGGCAGACAAGTCGCGTGGTTCGGGCCGGAACGAGATCATCAAGATTTGGTCGCGTCGCTCGACCATCCTGCCGCAGTTCGTCGGCCTGACGTTCGGTGTCTACAACGGCCAGAAGTTCCTGCCGGTGTTGGTCAACGAGAACATGGTCGGCCACAAGTTCGGCGAATTCTCGCCCACGCGGACCTACTACGGTCACGCGTCGGACAAGAAGTCGAAGAGGAAGTAAGCGATGGGCCAGGAGAAGAATCCCCCTCGCCTCGGTGAAAACGAGGCGCGCGCCTTCGCGAAGACGCTGCGCACCAGCCCGCGCAAGCTCAACCTCGTCGCCGAGACCATTCGCGGCAAGGACGCGGCGAAGGCTCTGGCCGAACTCACCTTCTCCCGCCGGCGCATCGCCGTCGACGTGAAGAAGGTGCTGCAGTCGGCCATCGCCAATGCCGAAAACAACCATCAGCTGGACGTCGACAAGCTCTACGTGGCCGAGGCCTATGTGGGGCGGCAGATCGTCATGAAGCGGTTCCATGCCCGTGCTCGCGGCCGTGCGTCCCGCATCGAAAAGCTCTGGTCGAACCTCACGGTCATCGTCCGCGAGCGGCGGGAGACGGCGTAATGGGTCAGAAAGTCAATCCGATCGGCCTCCGGGTCGGCATCAACCGGACCTGGGATTCGCGCTGGTTCGCGACCAAGGACTACGCCGGTCTTCTGCATGCCGATCTGAAGATCCGTGAGTTCCTCGAGAAGCGTCTGGCCCAGGCGGGCATCAGCCGCATCGTCATCGAGCGGCCGGCGAAGAAGGCGCGCGTCACGGTCTACACCGCCCGTCCGGGCGTTGTGATCGGGAAGAAGGGCGCCGACATCGAGAAGCTCCGTCAGGAGCTGGCGAAGATGGCGGGCAGCGAGGTCAGCCTGAACATCGTCGAGATCCGCAAGCCGGAGATCGACGCCAAGCTGGTCGCCGAGAACATCGCCAACCAGCTCGAGCGCCGCGTGGCGTTCCGCCGGGCGATGAAGCGCGCGGTCCAGAACGCGATGCGCCTGGGGGCCCAGGGCATCCGGATCAATTGCGGCGGCCGTCTCGGCGGCGCGGAAATCGCGCGCACCGAGTGGTACCGCGAGGGCCGCGTTCCCCTGCACACGCTGCGCGCCGATGTCGATTACGGCACGGCGACGGCCAAGACCACCTACGGCACCTGCGGCGTGAAGGTCTGGGTCTTCAAGGGCGAGATCCTCGCCCATGACCCGATGGCCCAGGACAAGCGGGCGGCCGAAGCGGCCACCGGCCCGTCCTCGGCTCGGCCGGAGCGTGGTGACCGTCGCGACGATCGTCGCGGCCGCCGGGAGGGCTGAGGATCATGCTGAGTCCCAAGCGCACCAAGTATCGCAAGCAGCACAAGGGCCGCATCCACGGCGTTGCGAAGGGCGGCACCACGCTGAACTTCGGCGCCTACGGCCTGAAGGCTCAGGAGCCGGCGCGTCTGACGGCGCGGCAGATCGAGGCGGCCCGCCGCGCGATCACCCGCCACATCAAGCGTCAGGGCCGCGTCTGGATCCGGATTTTCCCGGACGTGCCGGTGTCGTCGAAGCCGGCCGAAGTCCGCATGGGCTCCGGCAAGGGTTCGCCGGAGTTCTGGGCGGCCAAGGTCAAGCCCGGCCGCGTCATGTTCGAACTCGACGGCGTCCCCGGCGACCTGGCGAAGGAAGCCTTCGCCCTGGCCGCCGCCAAGCTGCCGATCGCCTGCAAGTTCATTGCCCGTCTCGGTGAGGAGGTCTGACCATGGATATCGAAGACGTCCGCGCCAAGACGCCGGACCAGCTGAAGGACGATCTGCTCGCGCTGAAGAAGGAGCAGTTCAACCTGCGCTTCCAGGCCGCGTCGGGCCAGCTCGAGAACACGGCGCGGGTTCGCGTCGTCCGTCGCGACATCGCGCGCATCAAGACCGTCATGGGCCAACGCGGCAAGGATGCCGCGTTGGCCAAGTAAGAGGATTGTGAGCCATGCCGCGGCGCGTGCTCAACGGGACGGTTGTTTCCGACAAGACTGACAAGACCGTCACGGTCCTGGTCGAACGCAACCTGATGCACCCGGTCTACAAGAAGTTCATCAAGCGGACCAAGCGCTACCTCGCCCATGACGAGGCCAACGTTTGCAAGGTCGGCGACCGTGTCTCGATCATCGAGACCCGGCCGATCAGCAAGCGGAAGACCTGGCTCGTCCTGTCCGAGGCCGAGGCCAGTGCCATCGGCACTTCGCCCGCGCCCGCTGTTTCGGGAGCGTAAATATGATTCAGATGCAGACGAACCTTGATGTCGCCGACAATTCAGGCGCCCGTCGGGTGATGTGCATCAAGGTGCTGGGCGGTTCCCACCGCCGGACCGCCACTGTCGGCGACGTCATCGTCGTGTCGATCAAGGAGGCGATTCCGCGGGGCCGCGTGAAGAAGGGTGACGTGCATCGCGCCGTCATCGTTCGGACCGCCAAGGAACTGCGCCGCCCGGATGGCTCGACGATCAAGTTCGACCGCAACGCGGCCGTGCTGATCAACAAGCAGGGCGAGCCGGTCGGCACCCGCATCTTCGGGCCCGTGACGCGTGAGCTGCGGGCCAAGAAGTTCATGAAGATCATCTCGCTCGCCCCCGAGGTGCTGTGATGGCTGCGAAGATCAAGAAAGGCGACCAGGTCGTCGTCCTCGCCGGCCGTGACAAGGGCAAGAAGGGCGAGGTCATCGAAGTCCGTCCGGCCGACGACCGTGTCGTCGTCCGCGGCGTGAACATCGTGAAGCGCCACACCCGCCAGACTGCGAAGACGCAGGGCGGGATCGTGGAGCAGGAAGCGGCGCTGCACGTCTCGAACGTGGCGCATGTCGACCCGACGAGCGGCAAGCCGACCCGTGTCGGCTTCAAGACGCTCGACGACGGCCGCAAGGTCCGGGTCGCCAAGGCTTCCGGCGAAGTGATTGATCGGTGAGGATGGCCATGGCTCGTCTCAAATCCCACTACGACAAGGTCATCCGGCCGAAGCTGAAGCAGGACTTCGCCTATGCGAACGACCTGCAGGTGCCGCGGCTCGAGAAGATCATCATCAACATGGGCGTCGGTGATGCCGTCGCTGACAGCAAGAAGATCCAGGCGGCCGTCGCCGAGCTGACGCTGATCGCCGGCCAGAAGCCGGTGGTCACCAAGGCCCGGAAGTCGATCGCGGTCTACAAGCTGCGCGAAGGCATGTCGATCGGCACCAAGGTGACGCTGCGCAGCGATCGGATGTACGAATTCCTCGATCGCCTGGTGAACATCGCCCTGCCGCGGGTCCGCGATTTCCGCGGCCTGTCGGTGAAGTCCTTCGACGGCCGGGGCAACTACGCCCTGGGCATCAAGGAGCAGATCGTGTTCCCCGAAGTCGACTACGACCAGGTCGAAACGGTGCGGGGAATGGACATCGTTATCGTGACGAGCGCGAAGACCGACGATGAGGCGCGTGCGCTTCTCAAGGCCTTCGATTTCCCGTTCGTCAGCTGAACGAGCAAGGATAGATCATGGCCAAGAAGAGCTCGGTCGAGAAGAACAAGCGTCGCGAGAAGCTGGCGAAGGCTTTCGCGGGGCGTCGTGAGCGCCTGAAGGCGATCGCGAACAACGACACCCTGACGATGGAAGACCGTTTCAACGCCCGCCTCAAGCTGGCGGAGCTGCCGCGGAACTCATCGCCTGTCCGCATCCACAACCGGTGCGAACTGACTGGTCGCCCCAAGGCATTCTACCGGCGCTTCAAGTTGAGCCGGATCGCGCTGCGTGAGCTGGCCTCGCGCGGGTTGATCCCCGGCATGACGAAGTCGAGCTGGTAAGGAGGACGGATTATGTCGCTTAGTGATCCGTTGGGCGATCTGCTCACCCGTATCCGCAATGGCCAGCGCTCGGGCAAGGCCGTGATCGAAACGCCGGCCTCGAAGCTGCGCGAGAGTGTGCTCGACGTGCTGAAGCGCGAGGGCTACATCCGCGGCTACGAGACCCATGTGGTCAGCCCCGGCATCTCGGCCACCAAGGTCGAGCTGAAATACGCCGAAGGCCAGCCGGTGATCCGCGTCATCGACCGCGTGTCGAAGCCGGGCCGCCGTGTCTATTCGGGCATCAAGGACCTGCCGAAGGTGTACAACGGGCTGGGCATCTCCATCCTGTCGACGCCGCGCGGCGTGATGTCGGACGTCGAGGCCCGCGCCGCCAATGTCGGCGGCGAGATCCTCGCCCGCGTGTTCTGAGGAGACCGGCGATGTCACGTATCGGCAAACACGCGGTCAAGGTCCCGGCCGGGGTCGACGCCTCGGTCTCGGGCCAGGACGTTTCGGTCAAGGGCAAGCTCGGTCAGCTCAAGCTTGCGGTCAACGGCGAGATCAAGGTCTCGCTCGAGGACGGCACCATCAAGGTTGAGCCGAAGAGCCAGTCGCGCCTCGCCCAGACCATGTGGGCGACCAGCCGCACCCTGATCAACAACATGGTGGTCGGAGTCAGCACGGGCTTCACCACCAACCTCGAGATCAACGGCGTCGGTTATCGCGCCGCGGTTCAGGGCAAGGAGCTGGTGCTGACGCTCGGCTTCAGCCACGAGGTGCGTTATCCGATCCCCGAGGGGATCACGATCAAGTGCGAGAAGCCGACCTCGATCGCGATCTCCGGCTTCGACAAGCAGCGTGTCGGTCAGGTTGCCGCGGAAATCCGCGGGTACAAGAAGCCCGAGCCCTTCAAGGGCAAGGGCATCAAGTACGACAACGAGACCGTTCTGCGCAAAGAAGGCAAGAAGAAGTAAGGACGGCCGGGATGACCACCAAGACCAACGAGCTGCGCGAGCGCCGCAAAGGGCGTCTCCGCCACAAGCTGAGCACGGCCCGGTACGGCCGCCTGCGCCTGTCCGTGTTCCGCTCGTCCAAGCAGATCTACGCCCAGGTGATCGACGACCAAGCCGGCAAGACCCTTGCCGCCGCCTCGTCGATCGAGAAGGACCTGCGCGGGTCGCTGAAGACCGGCGCCACCATCGAGGCCGCAGCCGCGGTCGGCAAGCTCCTCGCGGAGCGGGCCAAGGCGGCCGGGGTCGACAAGGTCGTGTTCGATCGTGGGCACTACCTGTATCACGGCCGGGTCAAGGCCCTAGCCGATGCCGCCCGTGAGGGCGGCCTGGACTTCTAAGGAGGACGCGCATGGCACGCGAAAGCAGAGACTCGCGCGGTCCTAGGGATCGCGGCGACAAGCGCCCGAGCGATCGGGAAGCCGGTGATGAGCTGATCGAGAAGCTGGTCTCGATCAACCGCGTCGCGAAGGTGGTCAAGGGCGGCCGGCGCTTCGGCTTCGCCGCCCTGGTGGTGACCGGCGACGGCCGCGGCCGGGTCGGCTACGGCTCGGGCAAGGCCCGTGAGGTTCCGGAAGCCATCCGCAAGGCGACCGAGCAGGCGAAGCGCAGCATGATCCGCGTTCCGCTGCGCGAAGGCCGGACGCTGCATCACGACATCCTGGGTCACTTCGGCGCCGGCAAGGTCCAGCTCCGCAGCGCCGCCCAGGGCACCGGCATCATCGCCGGCGGTCCGATGCGCGCCATCTTCGAGGCGCTGGGCGTCCAGGACGTCGTCGCCAAGTCGATCGGCACGTCGAACCCGCACAACATGATCAAGGCGACCTTCGAGGCGCTGCGGACGATCGAGGGCCCCCGCGCCGTCGCCGCCCGCCGCGGCAAGCGCGTCGCCGACATCATCGGCGCCACCACCAACAAGCGTGATGGCGGCGTCGAAGTGGTGGAGGCTGCAAATGGCTGAGGCCAAGGCAACCGTGATCGTCACCCAGATCGGCAGCCCGATCGGTCGTCGCAACGACCAGCGCCAGACGCTGGTCGGCCTCGGCCTGAACAAGCTGCATCGCACCCGTGAACTGGAGGACACCCCTTCGGTCCGCGGGATGATCGCGAAGGTGAAGCATCTTGTGCGGGTCGAGCAGGCGGTCTGAACCCCGCCGCTCACGAGGAGCGAACATGACGAATCTCAACGATCTCCGCGACAATGCCGGCGCCCGCAAGAAGCGCATGCGCATCGGGCGCGGCATCGGCTCCGGGAAAGGCAAGACCGGCGGCCGTGGCGTCAAGGGTCAGAAGAGCCGTACCGGCGTCGCCCTGAGGGGCTTCGAAGGCGGCCAGATGCCGATCTACATGCGTCTGCCCAAGCGCGGCTTCAACAACAAGAAGTTCAGCGCGAACTACTCCATCGTCAATCTCGGCCGCCTGCAGAAGGCGATCGAGGCGGGGCGGATCGACGCAGCCAAGCCGCTCGATGCCGAGGCGCTGATCGCCGGCGGCCTGATCGCCAAGGTCCTGGACGGCGTCCGTCTGCTGGCCAAGGGCGAGCTGTCTGCCAAGGTCACGCTGCACATCCACAGCGCCTCCCCGGCTGCCGTGGCGGCGGTGGAGAAGGCTGGCGGGTCGGTCGTGCAGACCAACCCTGCTCCGGTCGAGGCCACCCCCGTTGAAGCCGGGGCGTCGTCCTAGGCTTAACACCGGCGTTCGTCGCGGGTAAAACAGGGGCGGGGACCGCGCACGATCGCAGTCCCCGCCTTTTCTCTTTCGAGGCCGTGCATGGCATCTGCTGCAGAACAGCTCGCTGCGAACCTCAATTTCGGCGCCTTCGCCAAGGCGACGGAACTTCGCAAGCGCATCTGGTTCACGCTTGGCGCGCTGATCATCTACCGGATCGGCACCTATGTTCCGATTCCCGGGATCGACCCCCGCGTGCTGGGGGAAATCTTCGCCCAGCAGGGCGGCGGCCTCCTCGGCATCCTGAACATGTTCGCCGGCGGCGCGCTCGGTCGTATGACGATCTTTGCGCTGAACATCATGCCGTACATCTCGGCCTCCATCATCATCCAGCTGCTCACGGCGGTGTCGCCGTCGCTCGAGACGCTGAAGAAGGAAGGCGAGGCCGGCCGCAAGAAGATCAACCAGTACACCCGGTACTTCACGGTGGTGCTGGCCACGGCGCAGGCCTATGCGCTGGCGGTCGGGCTGGAGAGCGTGCATGGCACGATCGGTCCGGCGGTGGTCGATCCCGGCTGGTACTTCCGCTTCTCGACGGTGGTGACCATCGTCGGCGGCACCATGTTCCTGATGTGGCTGGGCGAGCAGATCACCTCGCGCGGCGTCGGCAACGGCATCTCGCTGATCATCTTCACCGGCATCGTGGCCTCGCTGCCGCACGCCCTGATCCAGATGCTGGAACTCGGCCGCACCGGCGCGATCTCGCCCTTCGTCATCCTGATGCTGCTGGTGCTGTGCGTCGCGGTGATCTTCTTCATCGTCTACATGGAGCGGGCGCAGCGACGGCTTTTGGTGCAATACCCCAAGCGCCAGGTCGGCAACCGGATGTTCGGCGGCGAAAGCTCGCACCTGCCGCTCAAGCTCAACACCTCGGGCGTCATCCCGCCGATCTTCGCCTCCTCGCTGCTGCTGCTGCCGGCGACGCTGATCGGCTTTGCCGGGGCGGGCAGCGCCGAAGGCGCCGGCGGCTGGATCGCCTGGATCGCCGGCCAGCTGGCGCATGGCCAGCCGCTGTTCATGGCGCTCTACGCCGCGCTGATCATCTTCTTCTGCTTCTTCTACACCGCGATCGTCTTCAATCCGGAGGAGACGGCCGACAACCTGAAGAAGTATGGCGGCTTCATCCCCGGCATCCGCCCGGGCAAGTCGACCGCCGACTACATCGATTACGTCCTGACCCGGATCTCGGTGATCGGCGCCGGCTATCTGACGATCGTCTGCCTGCTGCCCGAGTTCCTGACGTCGAGCTACTCGATCCCGTTCTACTTCGGCGGGACCAGCCTGCTGATCGTCGTCACCGTGACCATGGACACGGTGGCCCAGGTGCATTCACATCTCCTGGCCCATCAGTATGAAGGGCTGATCAAGAAGTCGAAGTTGCGGGGGAGTCGCCGATGAACCTGATCCTGTTGGGCCCGCCCGGTGCGGGCAAGGGAACTCAGGCGAAACGGCTGGAGGAGCGCTACGGGCTGAAGCAGCTCTCGACCGGCGACATGCTGCGGGCGGCGATCGCCGCCGGCACGCCGCTCGGCCAGCAGGTGCAGGAGATCCTGGACCGGGGCGACCTGGTCACCGACGCGGTCATGCTCGATATGATCGCCGAGCGGATCGCCCAGCCGGATTGCGACCGCGGCTTCATCCTCGACGGCTTTCCGCGGACCGTGCCGCAGGCCGAGGGGCTGGACGAGATGCTGGCCCGCCACGGCAAGTCGCTGGCGGTGGTGATCGAGATGCGGGTCGACGAGACGGCGCTGTTCACCCGCATCGCCAACCGCGCCGCGCTGTCGACCGAGAAGCGCGCCGACGACACCGAGGAGACGCTGCGCAAGCGCCTCGGCATCTATCGCGAGCAGACCGCGCCGATCATCCCGTACTACCGGGACAAGGGGCTGCTGAAGGTGGTGGACGGCATGGCCGAGATGGATGCGGTGACGCACCAGATCGAAACCATCCTCGGCTTCCAATCGGCTTCGGCGACCTGATCCGGATCAGCCGGACGGGGTTTGGGGCGGCCTTCGGGCCGCCTTTTTTTATGGCGCCGGGTCAGGGGCCGGCCTCGGCGGCCGCCAGGACCCAGTCGCGGAAGGCCCGGATCTTGGCGCTGTGCCGGTGCTCGGCCCGGTAGATCAGCCAATAGCTCTTGCGGCGATCGACCGTGACGTCGAAGGGCATCGCCAGGCGGCCGGCGGCGAGATCCTGGGCGAAGAACAGCGGCGTGATCAGCCCGGCGCCGAGGCCGCTGGCGACGGCGCCGACGATCGAGGCCTGGATGTCCAGGCGCGGGCCCGGCCACCGCTTCGCCGCCGGCGCATCCACGCCCGCGGCGGCGAACCAGGCGTCCCAGCTCTCGGCCTGGCCCAGCAGCGGCAGCGCCAGCAGGTCCTCCGGCGATCGCAGCGTCGCCGCCAGGGCCGGCGCCACGACGCAGGCCAGGCGGACATCCATGACCCGATGCGCCACCAGGCGGGGCGGGAAGCCGCCCGGGCCGGTGCGGATCTCGACATCGGCCGCCATCGCCTCTTCGGTCCGGTCGCCGAGGGCGGCGCTGGCGGCGAGGTCGACCGTCAGCTGCGGGTGGGCGGCCTGGAAGGCACCCAGCCGCGGCGCCAGCCAATGGGTGGCGAAGATCGGCACTGCGGCCACCGACAGCGCGTGGCCGGCCGCCTCCGCCTCGAGGCCGACCGCGGCGCGCAGCCGGCCGAAGGCGCCGACCACCTCCGTCGCCAGCCGTTCCCCGGCCTCGGTCAGGGCCAGGCCGCGGCCGTGCCGGGCGAACAGCGGCGCCCCCAGCCGCTCCTCCAGCCGCTTGATGTGATAGCTGACCGCGGCCTGGGTCAGCCCCAACTCGGCGGCGGCGCGGGTGAAGCTGCCATGCCGGGCCGCGGCTTCGAAGGCGTTCAGGGCGGGTAGCGGCAGCGTGTCGATCGGCATGCCTCAGTATAAGCGTCGCTTATCGATGGTGGCGAGGTCCTGCGTGGTTCGGCGGGGACGCCCGGCGCATCGTCCGGCCGATCCCACCGCCGCGAAAGGCCCGCCGATGTCCGCCGAATCCCTGAGCTTTCTCAACCCCGGCACCATGCCGCCGCCGAACGGCTATTCCCAGGTGGTCGTGGTGCCGCCGGGCGCCCGGCTGGCCTATGTCTCGGGCCAAGTCGGCCTGCGCCCGGACGGCACCCTCGCCGGCCTCGACTTCGCCGGCCAGGCGACCCAGGCCTTCGAGAACGTCCAGGCCGCTTTGGCCGCGGCCGGCAGTGGCTTCGAGCATGTCATCCGGCTGGGCATGTTCGTCACCGACTTCGCCGCGCAGGGGCCGACGCTGCGGCAGGTGCGGGACCGCTACGTCAACCGCGCGGCACCGCCGGCCAGCACGACGCTGCAGACCGACCGCTTCTTCCGCGACGGGCTGCTGTTCGAGCTCGACGTCGTCGCCATCGTGCCGGCCTGAGGGCGGACCCGATGTCGATCGCCCTGCCGGCCCGGCTGCTGCAACTCCTGCGCCGCCTGGCCGGGGACGTCCCGCGCCCGACCCGGCGGCCATCGCACGACCGGCTGCGGCCGGACGACCTCTCCACCCATCTGCGCGCCGATATCGGCCTCGAGCCGAAGCGCCTCGCCAAGCCCTGACACCGGCCCCCATCCCGGCCGGGATGGGGCGCGCCGCCGCGCCGTGTTACCGTCCATCCGGTAGGTCGCGAAGGAGGGGCGCGGTCGGCAAGGACGCCCCCTGTCCGGCCCCATCGCCTGGAGGGGGATCCGATGCGTCTATCGTTCATTCTCGGCGGCGTCGCCGCCGTCATGCTGCTCGCCGCCTGCAACCATGCGGCGCCCGAGGCCTCGCCATCGGTCCCCGGCGCGGCCGCCACGGCCACCGGAACGGTGCCTCCAGCGCCGGGAACCGGAACTATCCGGGGACGCGGCTTCGTCCGCATGCCGAATGGGGAGATGGTGACCTGCGCCCGGCTGAAGGTAGAGGCCGAAGGGCCGGGCGGGTCCAAGGAAGCCACATGCAATTCGGAGGGGTACTTCACGATCCCGGACGTCCAGCCCGGATCCTGGCATGTCGTGTCCAACATATTCTGGCGGATCAAGGACAAGAATCAGATCCAGGGTGTCAGCCTGGACGAGCACGTGAAGGTCGAGGCAGGGGCCCTGACGCCGATGCTCGCCCTCGGCGTGAGCTTCTGCTGTCGCGATGCGGCCGCGGCTTCGGAGTTCTGGCGGATCATGACGTTCGACGCCACGACGGGAAAGCCGATACGCGGTTATTGACCGCTCCATCGGTTTGACGCCTCCAGCCATCGGCCTTAACCTGACGCCGTCGAAAAAGGCAGGACCGGTTGTTGGTAGGCCCGGTCCCTTCCGTCCTGCGGTGTGAGTCGGGGCGGAAGTCTGTTCCGTGCCCCGCCCAGCCGGTGGGACGCGAGGACCCGCGACGAGGATCCCGGCAGCGCTGCCGGGGGCTCGGGCGGGTGTGTCGGAACGCCGTGGTGGCGATCGCGATCCTCCCGGGCCGCAACCCGAAGGAGAGATCGCCATGCGCCTCAACCATCTCGACCTCGCCGTGCCGGACGTCGCCCTGGCCCGGGATTTCTTCACCAGCCATTTCGGCCTGCGCCACCGCGAGACCCTGGGCTGCGACGGGCTGGCGATCCTGGCCGACGACAGCGGGCTCGTCCTGGTGCTCAGCCGCTGGCGCAAGCGGGGCGCGGCGGCCTATCCCGACGGCTTCCATCGGCTTCCTGGTCGAGACCAGGGAGCAGGTCGACGCCCAGTATGAGCGTCTGACCGCGGCCGGGGTCGAGATCCAGCCGCCCTCGGCCATGCGCGGCGGCTGGATGTTCTACCTCACCGGCCCGGGCGGGGTGCTGATCGAGGTCAGCTGGCGGCCGGCCCCAGCCGGGGACTGAGGACCCCGCAGGGTCAGCCGATCGCGATCACGATCTTGCCGACATGGCCGGCCGCCTCCAGGTGGCGATAGGCGTCCCTCGCCCGCTCGAACGGGAACACCCGGTCGATCACCGGCCGGATGCCGGCCAGCGCGATGTGCCGGTTCATCGCCTCGAACATCTGGCGGGAGCCGACATAGAGGCCGCGCAGCGTGACCGAGCGGCCGATCAGCGGCGTCGGCTCGAACGGGGTGCCGGCGGTCAGCACGCCGATCAGGGACACGCTGCCACCGATCCGGGTGGCGGCGATCGACCGCGGCACGGTGCCGGCGCCGCCCACCTCGATCACATGGTCGACTCCGCGGCCGCCGGTCAGGCGCAGCACCTCCTGCTCCCAGTCGGGATGGCTGCGGTAGTTGATCAATTCGGCGGCACCCAGCGCCTTCGCCTGCTCCAGCTTGGCGTCGCTCGAGGAGGTGGCGATCACCCGGGCGCCGGCGGCGCGGGCGAATTGCAGCGCCAGGATCGAAACGCCGCCGGTGCCCAGCACCAGCACGGTCTCGCCCGGCTGCAGCGGCTGGGCGCCGCCATAGAGCGCGTTCCAGGCGGTGACCCCGGCGCAGGGCAGGGCGGCCCCCTCCTCGAAGGACAGCCCTTCGGGCAGGTGCACCAGCCCCTCCTGGTCGAAGACCCGGTGTTCGGCCAGCACGCCATGGGCCGCCCCGCCCAGGGCGCTGGCGGGGTCGGCCGCGTCGATGCCGCCGCCGATCCAGCTCTGCATGAAGATGCCGGCGACGCGGTCGCCGACCTTGACCCGGGTGACCTCGGGGCCCACCGCCACCACCTCGCCGGCGCCGTCCGACAGCGGCACCAGGTCCGGCAGCGCGTCGCCGCGGCTGTAGCGACCGGTCGCCACCATCAGGTCGCGGTAGTTCAATGATGCGGCGCGCAGCCGGACCAGGGCCTGGCCGCGGCCGGGCGTGGGCGTCCCGGTCTCGGCCAGGGTGAGGTTGTCGATGCTGCCGATGCGGGGAAAGCGATACAGGCGCATGGCTCCAGGTCTCCGAAATATCGTGGCTTGCCGCCGGGCTGACGGCCTGGGCGCCATGTTGCGGCTTGCAGGCCTTCGCGCAAGAAGGCAACATTTCTTGCCATAGGATACTCTTTTGCACCTATGGGGGAGAGCGATGCCGCCACGAGATCAGGCCCGACGGTCCTATGGCTGCGCGGTCGAAGTCACGCTCGCCGTCATGGGCGGGAAGTGGAAGCCGGTGATCCTGTATCAGCTGCTGGACGGGCCGAAGCGCTTCGGCGAGCTGCGGAAGACGTTCGGGGGCGTGTCGCAGCGCTCGCTGACGCTGCAGCTGCGCGAATTGGAGACCGACGGCATCGTGCGCCGGCAGGTCTTCGCCGAAGTGCCGCCGCGGGTGGAGTATTCGCTGACCGAGTACGGCCGCACCCTGGCCCCGGTGCTCGACGCCATGAAGGCCTGGGGGCAGAGCTTCCGGGAGCGGGTGGAGGGAACGGCGGAAGCCGCCTGATGCACTGCTTCAGCCGGCGTCGATCAGCCCGGCGACGGCCAGAGAGGCGGGAGAGCCGGGCGTGACCATGACGAGGTCGACAAAAGTCCGGGTGGGCGGCGCCAGGTCGTTCCGGCTGCGTCGATGCAACTCCTCCCAGACGATCGGCTGCAGCCGGTTGGCGGCATGGTCGATGAGGAAAGGCTGCTGGGGGAAAGTCGACAGCGTGTCGATGAAGGCGTCGATGTCCTCGCCCGCATTCGACATGCCATAGGGCCAGAACTCGACCAGGAAAGCCGATAGCCGGTCCGCCGGGCTCAGCACCGAGCGGCCACCGCGAAAGATGCTGGGCTCGCTGCCCTGGGTGTCCATCTTCACCATGCAGGGCGGCAGGGGACGGCCGCCGAAATAGGCATCGAGGGTCGTCACCGGGACGGTGATGGATGGCCTGTCCTCGTCCGAGGCGTAGAGCCGATGGTCTCCCAGGTTCCCGGCAGAGTGGTAGAGGCTGGCCGAGCCGATGGTGTCCGACACGGCCGCCGCGACCGCATGGACGCGCACCGCTTCGTTGCCGCGAGCATTCTCGACGAGCAGATCAAAATTGCGCGGGTCCGGCTCGAAGGCATGCACCGTCGAGCCGCGCGGCATGACCTGCCGGGCGAGGGCGCTGTACCATCCGATATTGGCGCCGAGATCGATGAACAGGCCGAAGTTCGGCAGCAGGCGGCGCGCGATCTCGGTTTCGAGCGGCTCCCAGTTCCCGCTGTCGATGATCGAGCGCGAGACGAACTCGTCGTCGCCGTAGTCATGGGTCTTCACCCGGAACGGCGGGATGTGATCGAGCTCGATCAGCCGGCCGTCCCCGGTGGCAGGAGCCTTCTCCGAGGCCTGGAGCGGAGGGGGGAGCGCCGTCAGGCCGC
>Ga0193743_1001464_pt1 | contig 17595 bp, 24 predicted proteins | sample L2c2metaG_FD_143038 | JGI IMG/M metagenome (GOLD analysis project Ga0193743, IMG submission 143038) | Soil microbial communities from a riparian zone of the East river system, Colorado, United States - L2c2 | ecosystem: Environmental > Terrestrial > Soil > Riparian zone | place: USA: East River...
GGGCTTTTCCGTCCGCTGCTACCGAATTGCAGTAATGATTCAATGCGCTCGGTCATCGCGAGCACTGCTTCTTGAATTTCGAGCAGCAGATCAGCCCGCACGCTCGCACATATATCATGGCGCTCGAGGAACTCGGCGTTCGCATAGATCGCCGTGAGCGAGTGGCGCATATCGTGGGATATCGAGCATGCCATCCTGCCGATTGCCGACATCCTCTCTGCCTCTATCAGTTGGCTTGGTGCACGCCGCTGCGGTTCGCTTCGCAGATCCAGACCCACGCCCTTATCAAACATGAGGATATTGCCGCGGTCTGAGATCTTTGTTTTCCTACGGTGTGTTCTCACTGTTCCCCCTGCGTTCCCGTTCTTGTTGCTTACCTTCCCAGCAAATTCCAAGTTATTTCCCATTCTCTTGCCTAACACTCCTCTAACTTGTTCTTCATTCGGCGCCGCGTGAAAGATGGGCGTGTCGGGACGGATGATTGTCGTCGACTAAGGCAAAGTGTGATGCCGAATGCCCTTCGATATTGCTGCAGATAATGCCGGTCGCCGAGAGGATCTGTGGAGCGGCGGCGACAAGGGATGAGTCAGTGATCGTCAACGACGTGTGTCGCAGTTTAGACCAAGAGAGGCGGACCAGTCAGAATCAGATCAAATTTTTCAAACAGAGCCTTGTCTTGAGGTGGCATAGAGTTGCCCTTGGTTACCTCTCGAAAGAATGCCTCCATCTTTCCTGCTGGGGTATAGGAGATCAGCATTTTACCTCCATTATTCCCGATAAATGCCCATGCATGCGGCAGGTTTCTTGGCGCGAGGATGGAACCTCCAGGTCGAAGCGTCACACGATCGTGACCAACTTCAAAGAGGAACTCTCCCTCTATTACATAGAACCATTCATCCTGATGCGGATGAATATGATGAGGAGGGCCGCCCTTCTGGCGGGTAGTGTGCTCGATGATGAACAACTCACTATTTGTGTCTCGAGTTAGAACCTTAAAGGCGATCGATGTAATTCCGAGGCTGTGAGCTTCATCTAGACGGTCCTCGCCAGACAGTACCGGATGAATTAGAGAGGGGCTGTTAGGCGTAAGTGATTGACCACAGGCAGCAGCAGAGGCTGCCGTGATCGCAAGTGACAGGAAAGAACGACGCTGGATAATAACCTCCTATTATTTGAAACGCTCAGTTCAATGATTTATTTCTGGCTTGGTAGATGTCGTCTACAACACTCGGGATAACACCCAGGAAGAAGATTTATTCCCACATCCAGGCACGACATAAGGAACTTCCGGCTGGTTAGTTAAGGGCCGCCGATTCGCCACTCGCTGCGATAAACTCAAATCCAACTGTCACGCTCTCGTCGATTTTGGACTTCCCCGCAGGGACGGTATGTCGCGCCTGGCGAGGGCGCGAGCCAAGCTGCGGACTTTGCTTTCGGCTGCCATTCTCACCCGCGATTATGTCAGAAAGTAGGCCATGGAATGAACGCGTGCGATGAACATATCCAGCCGACCCTGCTCGCTGAAAACGCGTTAAAGAGCGACCTGATCTGTGCGTCGTAAGATTGATCCCAGGCTGCAGCGAAACCGCGGCCGCAATGAAGCTCGCCACCCCTTTGATGCCGAAGTGGCCGCGGGTGACAGGCCTCAGAATGCCACTCTTGATAAGCCCCGGCGCAACGTACCCGGAGTACAACAGGTCATAGAGCTCGAAGAAAAAGCCAAGGCTCAGCAGGACGACGAACTTCCATATCATCCGTGTAGCCGGAAGCCGGTCAAGCCTCGCGGAGATTGTGCCTACAGAGACCGGAAGAGACTGGCCTGAGATTTCAGTCAATTTGTCTCCTGTATATGGGCCGCTTGTGCTGCCACTGTTTGTTTTCTACCTGTATCCCGTTTTCTGGCAAAGGAACCGAACATCTCATGCGGCGGCTCTCTAGCTGCCCTTATACCAATCCAGGTCAGCCAGCGAGATACGTAACGCATGATCTGACATACAAGCGTGGTAATCCCTAATTGGCACCCAGCCGATGACTTTCGCGCTGCTAAAATCAGCAGCCGCATTGCACTTCCTGAACATGTCCGCGACCTCGGCATGAGATAAGTGCGCAGCAAAAGGCTGGGGCGCATCTGCTATCGCGTACGCCGTTGAGCCTGTAACCGCGACAGTCTGGTCTAGGTCACTCCTAACGACAGAGTCGAACGTATTCGGAGGCCTGATGAATCAAAGGCTCATACCGATCCATGCTATTCCAAAGCATCAGGGTAGGGACGCCAAGAACATTGAAGCCGGCATGATCGCGCCGAAATAGAAAGTCTGTATCGGAGGCGGGCTGCGTGAGGCAGTGCTGGAACGTGACGCGTATCGGTGCCGGGTGTGCGATGCCTCGGGTCGTGATAAACGCTCGATCGTCATCCATCATAGGGTGCCGGGGAAGTCGGTTTTTGCGTTTGATGATTTCGCTGTGTCCTGGCTGTCACGCGAAGGTGCATCGGACTATCGCCGTTCTCACCGAGATGCCGCCACTGCTGCTGGAGCTGTGGCGCGAACAGCATCGCGAAGGCCATGAACAAACGGTCCTGCAGTTTAGGGAGTTGGCTCCTGTGGCTCGTGCGGTCCCATTGTTCGGAGCGGAATCAAAGATGATTTAGCACGACCGCAGGTTCCGTTCCGCGGCGGGCCGAAAGAGGATGTATGGTTGCACTGCGGCGAAATGGGGCGCTCGCCAATTTGTCTTAGTTCCACCAAGCCGATGGTCGACTTCTGGAAGTCGGCATCTCGGACATATCGAAAGGACCGTCTCCTGTCCGGAAAGCCAGTTTTCACCAACATGTGGTTCACGGCTCCAACTGAATGTGTGCGATAATCCGCGCACCCAACATAAAATTTAGCGAGAGAGCCTCAGCCTGCGTACCGGGGTGATCGACGCAAACACTGCAACGTCGAGTCGTATAAAATCCGTGAAGCGCAAGAATTTATGTCTGTCACTTTCTGGAGCGTACTCTCTCATGCCGACGACCTCCTTAGAGCCGATTGAACCGATAGATGCGTCGCCGGGGCTGACTCTGGAAGGACCGGGAAATACCCGGCGAGCCATTGCCTGGTCGAGCGCATTCTTTGCTCTGCTGCAAAGCATCTGCACCGCCGTCATCGCCATCAATGCCGTGCGTCTTGCGATCGGAGTGGGTTCTCTGGCAATGACGGTCGGAGTAGGAGCGGTTTTGGTCCGTTTTCATGCGGACTGGATCCGAATACCGATGATGACTGTTGCAATCGGGGGTTCGTTGATGAATCTAGCCGTTCTCGCGCATGTTCGCCATCTTCGCAATCGCCCAGCTTCCCGCTGGCGTCAAAGACCTTTAACGCGAGAGGCGAAGAGAAGTGAACGGGAACAGCTCATCCTATCGGTTGTAAGCCTCTCCCTTATCGTTGTTGAGGAATACTTCCACTACATTCTTTGCCATACTCTCTAATGGTCAGCTACAACTCGCTAGAGTGATTTGGTGTCAACCCCAAGCACCCGTCCCAATCCTGCGGCCTGAGCAAAAAGGATGAGGTGACTGCCCTGGCTGGGTGAACCCAGATCTGAGGTAGCAACAGGGATATGAACGGTCTGTTCGTTTCGTGCTTTCAAGCTCGCCACGCGTGTGATGGTTCTGGCTACTGAAACATGCGACAGAGTGCGACCCTGGTTTTCTCCACGCAGCGAATTCGAGCTGGGCAACATCGTCTGCCAGGACTGCGAAGATATCCACGCCTTTTCCCGGTACGTCTCCATCGACGGAAAAGTCGACCGTCAATACATTGCTGCTGATGTTTGCGGATACAATATGAATGCCTACCTGAGGAGGACGCCCCTCCTTCTCTACGGCGCGCAGGAGACTCGCGTTATCGCTGCCCACGGTCTGCTCCTCTCCGTTGATCACCATTTGAGGAGTGTAGACGCTGTCGAGACCGAAGCGTGTGCCGTAGGCGTTCTGTCGTTCCGTATACGCCGGGCTTGAAAAGGGATCAGACCAACCAAGCTGATTCCAGTAGGTAACATGTTCGCTCATGCCTACGATCAGTTGCCCGGACTCGGTGCGTTTACCGTTGATACTCGGAGCAAGGCATCCGCGGGAGGGCAACTGGAACAGCCCTCCGAAGTGAAGAGCTCCACGAGAACTGCGCGAGGTTGGGACGATTGCGCTGTGGAGTTCGGTTGCGCTCGAGATTGCCGCGTAATGCGACCAGCGCTGCGATGAGGGATGAAGTGACGATTGCGGTGAGGATTCGTCGCTGCTGCATTGGGAAGCCCTCACTATGGGCAGAGCATGAGACGCGCTGTGGGCGGGAGAGTTACGACTTTCTTGCGTGAGTCGTTCATCGGTAGGGGCTCTAGAGAATGATTCAGATTATTGTAACCAAAGCGTGTGCCTTTGACTCTAACTCGCGGCAGCTCACGCTGCGGAGTTCATTGCATCTGAAATCGCAGTAAGGAAAACGACCACGCTCATGAATGAAATTTCGGAGACTCCAACTGTGCCACGGCCCCTTAGGGCAACCTCTCGGATGTGGGTAGTCAACTTCACTAGTCTGCTTTTCATTTTGCTGCAGAGTGCCTGCACCGCCGTCATTGCTTTCAGCGGCATCAGCGCCGTCATCGGGTTGGGATCGCTTGCCGCAGCCCTTGGGCTCGACAGGCTCGCTGGAAGCTTCCATGCGGACATCATCCGTATTCCAATGATGACTTTCGCTCTCACAGGTTCGCTGATCGATCTCTACGTGCTTTGGAGGGTTCGCAGTCTGCGTGCGAGGCCGGCATCGCAGTGGCGTATTCGTGCTTTGGCTCCGAAACAGAGAATGAGCGAACTATTCCAGCTTTGCATCTCCGTGCTTACAATCATTCTGGTTTTGGCCGAGTGGATTGCACACCAGGTTCTACATCGCCCTCGCTAATCCGTAGGTTCTATCGACTACAGACACAGCAGTGCATTTTCGGGGAGAGATCGCGTGATCTTCCTGGTATTCGATCATAAGGTTCAACGGATACAATCCAGGGATTTTGCCAGGTCACTGTAACTAATCCGACGACCGTGGCTCTAACTCTTTAGACGAATAACCATCGTGTTGACTACGGCGACGCCGGTCAACCAAGAGAAAGAGATATGATGAAAACTTTGATTCAGCCATATGTGCGCTTGGCGGGCCTGATTTCATATCTTGAGTCACCGTTCCTTCTGGTGGTTCGGCTCTATTGGGGATGGCAGCTTGTTCAGTCCGGATTGGGCAAGCTGCATCATCTGGACAAGCTTACGGACTACTTCACAAGCTTGAATATTCCGCTTCCTGCAATGAACGCGCACTTCGTCTCTGGTCTGGAGTTTGTTGGCGGAATCCTGCTAATTCTGGGATTGGGAAGCAGGGTGATTGGACTGATGCTGAGCGTCAATATGCTGGTCGCATATTGGACTGCTGACCGCGAAGCGCTGTTTGCATTCTTCTCCGACCCTGCTAAATTCTATGTCGCCGATCCATACACGTTCTTGTTCGCGTCGGCGATGGTTCTTGTATTCGGGGCGGGGCTGTTCTCCGTAGATGCTTTACTGGCGAAGCGCAGCCGGTCATGGGTCGAGAAGCAATGACATTGATATCCGAGAGCCGGGACGAAGCGCAGATGATCGGCTCAATCCTTGCAGGCAATACGCACGAGTTCCACGACCTGATCCGGCCGTATGAACGCAGTGTCTATGGTATGGCGCTATCGTTGCTCCAAAATGAAGCAGACGCCGAAGATGCGGCGCAAGAAGCATTTCTGAAGGCGTTTCGAAATCTCAAGGGATTCCGCGCAGAAGCCAAGTTCAGCACCTGGCTGGTAAGCATCGCCCTGAATGAGGCTCGGAGCCGTCTTCGCCAGAGGAAGACGATGAAGATGCAGTCGCTCGATGAGTCGACAGATGAGCAGGGACACACCTCGCCGGCCCTTCTGCGAGACTGGCGGGAGATTCCTTCCGAGGCATTGGAGCGGCAGGAAGTGCGGTCGTTGTTACAGAGAGCCATCACGGACCTGCCGCTGATCTACCGTGAAATTTTTCTATTGCGTGATGTAGAGGAATTGACTGTAAACGAGTCGGCAGAAGCGCTCGGTATCTCCGTAGCATCCGTTAAAGTACGGTTACATCGTGCCCGAATGATGTTGCAAAAGACACTTGTTCCACAGTTGAAACAGATCAACCCAAAGCGGAGGTGGATCCCATGGTTATAGATTGCAAGCATGTTTGGGAGCACATCTCCGGCTATTTGGATGGCGCACTCGCCCCGGAGCAACTGGAACAGGTGCAAAAACATTTGGAGCATTGCGAGATCTGCTCGGCTATCCTGGATTCAACGCGAAATATCCTGATCCTCACGGCAGACGAGCGTGTCTTTGAGTTACCGCTCGGTTTCAGTGAACGCCTGCATGCTCGGCTGGACGCGGAGATGAGGCGTATCTCGCCTGCTACGCCGGAGAGGAGCTAGTCCTCAATGTACCGGCAAATAGATGTTTCCATTGCGCTGTAACCTTTCCACCCCATTGCACTCCAATGTGCGGCACAGAGGAAACGGGCGAGACCCGTTTTCACCTTGCTACGGTTCGCGTAGCCATGATCAACGTCCAGCGCAACGCGCGTGGCTCAACCAAAAGAAAGGCTTATCCCTATGAAGAATTCCGCACAATCTCTCGCTTTTGCCGCCGCGTTCGCTGGTCTGCTCGGTGGCACCGCAGTGCGTCTTAACGCGCAGCCCCTACAGCCGACTGGCACTCCGACGGCAAGCCAGTCGGCGCAGGCCGGTGTACTTCTCGCCCAGAGCACCCAGCCCGAACTGCCCAAGCACGCCTGCAAGGGCAAGAATGATTGCAAGGGGCAAGGTGGCGGCAAGCACCCTGGAAAGAACGACTGCAAGGGCAAGGGCGGATGCGCTACCGACGGCTCCAAGCCACCTGCAAAGAGCTGACTCACCTCTATGACTGGAGGCTTGAGTTCCTTTCAAACCTCCAGTTCACACATCATTGTTTGATATAGCGGAGTGAGCAATGCCTGCCAATCGTTTCAATGGATTCAGTGACTACGGCGTGGGGATTGGCTTGCGAGTCCCTCACTACGATCACATTTTTGCTGAGAAGCCAGTCGTTGACTGGTTTGAAATCATCTCCGAGAACTACATGGTGGATGGTGGCCGGGCCTTACAGATTCTCGACGAAATACTCGATCGATACCGCGTCGTTCAACACGGTGTATCGATGTACTTTGGGTCGGCGCAACCAGCTGATCGCGAACACCTGAAGCGCCTCAAGACGCTCACACGGCGGACGAAGACTCCCTGGCTCTCCGATCATCTGTGCTGGGGAAGCGTCGACGGCCGTTACACCCACGATCTTCTCCCGATGCCCTATACCTTTGAAGCCGTGAAAGCTACGGCTTCGCGAATCCGCGAGATCCAGGACTTCTTGGAGATACCTCTAGCTGTGGAGAACGTAAGTAGCTACGCGGAGTTTCACCAATCCGAGATGACCGAGTGGGAGTTTTTGAATGAGGTCGTCGAAGCCGCCGACTGTGGCATTCTGCTTGACGTTAACAACATCTATGTGTCGTCGCAGAATCACGGCTTCAATCCCTTCGACTATGTCAACAGCGTGCCTGCAGAACGGGTTGCGCAGATCCATATCGCCGGTCATTCCAAGTTCGAGAAGTACACGCTCGATACTCATGATCATCCGGTCTTAGATCCAGTGTGGCGTCTGTATGCGCGAGCAATCGAAAGAACTGGTTCCACGGCAACCCTGCTTGAGTGGGATGACAATATTCCTTCTTTCGACGAAGTGCATTCCGAGGCTCTGAAGGCGAGTCAATATCTTGAGTCTTCTGAACATCCCGAGACGCCAGAGTCTTTTATAGGGACCAGCGCCGCCGAGGTCGTCCACACATGAATCTCCTCGATCTGCAGCGGCGCATGGCAGAAGACGTGATGCGGCCTCTCACGTCCGACTTCCAGATGCAACCAACGACCTCGGATGGAAGCTCGACTCATGAACTCGTAGCTGGCTACATCAAACCTAATGATCGACTGAACTCGTTTGAGCGCCTCGAGATCTACAACCGGCAGTATTGGTTTCGCGTTATCGGAGCAGTAGCCGAAGATTACCCGGCATTGAATGCGGTACTGGGAGACAAAATATTCGATCGTCTGGTGCTGGCATATCTCCGCGAGAATCCATCTACTTCCTTTACCCTTCGCAATCTGGGGTCCATGCTGCCGCAATGGCTCGGAGCACATTCCGAGTTCTCATCACGGCGCCATGATCTCATCCTCGATGTAGCGCGGCTCGAGTGGGCATACGTCGAGTCCTTCGACAGAGCAACTGTTCCGCCCTTGATCGCGGACGATTTTGGTACTGTTGCCGCCGAGTCTAGGTTATTCCTGCAGCCTCATTTGCAGTTACTGGACCTCAACTATCCAGTGGATGAGCTCGTCCTCGCCGTACATCAGGAAGCTGGTCTTAGCGACATCATGAGCAATGCCGTCTCTGAACGAAAGCACAGCGACATAGCTCGTCTGCCCAAGATGCGCCGCTCTCGGGTCCACCTGGCAGTTCATCGCTTTCAGAACTCGGTCTACTACAGACGAATCGACTACGAGGCCTTCCTATTGTTGTCTGCTCTTCAAAAGTGCATACCGTTAGGTGCAGCTTTAGAGACCGCATTTAGCAAGAGCGCTCTCACTGCGGACCATCAAGTGGTGATGATTCAGCAATATTTTTCGCATGCCGCCGAGTTAGGTTGGTTCTGCAAGCAACACGACCACTACGCGCACACGTCATACAGCTCTCCACCAATTGATGCGCGGTAGATCGTCATGCTAGTTAACGCATAGGTTTAACGACTCTCGAATTACCATGCGAAGTTTACGCCGCCTTATCACGGCCTATATCGCTATAGGCCAGAAGACGTTCTATAGATGCAATGTGAATTTCACAATTACTTGTAACCTTTGTACCTATTACTTCTCCAACTCGTGCGCACACAAACGAGCAGGACCCGATCTTCACCTGAAGCATTCAGTAAAGCTCGTTGTTAACGCGCAAATTCTATCTAACACAAGGAGCAGGTAATGATCAGAGTAACTCGTGGTCTGTTGATGATCATGGTTGGAATCGGCGCAGCGTCCCCAATTGTTTCCGCTGCAGAGGCCAATAACAAGGCAGGCGCCGTCTTTGTCATGACGAACGACACCGTGAAGAACGAGGTCCTCGCCTATCAGCGTCTCTTCGACGGCAGACTCACCCTGAAAGAGCGCTTCATTACCGGTGGCCGCGGAAGCGGCGGCACCACCGATCCACTCCAATCGCAAGGTTCGCTCACCCTTAGCCAAGACCACAATCTGCTCTTTGCCATCAACTCGGGCAGTGGCACCATCTCCAGCTTCCATCTCCTCGGCGAACTGCCGGTCCTCGTCGACCAGGAGCCCACTGGCGGCTCCGAGCCGGTCGCCGTCGCCGAGCACAACGGCACTGTCTACGTCCTCAACGCGGGCGGAAACGGAGCTATCGTAGCCTTCCGCGCTGACAATCTCGGTCGCCTTCACGAGATTCCCAACTCCACCGTGCATCTCACTGCCACGCACTCCGGAGGCTCCTCCATCTCCGTTAGCCCTGATGGCAGAATGCTCGCCGTGATCGAGAAGGTTCCCAACAACATCGACACCCTCCCCATTCACCCCGATGGAACCCTTGGGTCGATCGTCATCAACCACAGCGTCACTCCCGGCGTCTTCGCTGCTATCTTCACACCGACCGGTAAGCTGATAGTCTCTGAAAACCAGCCCGACGGTACAGATATCTCCAGCATCTCCTCCTACACCATCAACGCCGACGGCACCATCACGGCTATCAGCCAGAGTTTTCCCACCCAGGGCGATGGCAACTGTTGGAATGTCATCAGCCCGAATGGTAAGTACGTCTATGTCGACAACTCCGCCACGGCCACGGTCGCTGGCTTCTCCGTCGGTTCCAACGGTACCCTCACTCCTATCGCCGGAACCATTCTCAGTTCCAAGCCCTCTGGTACAACTAACCTTGACATCGCCGTCAGCGGAGATGGTAAGTACATCTACACCATCAACTCTGGCGCAGGCTCTGTCAGCATCTACAGCATCAACACCGACGGCACGCTCCTCGACCTTGGCGAGATCGACGGCCTTCCCAAGAGCGTAGGCTTCAACGGCATCGCCGCACTCTAGTCGACAGATCACGGGTTACGGTTTTATCCCGTAACCCGCGATCGAAAGAGCCGGTGGCGATTCTGAAGTAACTGAATATTCATGTAACCGAGAGATACGAAATGTGTCTCACTAGGCGGAAACACATAGGGGGAGTAGTGGATAAGTTCGCGATATTTTCTTGGATTGGTCCAGACCGCTAACTTGATAGTCGGTTGTAAGCGGTACGATACCTTGCGGCTTTGGACACCAAGCCGCGGAGTTTCCAGCATCGCCGTTAGTGGTCGCCTCTTAGCCGATCGTTCGTATTGGATTACCACCGTCCGACCGTGGATGTTGACGAAAACAGTAGTCGGCATAAACTCGGCTGCCAACTTGCTTACTGTCGAGGGATCAACCGGTGAGCTAACCAACTACGACCCGCGCCGCCTCACAGGCGTCAGTGTCTACCGGGAGGTTGCGAATGACTTCTCCGTTGGCGACCGAATTCAATATGCTGGAGTCCGCACATTCCCATCCGAGCTATCAACACGCCATCGAAGCGTTCATCGCCTAGTATTGCTCTGAGCCTCGACTAGCCTTTAGCTGGTCCGTCGTGGTGCGGTACCGCTCGGTTCCTTGAGGTGCTTTCTCTGTCAGCTACTACATCAATCTTCATCTTTCCGCGATCCGGCGGCTGGCAGATGAGGCTGCGGTTGGTTGAGCCCGGAGCTGCCGATTGGAATCCGACGAGTTAAGGGTGTCAAGCGCCTTGGGCGGAGGATTGGCAGTTGGCTAACTGCGTGATAATCCCGTTTATCACGTAGTCAATGGAGCACGGCGGGGGCAGGGTGAATCACCCCGTATTCTCCATTAGCAGCTCGAAGACGTGCAAAAGGCAGCAGGTCACCGGGACCCCAGCGCACTTGGCGTGGCAATTGCAGTGCAAGGCGCTCGCTGGGACGTGTTTGAAGGCTCTAAAATGCATGTGCAATTGTTCTACAGGTAAAGGCATTTTTCTACAGGCTACGGAACATTTCTACAGGTTCAGGAATAGCCTAAGTCCTTTGTCATCAGCAAATCTATTCTACAGCTAAAGGAAAACCGACACTCACCTTCGCAGGGCCTTCCGTCTGTGCCTGCCTGAAACCCGAGAGCGTACTCCTCAGACGTGGTGCCCACATCCGGCAGATCATCAGGCGTGTCTTTGTCTCGTTTGGTTGCCATGATCTGGTTGGATGCCGGTTGGATCATGGAGGCGACCTAGTTCTCAGCCTGTCCGGTCCATCCTCCAGAAGGTCCGCATGGAGGATGGTAACTGCCGATCCGCTTCAAGCAGGGGGACTTCAATCGCCTTACATCTCGAACAGTTGTGGCGATGTTGGGTGATCAGCTTATGGACGTTCCTTAGGTTCTCATCCGCTCTTGCTATCTGGAGGGCGTCTTCTCTCACCACTGCACTGGACCGGCGGAGATATGCGGACATAAGGATATGGGCCAAAATCTTCAGCTGAGGACACGTAGTCATATGCATCGAAAATCTCCAATCGTCGAATTGGCATTGCGAGGATTGAAATTTGCAGGGACTCGGGAGAAAGAATTCAGGGTCGGGAGTTGCCCAACATCCAAAGCTATACAGCTTTTTAGCCGATATTCCTAATTCGTGTCTGTCATCTAGTCGACAAATTTGAATAGAGGTCACACGGCCCTTCGAAAACATTAGGTTCTGCTCCAACTATGGGTGTGCGTGCTATGGCCCTAGACGGCTACTCGATATCACGAAAGCCAAATTCGCAGAGTTGCTTGGGCGTATAGGTGCCGGGGAGTTGGACTGTGTTTCCCTTACGAAGCTCGCCGACGATATGCGCAGCCTCCAACCGAGTGACAAGCTGACTGAAGATCAGGAAGAGTGTGCCGGGGCTGACTATCCAGATCTTCTTTATTCGGCCCTCTGCTGTGGCGGTGAATGTAACGTATCGCGGACGTTCGGCATGTCATCGGGGAGCAGCGTCGGCTGTGCCGTGAGCGTGTAGGTGATGTGGGTTGGCTTGACCATAAGAAAGATATGGTTGGTCGCACGAACCCGAGCCAAACCCACCTCCAAACCTTCAGATGCCAAGTCGGGATTGGATGTTGTGCCGAGCCTTCCATCGCATTACCAGCCAACCTCCGGAAGACGCTTCCATGCCATCAATCGCACCATCTACCACCAAATCCGCCCTTCACCTGCTCCAGTTCGTAGCGGTTAGGGAACTCCACAGTCTCGCCACGGCACAGCCTGTTGGCAATGTCCTTCGCCAACTCTGGCGACACAATCTTGGTGAAGTCTCGCTCGTAGGTGCCCACGTTCACCGACCACCATTTGTGGGTTCCGCCCTCAGACGCTGCAACAAACGTGACAGTCTCCAAATGCCCTTTGTGGTCTCCTTCCGACAAGAGGAAGGGAACCGCGATGAGTTTGTAAATGGGGCGCATAGCTGAGATTTATCCTCGTTGCTTTCTTAACTTTTGCGTACTGTTCAGCCGTGAGATCGTCTCCGTGCAGATGAGTGGGGTCTGTGGAGATGGGTGTGCTACACGGGCAGCAGATTTTGCCAGATAGTCGCTGCCGAGTCGTTGAGGATTGTTCGCACCCATAGGCGAATAAGAGGCGAAAATGGGCCACAGGTTCCGTATCAGTTGCACTAGCGCAACGAAAGGCAGGAATCTCACTCATTACAATACGGATGTGAGCAATCGTAGCTTTCATTGGATGATCGGTATTCTTTTCGCATCCGGGTTTTATGCCGGGTATCGTCTATCCCAGAACTGCGCACCTACAAGTTGATGAACCTCGCGGAATCCTTTACGCCTTCTCGGGTGTGTTAGTGCTGTCCGAGATGTTTGCAAGCGACGGGTGGAAAGACCTCTGCGTCAGGAAGCTTGCCCCGGCATTTATGGATTCACACCTTCACTCCATTCGGTGCCGTTTTCGGAGGTTTCACCGCGCAAATAATGCACAAGCCGTCGTCGGTCGCCGTGACCCTCTTCTCTATTTCATTCTTGGGATATTCCATGCTCGTAGGTTTCCCTTTCGAGGAGATTGTGACAAACCCGAAGCTTCTTTTTGTGAAAAGCGACGTTGAGACTCGATGGCGCTGGTTTGCCTCACTGCATCAACCGAGAATCGTTCCTGGCGACATCGGCGTTTGAACTAAGCCGTTGGCGCGGCGGACGCTGCGGCGGTGGCTTTCCCCGGTCATTGTTGGCTGTGTAAGCCTCAGGTCAACATGCCGGTTTATCCCGGCGCTCTCCGGTTTTCCCGTAATTCGTAAAAAACTATATCTCCCTATTGCATACCCATAGATCCTGTGCGATATTTCTATGGGTAAGCAATAGGAGAAGCGATGGGCGACAAGGCGGATGTCTGGCAGGGGACTTTGGCTTTGATGGTTTTGAAGACCATTGAGATGGTGGGGCCGATGCATGGGTATGGGATTGCGCGACGGATCGAGCAGACGAGCGGGAACCTGCTGACGCTGAATTATGGGACGTTGTATCCGGCGTTGCTGAAGCTGGAGCAGGAGGGGTCGATTGAGTCGGAGTGGGGTGTATCGGAGAACAATCGCAAGGCGAAATTTTATTCGTTGACACGCGCAGGGCAGAAGCAGTTGCGACAGGAGGCGCGGAACTGGGAGCAGACAACTGCGATTCTGGCACGGTTTCTGGCGACGGGAGATGCCGTATGAGATGGCTGCGGAGTTTTTGGGTGCGATTAGGCGGAATGTTTTCGCCGACGCGGCGCGAACGTGCGGGGCGGGAGTTTGAGGAAGAGATTGAGAGCCATCTTGCGATGCATGTCGAGGACAATGTGCGCGCTGGAATGACTGCGGCACAGGCACGACGGGAGGCTGTGATGAAACTTGGCGGCGTTGAAGTGGCGCGGCAGGCGCGGCGTGAGGGTGTGATTTTGGTGCTGATGGAGAATTTGTGGCAGGACGTGCGATATGCGTTGCGGCAACTGGGCAAGGCACCGGGGTTCACGCTGACAGTTTTACTGACGCTGGCGCTGGGCATTGGAGCGAATTCCGCGATCTTTACGCTGGTGAATGCGGTGCTGCTGAAAAATTTTCCGGTGACTGATCCGAAGTCGCTGGTGCGGTTTGGCGATGTGTCCGACTGCTGCGTTTACTCCGGCGCGAATCAGGACGGCGACTACTCGCTCTTCTCGACGAACACGTATGAACAGATGCGGAAGATTGATCCGGAGTTTGAAGAGCTGGCGGCGATGCAGGCGGGGTTTGAGCCCCGGCCAGTGATTGCGCGGCGCGATGGTGGGCGAGAGGTGGCGCGAGCGGTGGCGGGAGAGTTTGTCTCCGGCAATTACTTCCGGATGTTTGGGTTGCAGCCGGCGGCGGGGAGATTGTTGAGTGACTCAGATGATGTGGCGGGCGCGCCGATGGTGGCGGTGATGAGCTACGACACGTGGAAGAGGGAGTACAACAGCGATCCGACGGTGGAGGGCAGCACGTTCTGGGTGAATACGAAGGCGGTAACCATAGTCGGAATTGCGCCGCAGGGATTTTTCGGGGACCGGCAGTCGGGCGGGCCGCCGAATTTTTATCTGCCGATCCAGTCGATGGTGGTGATTGAGGGCGCGGACTATGTGCGTGATCCGGACCAGTTGTGGCTGGACATTATTGGACGGGTAAAGCCGGGTACGAACTTGCAGGCGCTGCAGCAGAAGGTGAGTACGCAATTGCAGCAACTGATGGCGCAGGGGAAGATTTTTTCTTCGGCGAATGATCGACCGCTGCTGGCGAAGGTGCATATTGTGCTGGCGCCGGGCGGGGCGGGGATCCAGCGCATGGCGGAGATTTATGGGTCGAAGCTGAAGCTGTTGATGTGGATCTCCGGACTGGTGCTGCTGATTGCGTGCGCGAACATTGCGAACCTGCTGCTGGTGCGCGGCATGGGACGGAAGGCGGAGATATCGGTGCGCACAGCACTGGGCGCGATGCGTGGCCGGGTGGTGCGGCAACTGCTGACGGAGAGCCTGGTGCTGGCGGGGATGGGCGGCATTGCGGGGCTGACGGTGGCGTATGCGGGGACGCGGATGCTGCTGCTGATGGCGTTTCCGGGAGCGGAGAGTGTGCCGATCCATGCGAGCCCGTCGCCGATGGTGATTGGGTTTGCGTTTGGGCTGTCGCTGCTGACGGGAGTTCTGTTTGGCGTGGCACCGGCGTGGATTACGGCACGGGCGGAGCCGGCAGATGCGTTGCGCGGCGGAGCACGGATGACGGCGGGTGGCGCTTCCCTGCTGCAGCGTGGGCTGGTTATCGTACAGGCGGCGTTGTCGCTGGTGCTGCTGGTGGTTGCGGGATTGTTTTCGCAGAGCCTGAGCAAGTTGCAGAACACGGAGATGAAGCTGGACGCGACGAACCGATATATTGTGCATATTAATACGCAGACGCCGTTGCATTCTGTGAAGCAGGCTGAGGCGATCTACCGGACGATTGAGGAACGGTTCCATGCGATACCGGGCGTGGTGAAGGTGGGGATTGCGAGCTACACGCCGATGGAAGACAACAACAATGGCTGGGGCGTGCAGGTGGAAGGGCGGCCTTCGGTGTATAAGCAGGCTTCGTTCATCAAGGCGAATGCGAATTATTTCGATTCGGTGGGGACGCATATTTTGATGGGGCGCGGAATTACGGCTCAGGACACATCGACGTCGCCGCCGGTGGCGGTGGTGAATGAGTCGTTTGTGATGGCGTTCTTCAAGCCGGGCGAGAGTCCGATTGGACATCGATTTGGCGCACCGGGGTTGGATTCATCGGCGTCGGCGTATGAGATTGTGGGCGTGGCGGAGGAGACGTCGTACACGGACGTGCAACGGAATTACAAGCACCCGATGTACTTTGTGCCGCTGGGGCAGCGGGCGGCGGGCACGAAGATTCCGTTTGAGAAAGACTTCATGATGTATGCCGGGGCGATTGTGGTGGAGACATCGCGGCCGATGGATGACATGCAGACGCTGGCGCGGAAGACGCTGGCGGATATCAATCCGAATTACACGGTTGTGATGTTCCAGAGCTTTGCGGCACAGATTGCTGACCGGTTTACGCAGGAGCGGATGCTGGCGCGGCTGACGATGTTGTTTGGGGGGCTGGCGCTGTTGCTGGCGGCGATTGGGCTTTATGGGGTCACCTCGTACACGGTAGTCCGGCGAACTTCGGAGATCGGGATACGGATGGCACTGGGTGCGGAACGCGGCAGCGTGATTGTGATGGTGATGCGGGGTGCTCTGATGCAGGCCTTGGTGGGATTGGCGATTGGTGTTCCGGTGGCTCTACTTTGTGTGCGGTTTGTGAAGGCCCAGCTGTATGACATAACGAAGGTGGACCCGGGTGTGCTGGCGGGTGCGATTGCGACGCTGGCTGCGGCGACTTGTATTGCCGGGGTGATTCCAGCGCGGCGGGCGGCTTCGGTTGATCCGTCGCGGACCCTGAGGAGTGAGTAGGAGATGTGGCCGGTTGAGCTGAGGTCCTTGAAATGGAGCTCTATCCCACATTTTCCAGCAGTTGGAGTAGTGTCCGTCTATGTAAGTCCTGATAAGTGGCTAGCGGGGCGGAATCTATGAAGATCCCGGCGGCTCTGGTTCCAGCCCGATCCGATCATTCACGCGTTGCGAAAACGTTGTTTGCAGCCCAAATAGGGGACACCTCAAGAAACGGAATCTTATGTAGTGCGCCGGGAGACCGGTAAGGAGTAGATGGTGCAAGTCTGTAGGGTGAGGAATTGTTTGTCGTAGCTTTTGTGGAATTATTTGTCGTAGGGCGCCGAGTGTCATGCTTGGCCGATGACAAGGCTGTCTCTAGCTGCCTCGACGATTTCGACCGAGATAACCTGGGCGTCGTTGACGCCCAGGACGCGTTCAACCTGGGTGAGCAGCCGTGTGAGAAGTCGCAAGTTGCCTCCGGTCATACGAACCAGGCGCGCTACGACTTCGGGGGTGAGGCCGCTGTTAGGTAGGGTCACGCCGGGTGGTGTCCAGCATCGTTCAAGAAGGCCTTGTACCTCGGCAGCGCCAAGCGGCCGGAACTCGTGAACGAAGCCGATACGCGAGTAGAGCTGAGGAAAGCGAGCGATGCGCTTCTCGATGCCGGGCATGCCGATTAGGATGATGCCCATATCGCCGCTGTCGAAGACGGAGCGGACCTGTTCGAGACTGTTCATCTGCAGCCGGTCGGCCTCATCGACGACGATGAGGGTGGTCGGTGTCGCACGGTACTCAAATCCCGGAATATGTTCTGTAAGGGTGTTTTGCGGCATTCAAATCCCGGAATTAGTCGAGATGTTTGTACTCAAATCCCGGACAGAAACCGATGCACGCAAGAAG
>Ga0193743_1001465_pt1 | contig 17593 bp, 9 predicted proteins | sample L2c2metaG_FD_143038 | JGI IMG/M metagenome (GOLD analysis project Ga0193743, IMG submission 143038) | Soil microbial communities from a riparian zone of the East river system, Colorado, United States - L2c2 | ecosystem: Environmental > Terrestrial > Soil > Riparian zone | place: USA: East River...
GCCAGCCCGAGACTGGTTGAGCTTCGTCCTTTCAGAGGAGCTGTCACGTTCATGGTGGGGTAACCGAGTTGCCGCACGGGAGGGGCCAGGTTCAGCATTGATCGATGATGGAGTTCCGATCCTGCTCGGATTGAACATGGTTGAGAAGTTACACGGCGTAAAGGCGGCTGACGATTACGCAAGTATGCTGCAAGATCGACTGCGCAAGGAGATGGCCCGCGAAAGTGGCCCCGCACCAACTATCCTGACGACGAACTTTGAGGAATACGCCGATAACCAAGCTGCTCTAGCGCTCTACGAGCAGAGACGAAAGATTGGACGAGAACGATTCGATCACATACTGGAGCAAGATTGGAAGGAAATGTCCGCTGGATCGGGCAGCACCAAAGATCCGATGTCTCCAACGTCGATCGCGGGAAGTCTTGGGCTTGTCGACCGGCCTGTCTCGGGACAATGAGCTCCCGAAGTGTTCTTACTTCAAGGCACTCGCACTTGGCGACCCTTTTATGAGTTCTAAATGGTGGCCGAGAACAGTCGCAAGTGATCCAAAACGTCCGCTGCCACGTTTGTTTCGCCCAGCCGCGGAAAGATCTTGTGGCCCAATGCTCATGGGCCTCAGGATTGCGATCTGTCATCGCGTCGGTGATGAACACTATGTTAGGGAGATCCGAGAACAATTGGAGCCTCTGAACACTTGAGAGGCGATAATAGCCTCCACAGTGGCTATTATCGCAGGGCACCATCCGTTGGTTAGGCAAAATAATTCTTGAAAAGGTTGAGCCGAATCTTTCTCGATGGTGGAACGTCATAGTCGAGTGCATAGAAATGTAGATATCGCCAGTGCTTCGCACTATGACGCGTAGCCGGGAGCTATCTCACGTTGATCAACGCGGCTTTTATTGAGAATCATTCTTTCCACATTTGTGGCAAAGATATCCTTTACCTGCGTCCGACATTGTCCCGATCGCCGCAAATTGTTTCAAGCCGACGATCATGCCGCTACCTACGGGCTCCGGTTCCATTAACAACTACACATACGTGCAACCGACCATCGCGGTGATGCCGCAATTCGATATCCGAGTCGATTACCCCTACTCCGACAAGGATCGCTTCTTCGCGCGCGTCTCACACCTGCACCGGGATTATAGCCAGCCCGGACCAGGTACGAACTTCATGAATAACGGAAATGCGAACGGTACAAATGCTAATCACAACGATGTCCTTGGTTGGGATCACATCTTCAGCGATAACTTTGTCAATCAATTCCGCCTCGGCTTCAGCCGCTATGCTACCCAAGCCTTCACGGCGGCATATGGAACGGATGGCAATGCGCTGGTAGGGCTTCCGAACGGTAACGTTCTTCCAGATCAGAGCGGCATCGCACAGATGAATTGGAGCAGTCAGTGGGCTGGAACAGGTGATCCTGGATGGGTTCCGAACGGTCTAGGCCGCTTGTCGAACGAATACCAGATTATTGACTCCATGAGCCTTCTTCGCGGAGGTCATAGTTTTAAGTTTGGCTTCAATATTGACCTGCTCCAGGCGCGTGTGAAAAACGCTCAGAACGACCCTCGTGGACAGCTTTACATCAATGGAAATTACACCGGAGGTGGAAGCCCCGGTTCGGAACTCGCGGACTGGCTCACGGGCGCTCTGAGCGCGGTCAACCGCGACGAGTTCTTCAGTACACCAAACACGCGCACCAATTTCTTCGGAGGATTCTTCCAGGACGACTACCGAATCAATAGCAAACTCACATTGAACTTGGGCCTTCGCTATGATGTTTACACCGCTCCGGTGGACAAGAATAACCTTCAGGCGAACTTCCTCACGAGCGGCGACAACGCCGGCACTATTCTGGTCGCTTCGCCCAACAACCGGACCCCCAACGTGGACACGTTCAAGTTAAACCTCGCGCCGAGACTTGGCCTTGCCTATACGCCCGACGGCGGGAAGACCGCCTTCCGCGGGGCCTTCGGCATGAGTTACTTCAACGACAACTTCGGGGCCATGGGCGGCACCTTAGAGCGTAATTACCCCTATCTTCTCCAAAGCAACAACCCGGCTGCGCAGCAGAACTGTTCCGCCACCGTTGCAGCGACCTCGGTGTACTCTGGTTGCGGGTCGTTGATCTTGGCTAACGGGTTGCCAGGAATCGTAGCTGGGACCCCCGGGAGCACTTCAGGCGTCTACTATCAACCCCTGATCCAACCCGCAGCGACACCAGGGTCGACGGTTACGCCGCCTAACGGCTTTGGAGTCTACGCCGTGGCGCAGGATTTTCGACTGGATGAAGCGAAGTTCTGGAACGTCAGCATCCAGCGTCAGATCACCTCTACCATGGCTCTGACCGCGGCCTACGTAGGGACGGTTGGATCTCATCTTTACCATGATTATCAACTCAATCAGTGCGTTCCGCCTACGTATGGAGTCGCAGTCACATCCATTGCTGCTCTCCAGGCTCAGACGGGAGCGACGAGCATTCCCCAAGCATGTTATCTGTCGGGCATGGGTTACCAGTACTACGGCATAGCGCCAAACATCTCGACGCTTGATTTTCGTAACAGCGCCGGGCGGTCGCACTATAACTCAGGGCAGTTTCAACTAACAAAGAGAACGTCGGTCGGCCTGACCTTCAGTGCAGCGTACACGTGGTCCAAGATGATGGACAACATCAACAATCCGATCACAAACTACTCTACGCAAGAGGCAGTAGATACGGCCGGTTGGCAGAGAAACAACTTTCCGCAAGTGCTCACAGTCGCCTACTCCTATGACCTGCCATTCGGTCGGCATCGCCAGTTCTTGGGCTCCTCCTCGCGTCTGGCAGATGCCCTTGTCGGCGGCTGGCAAGTGTCGGGAATCTCGAACTTCCGTTCTGGAGCTCCACTCCTGATCAGTGCCCCCAACGGCGCTCTGGGTCCAAACGGCGCGGCGCAGCGTGCCAACTACGTTTGCTCGGCCCCGGTCAATCCGCATACCAGTGATCGGTGGTTTGATACGGGCTGCTTCGCAGCGCCGGTCGGCTTCACGCTTGGCAATAGCGGGGTTGGGAAGGTCTATGGGCCTAGGTATCAGAACTGGGATCTGTCGCTGAACAAATCGGTCCATTTCACCGAAGGGACCCAACTACAGCTACAAGCGAGCTTCTTCAACGTATTCAACCACACGAATCTTGGCGCTCCCGATACGAACGTTCAAGATGGTAGCAACTTCGGGAAAGTCACCAGTGAGTTCTTGCCCCGCCAGGGGCAACTCGGACTCGTGTTCACGTTCTGAAGAAAAGGGTCACGCCAATCGCAGCAATGCGTTTGACGTGACCCGCTCCAACCTGCCGACAGAAGCGGGAACGGTACATCGCTTCTTTCTGATATCTCGAAATTTGCCTCCGTATCGTGACTACCTCTTTGGAGTGGCGGGCTGCAACATGCCTGCCGCCAGCAGCAAGATAAATGGAGAGACTATTGATGCAGTTGCGTAGTACATCGCATCGCGCGAACCCCTGGTTCGCCATCGGAAGGACACCCGAAACTTCCGAGTATGCTCATCGAATTAGTGAGTCATCACCGCTCAAGAATGTGCTGGCCGACCGTTGGTTGACAATCTTGTCGAGAACGGCAGCTTTGCTTGTTATAGCGCTATGTGGAACCGCGTTTGCAGCCAATTCTGATGCGGGGAAGAAGACAAAACCTTCCTATCAATACACTGGTGACATTCAACTGGACTTGAGCCGGGTCCCCTTCAGCCGTTTTGGCTCGTACATGACATTCTCGATGCTGACGGATCTTGGTCCAGAACGCCCTATGGCGGGTCTCTATGCCCCTAATGGGATCTCGGGACTTTATCTGCGGAATCTTCATGGTGGCGTGGGAGGGTCAGATGCTGTTCATCCAGTGTTCCGCATTGATCTGCTCAAAAACGGATCACAGGTAAAGTTCGATGTACAGGCTACGCCGACACTATTGCGATTAATAGCTCCGTCAGGGGATGCAGAGATCTATTTCGATGCTGTGGATCGAATCCGGTTCCGAACACACGGACTGTCGCTGCAACTCACGCCCGTCGCCAAGGAGGTAACGGTACCCAAAGAGAATTCGCATTGGGAGATGTTCAGGGGGTGGGGCGTGACAGAGAAATACACGGTCTGGCCGCATGTGGGCAGTCTCAAGATGTCGGGCACTTGGAATGGCACAGAAAGAGACGATTCCATCGCCGTGTTCAATCCTGCACCAGCCACGAACACTTCAGAAGGTGAAATCGACACCTACGATAGCGTGTGGACGCCGCCTGCTACGAGCACCACTTTCGACTCAGGTTTGAGATCCGCGCGCGGCGAGTATCTGGCATGGTTGAAGCGGATGCCTGAGGTATCGCCTCAGTTTGGTCAAGGAGCAGAACTAGCTGCCTACATCAACTGGAGCGCTGTGATCGGCCCGATGGGCTTCCTCAAACGACCTACCATGTTGATGTCAAAGGACTGGATGGCGATGGTTTGGTCGTGGGATCACTGCTTCAACGCAATGGCCTTAGCAGAAAAAGATCCCCACCTCGCGTGGGATCAGTTCATGGTTTTCTTCGACAACCAGGAAGAACATGGCGCATTACCAGACGAAATTCGCGAGGACTACAGGGAACTGACCTATTCAAAACCCCCTATCCACGGCTGGGTACTCGACTGGATGATGAAGCATGGTCCCCCTGCAGACTCCAGACGCCTAGCAGAAGCCTATGGGCCTCTGGCCAAATGGACTGAATGGTACTTCCGCTATAAGGACTCAAACCATAACGGCTTGCCGGAGTATGACCAGGGCAACGACTCCGGATGGGACAACTCCGCCGCCTTTCTGAAAGGCGTACCGATCGAGTCACCGGACTTGAGCGGTTTCCTTGTATTGCAAATGGACACACTCTCGAACATGGCTGAGAAGCTTGGAAAGAAGGACGAAGCCATTGCATGGCACAAACGGTCCGATACGCTGCTCAAGCAAATGCTTGAGCGCTTCTGGAAAGGGGATCATTTCGTCGCGATTCGGACCGAGGATAATTCAGTTGTCGAATCGGAAAGCCTATTGCTCTACATCCCCGTAATACTTGGAAAGCGTCTTCCTCCGGATGTGCAGCAAAGGTTGGTTGCTGGGTTGATGCGACCAGGTCGCTTCCGCACAACTCACGGCTTCGCAACCGAATCGCTGAAAAGTCCAATCTATACCCCAGACGGATACTGGCGAGGTCCAATCTGGGCTCCGACTTCTCTCTTGCTTGCGGAAGGTCTGGACTCAATGGGACAGAAGAAGATCGCGCACGACCTTCGATTCGACTTCTGCGAGATGGCACAGAGAAGCGGTATGTCGGAGAACTACGACGCCCAGACGGGGGCAGCACTCAGAGATCCAGCCTATACGTGGACATCAAGCGTCTACCTTCTGTTCGCTCACGCTCTGTTCGAGGAGCGTAGCTGAATTGGGTGTGCCGTTGTCGTTATTCCTATACCTGTAGAAAACGGGCTCGGCGGTAGTCTCTTACCTGAAATATTCCTTTTATACGTGGCGGACAGGAATATATCTTTGCCGAAAGACCAAAGCACCTCTTCGACTGAAGAGATCAAACCATTTCCTGTTGAACTCTGGGAGTTCGAGTGACGGTAGGTGCACTTATTTTTTGTGTTACCGAGGCGCAGTCACAAGTGTTCCGGAAACGAATGCGAGTGTGGCCGCAGCGGAAAGCGTGGAGCTGTAGGCGTCATCTGAGGCGAGTGTGGCCTGCAAGAGTTGGGTCTGGGCGGCAACGACGGCTGTAATGGTTCCTACGTCATGCTTGTAGGCATCGAGAGCAGCGTCGTAGGAGATCTGCGAGACGTCCTGCAGGGTGCGGGCAGCTTCATCGGCGGCGAGACTGGTCTCCAGCGCGTTTTGTGCGGCTACGATCTCGCGAATCGCCACGACTCGTGTCTGGTCCAGTGTTGCCGCAGCCTTGGCAGAGTTATTCTTTGCTTCGTTGATCGCGTTCGCTCTAGCGTGGCCGTCGAAGATCGGGACTGATAGTCCAAGAAGAACGGTCGAGTTCCAGTGATTGCCGGTGATGTTCAACGTCGGCAATTGCTGCTCTCCGATCGCGGGAATTGCTGTGAGTCCAAGTTGTCCGCTTACGTAGGCCCCTGTGCCAGCGAGGAAGATCTTTGGCCGGTAGGCGGTCTCTGCTGCCTTGACTGCTGCCTGGCTTGCCTGCTCTGCCGCATAGGCGGCGAGAACGTCCGCACGACGGGAGAGCGCGTCGGTGACGACCTGCGCGATTGCAGGGCGCGTGTCGTCGGTAAATGTGTGCCGCTCCAACGGAGCAATTTTGATCTTTTCAAGAGCAGAAAAACCCATGGCTCCGAGGAGAGAGGCATAGGCATTCCGCTCTGCACCTTCGGTCTGAATTCTGGCGAGCTGGGCCTGGGCAGTCACCTGGCGGGTCTGGGTCGACTCAAGTACCGTCCCGATTCCACCGCGATACCGTTCTTCGGCAGCCTTCTGAATCTCCTGGGTATTCTGGAGCGCTTTTGCCGCGGTGACCGTGTTCCGAGAGGCGGCGAGATAGAGATAGTATGCGACGCATACGTCGTGAATGATCTTCTGATGGACTCCGGTAAAGAGAATGTTGGAGGCGAGCGAGACCTTTTGGGCAGCGTCCACGGCATTCCTGCGTGCGCCGAAGTCGAATAAAAGCCACGCGAGTGTGACGGAGGAGACAGAACCGGTGACAGACTCCGATCCCTGTGTGTTGACTCCAAAAGCGCTGCTACTGCCAGATGACGCTTGATGGCCGCCGATGATATTTGCGGACATGCGCGGGAGGTAGGTGCTTCTGGCGATGCCGGCAGTCAGGGCTGCGTTGCGTGCGGTCTCCCATGCGATTCGGGTTTCCGGGTGTTCGCGCTCCGCGAGGTCGATCAACTCGGGGAGGGTGTATGCGTGCTCGGCGTCGAGATCGACGTGGGGTTTAGGCAGAACGGCGGCGGAGGGATTCGGGGTGAGAGTGTAGCTCTGTCCGACGGCGGGCGGCGCTTCCTGCGGAGAGTGGGTGGGGAGCTTTTGTTCGGAAGAGACCAGAGCCGACGGGGCAATGGGCAAATATGTACTTTGCGCTTTCACGGCGATGGCGCATAGCGCGAGTAACACTGAGGCTGTTTTCAGGTGAATGTTATGCATGTTCCTCCGACTTGTCGATTCTCGACCATGCAAGCTGGAACGAATGCGATCTGCTGTCTAACAACTCCGATAGAGCGGCGTTACCCGTTCTTTCCCCGGAATCTTTCAGCTCAGAACGTGCGAAGAGTATTGTGTCGAGTCTCTGCGCGGCTTGCACTGCGTTCCTGCGCTCGCGGCGCCATGCTGTAGTGGGGCGAATGGAGAGAGGTTCATAACCAGCCAACTGAATGTCGGTTTCGATCTTGTGGAGGAGGGCCTGCGTTTCTGCGGCGAGGCGGCGGCGCGGCCATGGATCGGGAAGTTGATCGATCTCTTGCAATTGTTTCTGTACGGTCTTCAGGGCCTCATCGATCTGTGGAGCGATGCTCGCCGGCCAGAGACGCGTCGAGATGAGGTACGAGACCAGGATTCCCAGAAAGATTCCGATGACGCGATCGCGGCCGACGACCATGTTGAAGGCTGGGGATGATCCCTGAATAACGCAAAGAAAATAGGCGAAGGCAAACTGCAATCCCGCGTAGGAGATGCGTGGGCTTCCGGCAGCAATCCATGCACCGATGAAGGCTCCTGCGAAGACGACTACCATTAGGTGCCCGATGTCGGTTGTCTGGGGAATGATGCCGATCATGACGCTGAGTCCGGCAACGGTTCCTACCACGCAGCCGAGGATTCGCAGCTTCAGCTTCTCTACAGTTTCCGCGACGGTTCCGAGCGACACGATGAAGCAGGTGATCAGGGCAGTGTGGATACCGGGCCAGTTCAGGGTGGAGTAGATGAGGTAGCAGGTCATCGCTGCCAGAGTTGTCTTGAACGCGTACTGCACGTGCTCCGGATTGGAGAAAGCATCGGGAAGGAAGAAGCCTGACTTGGCTTTTTTCTCCTTGGGTGGAGCGGGTCGCACTTCTCCAAATCGGGCCAGCCCAGCATTGAAGAACATGATGGAGGAGCCAACGAGATCGGCGGAGTTGCCTTCTCCCGGAATCGGTTCGACGAGGGCCGGATAGCCGCCCTTCTCGAAGATCGCGGCCATCTCGAGGAGGGTTGACTGCATTACCGATCGTGTCTCCGTCGATGGGAGTGCGTCAGGTTCGGTGACCATGAACTGGACGGCGGAGAGGATTGTGGTCACTCCATCGGATGAGGCCTTGAGGGCGTCGAGATCTTCTGGACGGCTGCTATGTTCGATGGCGGAGAGCTTGAGTTCCTTCTGCGCCTCTTCGTCTCCCTCGGCGAGGAGCCGATTCAACTCGCGGATCGATTCCTCGTCGGTTTGCAGAGCCCTTGCTGCTGTACGAAGCCTTGCTGCTAGGTCTTTTTGTGCGAGGCTGCGAGGGGACGCTCCGAACAACAGATTGATGACAATGGAGACTGCTGCAGGGATAGCGACGAATAGCAAGGTGTAGAGGAAGGCTCTTGTGGCCAGTTCGCCAAGAGGAACGGAGCCCAGTAGATCCAAGGCGTATGCAATGATTAGCGTGAGAGTTGACCCGATCGGCTTGAGCTTGCTCGCAGATACCAGGAACAGGAGGGTGAATGAGATTGCCGCCATAGCTCCCACGCGCAGGGGGATGCTGACGAGGACGGGCGATGCGATCACGAACAGGAATCCGATGATGACCGTGATGATGATCGTGAACGCGATCGAGAGAACGATACTCTCTACACGGTCTGGTTTATTGAGGAAGAAGACAACGTAGGTGGTCAGAGCGATCTCAGGCGTTTTGTAGATCTCGGCAACCAAAGCAACGAGGGCACAGATAAGGGCGAGCCTCAGCGCGAACGAAAGCCGTTCCGGAGAGTAGCGCGTAAGAAGGATCCAGGCATTATTTTGGGACAAGGCATCATCTACAGGCGGTGCCATGATCGACCTCCGCGATGGCGCTGGCGCCGATGCGTACGAGCTGTTCGGGCGGCCCCTGCAGATGAATTCGTACGGGGAATCGCTGCGCTACCCGCACCCAGTTGAGGGATGGCTCGACATAGGGGACCGACCTTGGAACATTGATGCGGTCCTCCGATAAGACTCCGAATCCGATGCTGTCGACGACACCTTTCATCGGTGTATGGCGATCGATCATGGAGTAAACCGTCACGCAATCGCCCCGCTTCACCCCTTTGAGATCGATTTCGCGAAAGTTGGCCGATACGAACCATTCCTCCGTATTGATGAGCGTGAAGAGTGACTGGGACGGTATGACCATCTCTCCTGTCGATACGGAGAGACCGACAATGCGTCCTTCATGCGGAGCGCGCACTTCCGTATCTTCCAAGGCCCTGCGTGCATTAGTGAGCGCCGCCGCCGCGGCTCTTACGGCCGCTTCCGCAGCGGCAACATCATCGACCAGATGGTGAGCAGCGGTCTCCTGCTCTTTGGCTTCGGTGAGCGAACTTGTGGCGTTCTGCCTCGCAGCCTCCGCCTGGTCAAGCTGCTGCTTCGGGACGTAGCCTTTCGCAGTCAGGGGCTTCAGACGCTCCTCGGTGCGCATCGATAGTTCGAGGTTGGTTTGCGCCCTGCGGATCTGTTCACTTGCGATCTCGGCGTTCGAACGCTGTGCCGAGACGAGCCGCCGCTTGGATTCCAGGGCGGCGCGGGAGAGATCGAGCTGCGCTCCCGCGGCGGAGACATTGGTCTGGTAGGGCACGGGATCGATTCGGAAGAGAAGATCGCCCTTGTGAACGAGCTCATTCTCGTGGATGGGCAGTTCGATGATCCGGCCACCAACTGCAGAGGCAACGTGAATGACCTCCGCATCGATGCTGGCATCGTCTGTCGAGAGCTTTGTACGGGAGGCTACATTTACAGCAAGCCCAACAGCGGCGCCGACGATCAGGAGGGCGATGAGAATGCCAAGCGGTTTGCGTTTATTGATACCCCGAGCTTCCATTGTTAGTGCACCGTCCAGGAGAGCCATACAGCCAGCGCCACCAAGACGCCGATAGCCGAGCACACTGCAAGCTGGAAAGGGATAACCGTTGTCAGATGGGTCGATGCCATAAGACCTCGTGCGATGACGGTTGTTATCACGCCAATGACAGCGCAGGCCAGCCATGCCGGAAAGTATGCGCCGGCGATGGTCAGCGAAGGAGCGCCGCTGCAACCGTTGAGCAGGGCAATTTGAGCGAGCAACAGCAGCAGCCGAGCAGGGGAGGTGAGGACGGGCGTAACGCAAATCTGCCTGGAGATTGATTTTTTGCACATCCAGCTCTTCTCAAGAGTCAGAATCTGCTCAGTCTTAGCGCTCATTCACTTTCCTAATTTGTGCCAAATGTCCGCGGGATCTCTATTACTGCTTCGATAAGAACGAAAAATCCATGGAAATCGAGTTACACGACAAGAGAATACGAAGAGCGATGCAGTGTCGATAGAGTGCATCCTAATATAACAATTTGCTCGCCTTAATAGTAGTGATGGCGCTACGCTGGTGGTGGGCCCAGCTTTGAAGCACGGTGCGCGGTCCCAGACTCTTTGGGCTCTAGAATAGCCGTCCGACGCTGAAGAAGATCTTTCGCCTGCCGGCGTCACCAACAGAGCCGGCGACCGTAATAACTCCAAAAGGGGTGGCGGCCACAACTCCGGCCACGCCATCCTGTCGGAACGTGGTGTGGGTCTGGGGCGACCATGCATCTCCAACTTCGTAGGCGACGGTCGCGTAAACACCTTGTCCAAAGCCGTGAGGTAGTGCGGCGATTCGCCGCAGATAACCGGCCCTTGCGAGATATACGTCCGTACCTCGATATTCATCAATCGACGAAGCGGAGAGGCGCAGCGGGCCGCCAAGCGAGAAGCGAAGGGGATCAGGTACGTCCTTGTGGAAGTGCGAGTTCACCTCCGTGCCAATACCAAAGAGATTCTTCTGGCGATAGGTAAATGTCTGCGACGTCTTCATTTCCACGAAAGGTGTGGAGCGGACGACAGAGGTGTGCAAGAGGTAGCCACCTGAGAAATCCACGCGCAGTCCATGTGGCGAAACAGCTCCCGCAACCGCGGTGTCATAGCTAAGGTGAAGCGCCGTCGTTTCGACTGGCCCGGAGAAATTTGTACTCTGGTCCTGCCCGGCTGTGAGCGTCCAACGGATATCCTGCATCTTCCATTGAGCGGCAACCTGCATATTCCGGCTAAAGGTTTTCCCGAAGTCTAGCCCTCCGCCTGCTTGCTGTTCCAAGCGTTCGGAAATTCGCTTCTGATTGGCCCAAAGGTATACCGGCTCGCGGAGAATCCCGACATGCGGCTGAAGGAAGAATGAGCTGGAGCCAAGCTGACGATAGTATTCGGTTGCGAACTGAGTGAGGAATCCGACGCGAACGTCTGTTCGCAACTCGGACCCAAATCCGCCAAAATCGCGGTTGATGATGCGGAAGTCGAGGGACATCCGCGTGACGTTCGAAGTAGCCGCCGTGATGTCGGCGCCTGCCATCAGAATGGCATGTCCTCCGTCGGCTTCGCGAAGATGAACCACCACGCCGTCATCCGGGTTCTGCCCAGCAGTTGTGTCCGGGGCTTGAGGTGCGAGCGCGGAGAGCGTTTCAAAGGACGCTGTATATCCGCCATTGCCTTCGACTCGCCAGAGCGATTCGGATATTGCCTTGGCGTCAATGGGCTTCCCTTGAAGAGTTGCGAGATCGCGGCGAGCGGCAGCGTCCGCCGCCGCAGTCCCGCCCTCTACCTTGACGATTTGTAGCGTCCCTGGTGGCCTGCGAACTCGGGCGTTGCGGGCGGTCAGGTAGGCATTCCAAACCTCGTCGCTGACCCGGTAGCGAATCAAGTCGGACCTTCGGCGCTCAGCGCCGCTGTAGCCTACCTCGATCAACTGTCGCGCCTTGTCATAGTCTGTAGGTTCAAATTTTTGAGTCTCCGCGACGATCAGGATATTGGCCAAGAGTTTGCCACCGTTCTCCGCGCGTGCCGTGCCGGCTCCATAAGCGCGTGAAAAAATGCCGAGAATCGAATGGACATCGCTCTCCGTGAAGTCCGAAGTCGCCAAGTGAACTGCAATCACCACTTCAGAGTTCAGCTCTGTCTTGGCTATATCAGTAGGCAGGTTATCTACGATGGCGCCGTCCACCAGATAATGGTCGTTGTACTTCACCGGAGGGAAGATTCCCGGGATCGAGATCGAAGCACGGACCGCCTGGGCCACGGATCCTTTGCTGAATACGACGGGAGCGAGAGCGTTGAGGTCCGTCGCGACGCAGCGAAAAGGAATCGGCAGCTGATCGAAAGAGACGTCTTCATTATTGTAGGCATTAAACTGCTCTCGCAGCAGTTCATTCAGACCTGTGTCCAATAAGACAGAGTTGCGGAGGCCAATACCGCCATTCAGGTCCAACGTAATCGCTTGCGGCAGATCTTTGCGGTCTTCTCGCCTTCGAAAACTGACGTCGTCATACGGAGCCTGCAACATAAAAACGTCCGCATTGCCCATCGCGATCGTTTGTATCTCGTCGACCGATTTTCCTGATGCGTAGAGTGCTCCGACAAAGGCGCCCATGCTGGTGCCTGCGAGTCGATCGACGGGAATATGATTCTCCTCCAACCAACGAAGCACACCGATGTGTGCTAGCCCAAGCGCGCCGCCGCCTTCGAGCACAAGTCCTATGCTTGGTCTGCCGATTGGAATTAGGGCCGGAAAATTGCCTGGATCGGCACCGTTCCTCGGCTGAATGTTTGTGATTGTGGCTGGGCCGTCGTTGGAGGGCTTTACCTGAACGGCGGGGCTGACGCCCACTGCCCCATTGTCCTGCGACCTTGCGCCGGGCACGATTGTTCCTGCTCCCAGCAAGATGAAATACAGAAGGTACCGATTCAAAGTTCTCACGAGTTAAGACTCCGATCAGGCACCGCGCTCGAAACAGAGTCCACGCCATCTAACGACGTATTCGAGACACCGTGCGAGTGAATTCTGGTCGAAACTTGCGAACCCACCATCACTTCTCCATCGAAGGCTGCATGGATGAGCCACCGTTGCCCGGTCTCTGTCCAATTGCGCTATTGCTGCGGGATAGTAAGCGGAAGAGATGCCGGCTGCTGCTCCGGTGGCGAGTAACTCAGGGGATTGATCGTGTTCTGACCACGGTCATCCCGCGTCACGACGAGACGGCTCAGGAATATCCGCTGCGATGCACGAAGCTTCCCCTGCCAAGGCGGTAGTAGCGGTTGTCATCATGAAACACAACCGGCAGGAAGGATTCGACAAGAGGCTTCTGGCTCGTCTGGTCCGCAAAGTCGTGCCAATAGTAACGGGATCAGGTAGCGACGCATGACTGGATCGTAGCGGTGAGAGATGCCCCTGCCTATTACATGTTTCTGTTAGGAGGCGATCGCAGATCATCATTTGGGGATAGCGGAAATATGTAATGGACGCTCAATCTGACGTTCACTAGATTCAGTGTCAGCACTCGGAAGCAAGAAGCGTTCGGCGCCCATTCGAGGAGATGAGCAGTGGGTGACAACGTTCGGACAGAGTGAGGACGGGAGCCTGGTGTGGAGTCACTTGTCTAGCAAGGAGAGCGATCAGAAGTTTCGTCGCACGAGTAACGACAAACGTGACTCTTCACTCCGGAGATTTCACGATAGAAAAACAGCTTCGCTAAGCGAATCGATCTTATGTTCAACGTAGCTCCAATAATCGAGGGTCAAAGGCATGACAACGCTCTATGCGGAAGCCAACGGGCGAACTCAAAATGCCTCCGCCGCGTCAGTGGTTCTTCCCTGAAGCGAATCCGCCAACGCCACGCAAAAGTGGATAGGAAGGAGGGCGGACGTTATGAACACGAGTCCCCGGGAACTGAGACATTTCGGTGCACCGCTACTGATCATGCTCTTGGCAGCAACTCTCGGCTGGTTTGTCCAAGCGATCGGAGTAGTTGCGGTTGTCTTTATCGTGGTTCTTGTCAAGCGTTTTGGAAAATTCGAGGCGCAGCTAGCCGCGAGTACTTTTACAGTTGTGTCAACTCTCTTTGCACTCGCACCTCACTTTCAGTTCAAAGTCGATGGAGGGTTCCTAGAAACTGCCGTGTGCATCGCTTGTGTCTGGATCACCATTGCTGTCGCAAGTAACCGCGATAGTGCCGAAGAGGCCATTCGCCGGAGCGAGAGAGAGCTGCGCGAGGTAATTGACACCATTCCGGCAATGGTGTGGATCGGGCTCGGCGATGGCTCGAATGTATCTGTAAACAGGCGTTGGACAGAGTATGCGGGTCTCTCCCCGACCGGTTTGGGCTGGCAGGCCGCAGTTCACCCCGACGACCTCGAGGGGCATTTTGAGGCTTTTCGCAAGTGCTCGGCAGCAGGCGTACCCTTTCAGGATGAGGTACGGTTCCGTCGCGCCGACGGGGAATTCCGCTGGTTTCTTGTTGCTGCCGTGCCGTTCCGGGATGAGCAGGGACGGATTCTGAAGTGGTACGGCATTGGCACCGACATCGAAGATCGCAAACGGGCCGAGGAAGAGCTGCGTGCCGCGGAGCATGAGGCGCGAGACTTGTTGGACCGGGTGCCTGCAATGATTTCTCTCCGAACTGTGGCAGGTATTGCCTACACAAATCAACGTATTCACAACTACATCGGTGTTGGACACGAAGAATTGCGAGGTCAAGGCTGGCTGAAATATATCCATGCTGAAGATCAAGAACGTGCATTGGCAAATCAGGCACATTCGACAGAAGAAAATGAAACCATGGATCATCTGTTCCGGCTCCGTGGAGCGGATGGGGGGTATCGCTGGTTCCGAACGATCGCAGAACCATATCCAAGCGTGAATGGAAAGTCCTATTGCTGGTACGGTGTCGCGACAAACATCGATGAGCTCTACCGCTCAAGAGAGTTACTCAGGGAGAGAGAGCTGCAACTGAATCTTCTTACCGAGAATCTCCCTGCTGTTCTGTTCAAGGCGGCACCAAACGGGTCGATCGTCTACGTCAATCAAAAAGGGATTGAATACACCGGAAGAACACTTGAGGATCTGCAGCAGAAGGGCTGGATCGACCTGATCCACCCGGATGATTTTGAGGAAACTTCAAGCCTTTGGAATCGATTGCTCACGGAAAGCGTTGGATATGACATTGTCAATCGCTTTATGTGCGCTGACGGGCAATACCGATGGTTTCACACCAGCGTTGCCGCTTGCCGCGATGACACCGGAAAGACCATCGCGTTTCACGGAATCATGCTCGATACGACTGCCCAGAAGGCTGCGGAACTCGCTCTCCAACAATCTGAGCAGCAGATGCAAAGGATGATGGACACGCTTCCTTCGATCCTATGGTCAATGGCACCTGATGGCAGAAACACGTTCATCAACAGGAAGGCACGTGACTACATTGGAATGACCCTGGATCAGGTCCAGGATTGGGAATGGATTCAAGTCATTCACCCTGGGGAGCGGGGATATGTTGTCCAGAAACTTAAGAAGGCACTTGCAAGTGGGAGCTCCTATGAAGTTGAACATCGGCTCCGGCGAGCGGACGGAGTTTATCGTTGGCAAATGAGTCGTGCAGAACCCCTGCGTGACGAAGGTGGGCAGATCGTACAGTGGTTTGGGGTCGCCATCGATATCGACGAGCGAAAGCGAGCGGAGGATCATTTACGGGAAACCCGTGTCAAACTGGAGCGAGCATCGCGCATCGCCACCGTAGCTGAGTTGTCCGCATCTATCGCGCACGAACTGAACCAGCCTCTCACGGCTGTAATGGCAAACGCGCAGGCAGCTCGGAGGTGGCTGTCAAACAGTCCACCGAATTTCAGTGAAGCAATGACTTCCATAGAACGAGTGCTGCGCGACGGGCGCGTTGCCGACGAGAGGATGCAGCACATTCGGGCGTTGTTCAAACAGCAACCGCTCAGGAAAAAGCACGCCTGGCCTTCGCAGATCATCCGCGAAGCGATACGATTTGTTCACGAGGACGCGAACAGAGCTGAAATTCCCATCGATGTACAAATTGCGGGTGATCTTCCGCCAATCGTAGTTGAACAAATTCAAATTCAGGAAGTATTGATCAACTTGATCTCGAACGGAATCGAGGCGATGGAAAGCAACGCCCGACCGCCTCATCTCATGATCAGGGCCACTCTCGTCAATGAAAGCGAGCTTCTAATTGAAGTTATAGACAATGGACCAGGCCTGAAGGATATTCAGAGTATTTTTGACGCATTCGTAACTACCAAAGAGAAAGGCATGGGGATAGGTCTCGCCGTTTCCCGGTCTATTATTGAAGCGCACGATGGACAATTATGGGCTGAGAACAATCCAGACTATGGAGCCAAGTTCAGCGTTAAACTTCCGTGCGGCGCGCAACGTGCTCGCCTGCGAGCCGACCAGCAGAGGAGTGCCGAGATCTAGCCGATCTCTGCGAAGACCTTCGCCGCAGCACGCGCTGCCCGACCGAGTCAGCTATCCGGCGATTGGGAATCCCCGCTCAATCAGGCAGATTAGCGCCCTGAAATCGACCAACCGGAAGACCATCCCAATTCCGTCCTCGACCTAATCGATTATCGCGCCATTCCCGCCGGGAAATGTCATTCAAAGCGACCATTTATCTGCCGCGCGCTCGTAATCAAGCGTAAACGACGCTAACTATATAGATCGCTTGTGAAGAGTAAGGGCCAGAGATTCTCAACCTATTGAAAATACATAGGATGTGCACTGTACCTATTTTGTACCCGAAGTGTCAGAGAAAGTGAGTGTCCTCTCCTCGCAAACCATTGAAAAAAATAGGATGGATGGTGCCGGAAGGCGGAATCGAACCCCATGGAATTGCTTCCGACGGATTTTGAGTTTCCCGAGAATACCGTATGGCCCTTCGGCAAGACTCCGGTCAGCCTCACGAAGGTTCATCCACCTGCCTGGCGTACGAACGAACTCTGGAAGATGCTGGAAGCGTGTAAAGCCGCCTGATCGCATACCTTGATAAAGGCTGGCGTCGCTCATTGTGCGGAATTCGCATTTCTCACATTCCAAGAGAGTTGGAAGATCGCCTTTAATCAGCAAGACAGTGCGCGACCAATACGCGACCATTCCTAAGAAGTGTCATGTTGTTCAAAAGAAGATATTTAGCCACAACGCGCGAAAGCCTCCCGTCCGGAAGGCTTATGTTCGCTCCTCGTAAGTTATTGATTATAAATGGTGTCCAGAGACGGGATCGGTCTCCCGCCTTGCTAGTAGAATCTGTAACTTGCAGATTCTAAAAGGTGCAGAAAGGGCAAAAAGTGCCAGAATGCCCAATCGGTCTTGCAAATCTCTTGCAAAATTATCTTCTGTTCCGCGAATGTGGCGATAGGAACGGCGGGGTTACCGTGGCGTGTTCGCACGGGTAGAGAGGCCCCTCCACACCCCGACGCGGTTGCGCCCATCGGATTTGGCAGAATAGAGGGCCTGATCTGCCTGCTCCAGCAATTCTCGGGGATCAGC
>Ga0193743_1001466_pt1 | contig 17583 bp, 15 predicted proteins | sample L2c2metaG_FD_143038 | JGI IMG/M metagenome (GOLD analysis project Ga0193743, IMG submission 143038) | Soil microbial communities from a riparian zone of the East river system, Colorado, United States - L2c2 | ecosystem: Environmental > Terrestrial > Soil > Riparian zone | place: USA: East River...
TCCCCCTGAAAAAATAGTAGACAATCCGCGTTTTGCTCTTCACCCGTCGAGGAAGAAGCATCACCTCAAAGGCATCATGGAAGATCGCCACGATAACCCCGGCGCTGCCGAGCGCAACAACTCCATCAATCAGCCTTGCATCCATCAACACGACTCAGTCTATATATAGAGACAGCGTGGATCTCAGCCGCTTTCACGAATCATACAAATGCCGCCACGTTTGGGTTCGATTTGTAAAAAGCCCGATCCGCAATAGTCCGTTTCGCAAAATGCGCCGTTTCTTCGCCTTCTGCAGTAGTCAGCCGTAAAAAGTTTTTTGGCCGCCTGAATCGCGTTGGGTGACAATAGGAGGGTCAGGTACAAGAGCGTGGCCTGCTCTCCGGCATTTGACAAAACCCAAATTAGACGCTAGACTCAAACTGTCATCACTGTATGCATTCTAGAAAAGGAGGACTGTCCGTGAAGCTAAAAGGTGGAACGAACTAGCTGTTTCTTCAAAGATTTACATAAGGAGAGAGGTTCAAGCATTGTTCTTGATCTCTCTCCTTTGTTTTTATATGCTCACTGAATGACCGAAACCGGAGTTGTGGCGATCGTAACGTCCTGCATAGCTGGTGGAGCCTTGATAGTAGGAGCGTACATAAAACGGCCGCCTAAGTCGGTGCCCGCGCCTCCCATTCCGCCCGGGCCGATCGAGCAGAACTTCGGATTTACCGCTCAAGAGGCATATTCTCGTGTGGAAGTAGATCGCGAGGGTGGCACTAAGGCCATTCGAGGCTGGAAGGGAATACGGCTTCGGCAAGGCACGGTTATGGCGCAAATTCCCGGCCGCCTGTGGGTTGATACCCCGGGAGGGACCATAAAAAGCGACCCGCGTTTGGTTACGCATACTGATTTGGGGAAGAATATCTCCCTTGTCATACGCAAGAAGACTGCGACTGAGTGCGACTACGCCGTGGAGATCACTGGATACCTTACAGGGGACGACCCCTCCTTGGACTATGAAATCGAGGTCAACTACTCCAAGGTTGTTTTGATGACAAAAAACGAGGTCCAGGCGAGCTATGCTTCCGCTAGTTTCAAATTTGACTATCACTCGTTCGATGTCGAATATCCGATCGAGTCTTTGGATTTGGAAGTAATCTTTCCACAGGGCTTCGCCGTTACGGCTTATGGCGGGGTTTTTCAGGGCCGGACGGAAAATCTGGATGCACAAGAGTTTCAGCGCGTCCAAAAGGGCTTTACGCGGAATAATAGGGGTGGACGGTTCTCAATCAAAAAGCCCGCCATAGGCTTTCGTTATTTCATTTACTGGTCTTTCTCCGATTGATCGTAGGGCCCGGACGTGCCACGCGTTTGACACGTAATTCCAACATCCGCTAGACTAAAGTGTTCGAGCTTTCGAATCGGAGAGAAGAAGTCTGTCCATGCGTACTGAATTTCCGTCCTCGCACGAAATCGTCCGTGCCTGGCACGTGATTGACGCGAACGACGCCATCCTTGGTAGGATTGCGAGTCGCGCCGCTATGCTCTTGATGGGCAAGCACAAACCAACTTATACCCCGTCCATCGATACGGGCGACCATGTAGTGATTGTGAATGCCGCCAAGGTCAAGCTGACCGGCGACAAAGAAAGACAAAAGCTGTATCGGCGCCACACCGGCTATCCGGGCGGCCTGATCGAAACCGGCGCGCGCAAAATGCGCGAAACACGTCCGGAACGAATGTTGGAGCTTGCTGTGTCGGGCATGTTGCCGAAAAGCAAGATCGGCAAAACAATGTACAGGAAGCTGAAGGTCTACGCGGGCGACAATCATCCCCATCAGGCCCAGAAGCCTGCTCCGCTCGTTGTCAAGGGTTAGCTGCTTGGTATGGCGGAGAAAGAAGCTAGGAGAGGGATAGTTTAGGTGCCAGTGAAGTTAGTTCAGCAGTTAGCCACCGGTCGTCGCAAAACCGCCACTGCGCGTGTGTTCTTGCGGCCCGGCAAAGGCCAGATCACCGTTAACCACCGGACGTTTGAGAATTATTTCGCAAACGAATCGGCCCGCGCCTATGTGCGCCAGCCGCTGCTCGCCACGGAGCTTGCCGATCGGTTCGACATCATCATCCTCGCCGACGGCGGCGGGGTTACCGGACAAGCCGGGGCGGCACGCCTTGGTATTGCCCGCGCTTTAATTGAATTCAATTCCGAACTGCGCGGCAAGTTGAAGCAGCTCGGTTTTCTCACGCGCGATGCTCGCGCACATGAGCGAAAGAAGTACGGTCAAAAGGGCGCACGCAAGCGCTTCCAATTCTCCAAACGGTAGTACGTCCTTTCGTTTTTTCATTCCCTTCGCGATTCAGCGGTTTTGCGGCCGCTGAATCACATAACCGTGCAGGATCCCAGGCCCGCAAAATCCCGCTTTGGACCGCGTGAGCCGCTGCGTTCCCGCACGCTGCTTTAGTTAGAGGAGACAGGTTGCCATCGATCTCGATGAAAGAATTGCTCGAAGCTGGCGTTCACTTCGGGCACCAGACCAAGCGCTGGAATCCAAAGATGAAGGAATACATCTTTGGCGAACGTAATGGTATTTACATCGTCGATCTGCAGAAGACGCTCAAGCTCTTCAAAGATGCGATGCGGTATGTCGGTGAAATGGCCGCGCAAGGCAAGACTGTCTTGTTTGTCGGCACCAAACGTCAAGCCCAGGAAGCAATCGCCGAAGAAGCGACCCGTTGCGGTCAGTTCTACGTCAACCAGCGCTGGTTGGGCGGATTGCTTACCAATATCGCCACCGTCCAGCGCTCCATCAAGCGTCTGAAAGAACTGGACGCCATGGCGAATTCGGAAAGTGCGTACGAAGGCCGTGCCAAGAAAGAAGTCGGACGCCTCGAACGCGAGCGCAAGCATTTGCAGCAGAATCTGGCTGGCATCAAAGATATGGTCGGTTTGCCTGACCTGCTTTTCGTGGTCGATTCGAACAAGGAAGCCATTGCCGTCAAGGAAGCCCGCAAGCTCGGCATTCCCGTGGTGGCCGTGGTCGACACCAATTGCGATCCCGATGAAGTGGACCATGTGATCCCGGGTAACGATGACGCTCTGCGCGCCATTCGCCTCTTCACTACAAAGATTGCGGATGCCGTCGTGGAAGCCCGCCTGCTTGCGACCGAGACTGATTTCGCCGAGAAGATTGTGAGCGATGACTCTGCAATTGGCGAGCAAACTCCGGAAGAGTACACTCAGTATCTCGATCCGAAGTACCTTGAGCAGTTGAATTCGGAAAGCCTGGCCACCAGCGCTGAGCCGGAGCCAGCCCCGCGCAAGGGCCCTGGCAGCGAGGCAACGGAAGAGTTCGCAACCTCAACCGTCGTCGAACACTAATCGACCGTTACGGAAAGGTTAAATATCGGGCGACCGGCCACGCATGGCTTGGTCGCCCCACGTGTGTAATAAGAGGATACAAACAAAATGGCTGAGATTAGCGCACAATTGGTAAAGCAGCTCCGTGAGCGCACGGGCGCCGGAATGATGGAATGCAAAAAGGCTTTGCAGGAAACAAACGGCGATCTGGCCGAGGCGGAAGTCGTGCTTCGTAAACGCGGCATTTCCAGCGCCACAAAAAAAGAGTCCCGTTCCGCCAAGCAAGGCCTCATCAGTTCCTTCATCAGCCCGGATGCCAACCTGGGCGTGCTGGTGGAAGTGAACTGCGAGTCCGATTTCGTCGCGCGCACCGAAGACTTTCAAGCGCTGGCCGCCGGCATCGCCGCCCACATCGCTGAAACAAAACCCAAGGTCGTCAAGCTTGAAAACCTCGCCGAAGCCGAGCGCGCCAATATCAAGGCGCACGAAGCGTTGTATGAGCAGAAATTCGCGGCGGACCCCGCCGGCGCAACTGTGGGCGACCTGGTGAAAACCAAAATCGCCAAGCTCGGCGAAAACATCAACATCTCGCGTTTCGAGCTCTATCAAGTACGCGAGCACGGCGTAATCGGCAACTACATCCATACCGGCGCGCAAATCGGCGTCTTGCTAGAACTGAACACCGTCAACGGAGCCGCTTCGGGCAGGGAGGAATTCAAAACTCTGGTGCGCGACATCGCCATGCAGGTCGCCGCCGCTCATCCGCAATTCGTCAGTAGGGAGCAAGTTCCGGCGGCGCTTGTCGATAAGGAGCGTGACATCCAGCGCGAACGCGCCCGGGGAGAGGGCAAACCCGAAAAAATGGTCGACAAAATCGCCGAGGGCCGCATGAGCAAGTTCTACGAAGAAGTCTGCCTGCTCGAGCAGCCTTTCATCCGCGAGAATACCGTTTCTATCGCCGAGCTCGTGAAGACCGTTGGCGCAAAAATCGGCGACACGATTTCCATCGCCCGCTTCGAACGCTACAAGGTGGGTGATTCGGGCGACGCTCCCGGCATCCAGGAAAGTCCGTTACCTGTCACCGACTGAGTCATCTACCGGATTGCACCAATGCCGAGATACGAACGCATTCTTCTGAAGATCAGCGGTGAGGCGCTTGCCGGCAGTCTTTCTTTTGGACTCGATCATGACCGGGTGATGGCCCTGGCCGGCGAGGTGGCCGAAGTGGCGCGCACCGGCGTGCAGATTGGCATGGTATTGGGCGGCGGCAACATCTTCCGCGGGGTTGCCGCGGCTGCCCGCAAAATGGACCGTGTCACCGGCGATCACATGGGCATGTTGGCCACGGTCATCAATGCGCTGGCGTTTCAGGATGCCCTTGAACATTTGGGGATCCCGACGCGTGTGATGACTGCGATTGAGATGCACCAGGTGGCTGAGCCTTACATCCGCCGCCGCGCCATCCGCCACCTCGAAAAGGGCCGTGCCGTCATCTTCGCGGCTGGCACCTCCAATCCATATTTTTCTACCGACACTGCCGCGACCTTGCGCGGTTTGGAGATTCATGCCCAGGTCATCGCCAAAGCCACCAGCGTAGACGGTGTTTACGACAAGGACCCAAAGAAACATAGCGATGCCGTAAAGTATCCCGAAGTGGGCTATCTGGAGGTGCTGTCCAAGGCGCTAGGCGTCATGGACGCTTCGGCGGTAGCCATGTGCCGCGACAACCGCATGCCGATCATGGTTTTCGATCTGAAGGTCCCTGGAAATATAATGCGAATGGCGATGGGTGACGAGATCGGAACAATGATCCGCTGATCGGATCTAAAGTGGAAGATGTATGAAACCAGTACAACAAGAGCCTGACGCGCCCAGCAGCGCATTTAAGAACGTCAAAGAAGTGGAATCCGGCGCGCGTGTGCGCATGGAGAAAGTTCTTGCCGACTTTCAGGGCGAAATGGCGCAATTCCGCACCGGCCGGGCTACCATAGCCCTGCTCGACAGTGTGCGTGTAGATGCTTATGGGTCGCCTGTACCTTTAAATCAGGTAGCGCAACTGCACGTCCCCGAGGCCGCCATGATCACAGTACAGCCATGGGACACGTCCACCATTCCGTCGATTGAAAAGGCGATTCGCAACGCCAACCTGGGCGTGAACCCTTCGAACGATGGCAAAATCATCCGCGTCCCGGTTCCTCCTCTCACCGAAGAACGCCGCCGTGACCTTGCCAAGAAACTCAGCCATGTGGCCGAAGAGCGCCGGGTCGCGTTGCGCAACATCCGCCGCGACGCCAATGACCACCTGAAAAAGATGTTCAAAGACAAGCTCATCAGCGCCGACGAAGAGAAAACAGCGCTCGACTCCAGCCAAAAGTTGACGGATACGCAGATTGCCAAGCTGGATCAGGTGGCCCGCGCTAAAGAAAAAGAGATTCTCGAGTTCAAATAGGCCGGCTTGAAAACCCTTTGCAAGGAACAACTAGCCTCGTTCTGGACTCTCGATGACTTCGAGATTCTAGCTCGGGACCACATAAGCAGCGCAGCCTACGAATATGTGGCGGGCGGAGCCGGTGAAGGTCTCAGCATCCCGGAGAATCGCGCGGCGTTTAATCGCATCCGGTTAAACCCGCGCGTATTGGTAGACGCCTCCAGCATCGATACCAAGCGGCAACTCTTCGGACGCGAGCACGCGTTCCCCATTCTGCTGGCGCCTGCCGCTTATCACAAACTCGTGCACCCGGAAGGGGAACTTGAAACGGTAAAGGGGGCGGACCTCAGCGGGGCCACTCTGGTCGCCGCCTGTTTTTCCACCGTTTCTTATGAAGCGATGCGTCAGGCTTCGCGGCTCCCGCTTTGGTTTCAGCTCTACTTTCAAACCGACCGGGCCTTCACGAAAGATCTGGTGCAGCGTGTGCTGGCTGCTGGCTGTGAGGCCATTTGTGTCTGCGTGGACGTGCCGGTCAACGGGCCGCGAGACCGCGAACACCGCGCTGGTTTCAAACTGCCGCCGGGCGTGGCGCGCGCGAACTTAGCCAGCCTCGGCGCCACGGTCTCCGCCGGGTCCCATCGCCCTGGTGGACGTAATATTTATTCGATCACCCATGGAGCCGATGTCACTTGGAAAGACATAGAGTGGCTTCGTTCCGTAATTCCCGTGCCTCTGCTGCTCAAAGGCATTCTGCATCCGGACGATGCTCTGGCGGCGGTGGACGCCGGGTGTGACGGCGTAATCGTATCGAACCACGGCGGCCGCAGTCTGGATACGGTGCCGGCAAGCATCGAGGCGTTACCCGCCATAGCCGGACGCCTGGAGGGGCGTGTGCCGCTCATCTTGGATGGCGGCGTCCGGCGCGGGATCGACGTCTTTAAGGCGCTGGCTCTCGGCGCGGCGGCAGTGATGATCGGCCGGTCTTATCTCTACGGCTTGGCGGCAGGCGGGGCATTGGGGGTCGAGCGCGTGGTCGAAATTCTGCGGACCGAACTCGAAATGACCATGGGCCTGGTCGGCTGTCCCGGCCTTTCCCAAATTTCTAACCGTTTTCTTTTTCCTTGATCTGTAGCGAATACGTGGATCTCTGCATCTATCTTCGTGATCATGTCAAAAGTAAACGGCAAGAAATTGGCTGCCCCCGTCCTCGGGCAGCGCGGCAAAATCGTACAGAAATTCGGGACCGTCGTAGATCTTCCCCTCGGTCTCACCCCGGAAGTACGTCTCGAAAGCGCCGAGAACCTGAACCAGCTTCTCGTGGACACCATGTCGCTGCGAGATATGTATAAGAAGCATCATTGGCAGGTTTCGGGCCATACTTTCTATCAGCTGCATCTGCTGCTCGACAAACATTTCGAGGAGCAGGCGGAATTGGTAGATACGATTGCCGAGCGTATCCAGCTACTCGGCGGCGTGACCGTCGCCATGGCTCACGACGTCGCCGAACGCACCCGGCTGGAGCGTCCTCCCATCGACCGGGAGGAGCCGCCGGTTCAGCTTTCGCGCCTGCTCGAAGCCCACGAGCTGATCTTGAAGGAATCGCACGATTTTGCCAAGATCGCAGCCGATAGCGGCGATGATGGCACGAACGACTTAGTGGTCAGCGATGTTATCCGCACCAATGAACTGCAGGTCTGGTTCATCGCCGAGCATTTGGTAGCGCTGCCCGTCGTCAACGCCGACTAAGGTTTGGGTCCCACGGTGGCCGGTAGTTCGCCGGTTACCGATTGGTCGAAAGTAATCCCGTTCTTGTCCAGCAGGTTGCCCAGTGCGCGATCGAGAGCCACCCGCGCCTTGATCCACACGCTGCGCGCCGCCACTTCCGTGGAGCGGGCCTGTGCCAGATAGCTTTCCTGCTGAACCACCAGAAAGTTCGTGGAGGCGCCAACCGTCAATTTATCGCGCTCCGCCTGTACCAGTTGCTCCTGATACTGGCGGGTCTGTGTGGCGGCTTCCAGCGCGGAACGGGCGGTCTGTAGTGCGATCACCGCATTTTCGACTTGCTGCCGGACTTGGTTCGCCAGCGACTGCGTTCTGGCCTCCACCTGCCGTAGTTGCAGTAGGTCTCGCGCGGCGTCGGCCTGCGCCACGCTGTTTTTGAGCGGCAGGTTTAGCTGGATTCCGGCTTGATAGATGTGCGATGTACGCAAGCTGGCTATTGCCAAATCGGCTGGAGCGGTAATCGCGCCCGTGCCCGGAGTGCCTAGCTGTGTGTAGGGAATTTCGGAGCTGCCGCGGGTCTGGAAATTGGCGATCAAATTGATCTCAGGCAGCACGCCATTGCGCGACGCTTTCGCGGAAATTTGCCCGCTCTGCACTTGCAGCGCAGCTTGCGCCAGATCGGGCCGGGTAGCCAGCGCATCGGCAACCAGGGCGTCTATAGGCTTCAGATCGTCAACCGCCGGAATCGCGATAACGTCCGTAGGAACAATCGGCAGGTTCAGAAGGATTGGATCGGCGGAGCCCTGGCGCGCCAGTTGCGATTTCAGTATCACTTCCTGCTGATGAACAAGTCCTTCCGACTGAATAAGGTCGAGCTGGCTGGACGTCACCAGCGCATTCGCCCGGGTTAGTTCTAAAGGCGCCAAAGTTCCTTGTTCTACTTGCGCCGCGTCATCTTCGGCCAACTTGCGAGCTGCCTGTAAACTCTGCCGCTTCACCGCGGCGCTTTCATTCAGGCTAACCAGATCGTAGTAAAGCCGGGCGACGCCATAGACCGTGCTGATGAGTTGCTGATAGAACACCAGCCGTGTGATTTTCTGGTTGATCGCGGCGATCCGCAAATATCGGAGGTTGAGTTCTCTGCCGAAGCCTCGCAGCAAAGGCTGGCTGACGGTGATCGATGTATTGGGGACGGAAAACGGATTGTACTGGCTTTGCGGAGTATAGGCCACTTGCGCCGCGTTATTTACATTCACTTCCACTTGCGTCCCGTAGCTGAAACCCTGCACCAGCGCGTAATTGGCAGCTGTGAAATGTACAGCCTGCGAACTCCCCGCCACTGGGCTGGTAGTTGTCACAAGTATAGGAGTATTGGCGCGCTGGAAGTAGGTGCTCGTGCCCGTCAACGTAGGCTGGAACACGGGGATGGCGGGGCCTGCCGAATACGCAGCGGCTCCCTGCTGGGACAGACTCGTTGGTGTTCCGCTCAGAATATTCAGCGACGTCAGGTCATTCACCGTGGGCGTAGTAGGAGTCACCGAGGAAGCCGCGCTATTTAGCAGCGGAGAGCCCGGACCACCCACTCCGGTGGGGCTCTCCGTCACGTTGTAGTCCACGCCGCGCAGCGAGCCGCCGCCGCTCGCGCGCAATACGTCCGTGCCCGAGACCGACAGGTTATAGCGCGATACTTCGACGTCGAGGTTATTCTCTATGGCCAGCGCGATTGCATCGTACAACGAAAGATAAATGGACGCGTTGCGCACCAGCGTCCGCGCCCGTTCCGCGGGTCCCAGGCGCAATTCCGGCGCGCTAGGGGTGCGGTAAGGGGCAAGAAAATCCCAGAACGAGGTGCGAATCGGCGTATTCGCCTGTTCGGTTCTAGGCTGGACCTTGCTGTCCTGCACCGACTGTAAAACAGCTGCTGGCGGCTGTGCCTGTAAGTTGACTACTGCGACTAGGAGCAGAACTACCGGAAACCTTCTCATTATTTCTGTGGCGCCGCCTGCTTCTGATATTGCGGGTCTATTTCAACGCCTTCTTGTACGTCGTCGTTGACGCCTCTAGCTATAAGCTCGCCGGGCTGCAGTCCGCTGGTGATTTCGACTTGATCGCCATAATCACGGCCTATCTTTACGGTTTGTAGATGCACGTGTCTATCTTCCACCACGGCAACCATGTTCTTGCCGTTGCGCACTACGATGGCCTCCCCGGGAACCACTATGGGCGGCGTTGCCTTGAGTTGAACGAAATCCACCATGACGTACATTCCAGGCAACAGCTTGCCGGTGGGGTTACGTGCCTGTATTTCCACCAGCAGGGTGCGTGTATTGGGGTCGATGGAAGAGGATGTGCGCGCGATTTTTCCCTCGACTTCTAACGGCGGTATCCCTTGAAACGTGAGGCTTGCCCGCTCGCCCATCCGGACGAAGGACGCATACGCTTCCGGGACGGAGACCAGGATTCGCAACGGGTCGAGACTGGCAATGCCGAACATCCCGCCCCCCTGTGAGCCGCCGGTGGAAGGCGCCACCGAGGAGGAAAGATCTCCGGAGGGGCCGGAATTCGTACCCTGAGCGCCGGCTTGCGTGGAACTCGGCGTGCCCGAGGGGCTGATCCCTAAGCCGGTCCCCGTTGCGCTGATGAGCGATCCGACATCTATGTTGCGCGCGGTAATGACACCATCGAAGGGCGCGGTCACCTGTTCATATTGCTGCAGAACCAGCATCCGTTGCAGATTATCGCGGTTCGCTTGCACGTTGCTCTGGGCCGCCAGGACGTTAGCGTCGGCCACTTTTGAGCCCGCTTCCTGGTTGTCTCCATCCTGCTTGGAAAAAACGCCTTTGGAGACCAGCACCTTGTAGCGATCCCAGGTGAGCTGCGCCAGATGTTGTTGAGATTGCAGTTGGACAACCGCGGCTTGGCTCTGGGCCAAGGTGGAGCGTGCCTGCGAAACCTGCTGGTCCAGATCGGGAGAGTCAATCACCGCCAGAAGCTGGCCGCTGCGCACGCGGTCGCCGATGTCGACCAAACGCTTGGTGACGTAGCCGGATGCTCGCGCAAAGACAAAGGCTTGCGTATAAGCAAGCGTGGTCCCGGGAATCGTCAAATCGCTCGTGGTGGTGGCGCGGGTAACTTTCGTCACTTCTACTTTGGGGTGAGCCTGCGTCCGGGCTTGTGCTTCCTTGTCAATCTGTTGGGTTTGCTTTTGACGCGGTATCCATCCGACGAAGATGAAGAGCACCGCCACGCCGGCTAAGAATATCAAAAACAGAAACCAGTGCCGCGGTGAGTGGCCTTGCTTGCCGGGCCGTTCCGGCGCTGGTTCAGCCGATTCAGCCATTGTTATGCCTCCCCTTTATATTCTTTGTCGATACGCTCGTCGTAATCGATGGGGATTTGTTTGCGCAGCAGCGAATACATGATAGGGACGATAAAGAGAGTACCAACCGTGGCGAACAGCAATCCGCCAATAACCGCCCGGCCCAGCGGAGCATTCTGTTCGCCGCCCTCGCCAAAGGAGAGCGCCATGGGCAGCATGCCGATAATCATGGCCAGCGCTGTCATGCAGACGGGCCGCAAGCGGGTATGTCCGGCCGACAGCGCCGCCTCCCACTGGTCTTTCTTGTTGGCGCGCTCATCATTGGCGAACACCACCAGCAAAATTGCATTCGCGGTGGCCACGCCGATGGTCATGATGGAGCCCATGAGCGATGGAACGCTGAAGGTGGTGTGAGTGAGATACAACATCCACAAGATGCCGGAAAAGGCGCCGGGCAGCGCCATCAGAATAATGAATGGATCGAGCCAGCTCTGAAAGTTCACGGCCATCAAAAGATAGACAATGACCACCGCGCAAGCAATACCGATCAGCAGGCGGGTGAACGATTGCTCCATGGTAGTCACTTCGCCGCGCAGCGCCAGCACCGTGCCGCCGGGGAGTTTCTTCTGTTTGTCGTTTTCCGTGCGTTCAATGATCTTGTGAATCTCATTCGCAACGCCGCCCAGGTCGCGCTGGTCCACATCGGCATAAATATCGAAAGTCGGCTGAATGTTGTAATGGTCCACCACGATAGTGGAGGCGTCGCGCTGGATGGTGGCAAGGTTCGCCAGCAATTGACTGTTTGATCCGCCGGCCGAGGTTATAGGCGTGCGCTGCAGAGCTTCGAATGAATCGATGCGGGACAGGGGGCTTTGGACAACCACCTGGTAGTTGACGCCATTTAGAGGATTCAACCATTGGTTGGGCGCGGTTTGCGAGGTGCCGGAAAGCGAGATCAACATGCTTTTAGCGGCATCGCCCTGGCTGAGGCCGAGTTGCTGCGCCTTGGCGCGATCAACGTTGACGTTGATGGTCGGATACGAAACTTGCTGGTGAATGTGAGCATCCACGATTCCCGGAATTGCTTGCACCTGGCGTAAAAGGTCCTGCGCGATGCGGTAGTTCTCCTTCGGATTACGCCCCACCACTTGCAGGTCGATCGGCGCCGGCAGCCCGAAGTCGAGAATCTGGTTGGTCATGTTCGCCGGGGTAAAGAAGAACGTCTCCAGGGGAAATATCAACGGCAGCTTAGTTCTTAATTCGCGCGAGTATTCGAGCGTCTTTCTCTCGCCCGGCTTCAGCGAGATTTGAATGTCGCCGTCCGAGTTACTAATGGTGTCGCCGCTGGAGAAAGCCAGATTGATGCCGCCGTTCGGCAGGCCGATATTGTCCAGAATCATCTCAATCCGATCGTTCGGAATGATCTTGCGGATCTCTGCTTCAATCGCGGCGAATATGGTTTCGGATTGCTCGATGCGGGTGCCCTGCGGAGGCACAACGTGAAGGCGCATCTGTCCGGAATCGACGTACGGGAAGAAATCCCGTCCAATCGCCAGCGTCAAAAAGGAAGACCCGACGACGAAGAACGCAAAAATTGCCAAGACAACGGCGCGGTGGTGGAGGCTCCATTCGAGCCACCCTTTATAGCGGTCTCGAAAGCGTTCAAAGTGCTTGTTGAAGTGTTCGTGCACATGCCAGATCCAGTTTTTGGCGGCGTCGGGTTCGGGCTGCCCTTCCTCGTGCTGATACAGGGCGACTTCGGCCGGGAGCAAGTAGTGCATCATGGTTGGCACCAGCGTACGGCTCAGGAAGTAGGAAGCGAGCATGGCGAAAACCACGGCCATGGCTAACGGGGTGAACAGGAATTTGGCCGCGCCCGTCAACAGGAGAACCGGCAGAAATACGATGCAGATGGAAAGCGTGGAAACCAGGGCGGGCGCGGCGACCTGGCTGGCGCTATCGAGAATGGCGTGGACCAGCGAAGAATGCGGAACAGTCAAGTTGCGGTGCGTGTTTTCAATCTCGACTGTTGCGTCGTCCACCAGAATGCCGACCGCTAGCGCCATGCCGCCCAGAGTCATCACATTGATGGTCTCGCCCAATGCGGCGAGAATGCAGATCGATGTCAGGATGGAAAGCGGGATGGAAGTGCAAACGATGAGCGTGCTGCGCCAGCTTCCCAGGAAGAGCAGAATCATCAAGCCCGTCAGGAAAGCGGCGATGCAGGCTTCGCGCAGAACTTCGTTGATGGATGCGCGCACGAAGACGGATTGGTCGAAAAGCGGGGTGATGCGCAGAGCCGGTGGCAGATCGGCTACTACCCGGGGCAAAGCTTCCCGGATTTCGTTGACGATATTCAGCGTTGAGGCTTGACCGTTCTTGAGGACGCTTAAAAGCGCCCCGCGCCGGCCATTTTGGCGCACAACGTTGGTCTGCACCGCGTATCCATTGCGAACTTGCGCAACATCTTTTAGATAAACGATAGCTCCATTGGCGGCGCGAACCGGCAGATCGTTAAAAGCCTCAACAGTCGTGGGGCTGCTATTGGTGCGAACCAGATATTCGATATTTCCGACGCGCGCCGTCCCGGCAGGCAGGATCAGATTCTGATTGCCGAGCGCGGTGGAAATGTCGCTGGCCGAAAGATGTTTGGCGAACAGCGCATCCGGATCGAGATCCACCATGACCTGCCTTGACTTGCCGCCCCAGGGGAGCGGAACGGAGGCGCCCTGCACCGTTGCCAGACGCGTGCGGATGAAGTTCAGACCCAGATCAAAAAGATCCTGCTCGGTGAGGCCGTCTCCGGAAAGACCGAGCTGCAGGACAGGGACGCTCGATGCGTCGTATTTCAAAATGGCGGGCGGAAAGGTCCCGGGCGGCATGATGCGCAGGACGGTCTGCACGATGGACGTGATCTGCGAAAGCGCCAGTTCGACTTTTACTTTAGGTTGAAAGAAAACCCGGATGATGGCGACGCCGTCATAAGACTGCGACTCCATGTGCTCGATGTCGTTGACGGTGGTCGTCATGGCCCGCTCCGACACCGTGACGATGCGCTTCTCCATCTCGTCGGGCGTTAGTCCGGTGTAAGTCCAGACGATACTGACAACAGGGATGTCTATGTACGGAAAAATGTCTTTGGGTAAAACAAGCGCGGCGACGGAACCGAGGATCAGGATGAGAACGGAAAAGACAACAAATGTATACGGCCGGCGTAGCGCAAGGTGAACAATCCACATTCAAGGTCTCAGCAAAACAACAAAGGGACAGGTAAAGATCAAGCGCGGTGAATTTAGGATAGCGCAGGCCAACTGGGCACGGAATAAATAGAATTGTCTTAGAGATGTGCAAATGGCATTAAAAGGTTCGGAGGAGCACTTGGCGAGTGAGATTTTGAAGTATGACGCGATTGTAATCGGTTCAGGGCAGGGCGGTAACCCGCTGGCTCATCAACTGGCAAGCCGCGGCGAGAAGGTGGCTCTGATTGAGCCAGGCCCATTGGGCGGGACGTGCGTGAATACCGGCTGCACCCCCACCAAAACGATGGTGGCCAGTGCGCAAATCGCTCACTACGTTCGCAACGCGGAACGATGGGGCGTGCGGACGGGCGCTTCCAGCGCGGCCGTGAGCATGGACATGCCAAAAGTCTTACGGCGTAAGTCGGACGTAGTGGAGCGTTCGCGCACCGGTTGGGAAAAGACCTTCCAGAACGAATTGGACATCTATCGCGAGAGCGCGCGATTTACCGGTAACAAAACTCTGGCGGCAGGCCAGCACGTTTTGCAAGGGAGCCGTATCTTCATTAATACCGGAGCGAAGCCGGCCATTCCCGCACTGGATGGCCTGGATTCGGTCCCATATCTGACCAACGTCAGTCTGATGGAACTGACGGAAGTGCCCGAACACTTACTGGTGCTGGGGGGCGGATACGTAGGACTGGAGTTTGGCCAGATGTTCCGGCGCTTCGGAAGCGAAGTGACCGTGGTCCACAGCGGCAAGCAGATTTTGCCGAACGAGGATGAGGACGCAGCCGCCGAACTGCAGAAGTGCCTCGAAGCGGAAGGTGTGAAGTTTATTCTGAACGCCCGCGCCAGTCGGGCCGGGAAGAGCGGGCAGCAGATCCAGTTGACTGTGGGCGGACAAGTGGTCACGGGTTCGCATCTGCTGGTGGCCACCGGCCGCGCGCCGCAGACCGAGAATTTGGACCTGGACAAAACCGGTGTAGAGATCAATAAAAAGGGCCATATCGCGGTCAATGACCGGCTGGAAACCAGCGCGCCGGATATCTGGGCGATCGGCGATGTGAACGGCGGCCCGGCCTTTACGCACATTTCGTACAACGACTATCAGATTGTTTACGGCAACTTGTACGAAGGCAAAAGCCTGAGCACCGCCACTCGCATTATTCCTTATGGCGTGTTCACCGACCCGACGCTCGGCCGCGTGGGAATGACGGAAAAGGAGGCACGCGCACAGGGCCGCAAGTTGAAGATCGGAAAAGTGCCGATGACCAGGGTGGCGAGAGCGCGCGAGCGGGGGGAAACCGACGGCTTCATGAAGCTGCTGGTAGACGCCGAAACCGATTTTGTGCTCGGAGCGGCCATTCTGGCGGCAGAGGGCGCCGAGTTGGTGCAGATCTTAAGCACGCTGATGCTGGCCGAGCGGCCTTACACGCTGCTGAAAGGCGCGATCTACATTCACCCCACTCTGGCGGAGGGCTTTTTCGCCCTGATGGACAGCGTTAAGCCGGCATGATAATTGTTCAGGCGGGAAAATACCGGTCACTCATGCGGCGTAGAAAAGCGATGGATTCAGCCATCTCCTCCATGCCGTTCATGCCGTCTTCAATGCTGACCCAGCCCCGGTACTGGTGTTCCGCCAGGATGCGGAAAATGGAATCGTAATCGTTCAGGCCTTTACCCGTGACGCCGTGATGCAGATTCGGTGAATAACCGAGGGTGCCGTCGCTTTGACGAAGATCATCCAGAGTGCCCTCGGTTAAGTAACGGTCGCTGGCGTGCATGCTGACGACGCGGCCCGCAACCTGACGCAATAGTTCAACCGGATCGTCTCCGGCAACGACGGCGTTGGACGGGTCGTACTGGACGCCGAAGTGATCCGTTTCAAAAATGGCGTTGATGATGCTGAGGAACCGATCCTGTTTCTGGGCGAACTCGGGATACTTCCAAAAACCATCCTTGTAATGGTTCTCCATGCCGAGCACGATGTCATTCTCCTTGGCAACTGGGATGAGTTCGTGAAGAGCCTGCAATACCCACTCGCGGCCTTGCTCCCATTCGACCTCCGGGTAACGCTGTCCGCTTAGTACGCGGCAAACCGTGCGGGGGCCGCCCAGACGGCGCGCGATGCGAATCATGTGGGCTTCGCGGTCTATCTCGCGCTTGCGCTTGCTTGCGTCGGGCGCGGTGAAATCCGGCGAGCAGCAGAGCATCGGCATTTTGAAACTGGCGGAGTGAATGGCTTCACCAACCAAATCCAGATAGCCGCTCTCAAAACTGGTGAAGAAGCCCTCATACATTTCAAGGCCATCGGCATCCAGCTGCTTTGCCGTTTCGATCCACTCAAACACCGACATCTGCCCGGCGGCAATCTGCTCCAGGTAGCACTTAGGAAAGGCGGAGATATTGAGCGGCATTTACGGCTTTAGAACCGCCTTAACGTATTCGCCGTGCTCCATTTTTTCAAAGCACTCATGCCATTCGGGGAGGGATGCGACGCGGCTGATGATCAGGTCAAGCGCGATTTGGCCAGAACCGATCATCGACAGGACGCGCTCCCACACGGGCCAATTGTGCGAAAAACTGCCGGAAAGGGTGATGTTTTTCTGGACAAGGGGATCCAGGCTGAACTGGATGGGCTGCGGTCCCCAGCCCACCTTGATGATTTGCCCGGCAGGCCGCACTGCCTGTAAAGCCATCTGCAGAGTGGCGGACGCGCCCGAAGCATCGATGGCTACATCGACGCCCAGCCCATCGCCGTATTGCGAAATATGGTCGATGACGCCGGCATCGAGCGTTGCGTCCGCGCCAAGTTGGCGCGCCACGCTGAAGCGGAATTGATCGCTGGGCAGGCCCGCCATAATGATGTGCCCGGCGCCGCTGAGTTTTGCCATCATGGCGCACAGCAAACCAATGGGTCCAGGGCCGAGCACGAGGACACTGTCGCCGGGGCGCACACGGCCGTTCACGCAGACCGCGTTGTAGGCAACGCAGCACGGCTCAGTCAGTGCGGCCTTTTCGAAGACCAAACCGGAAGGAATGCGGTGCAGACAGCGTTCCGGCACGCGGACATATTCCGTCATTGCGCCGTCGACACCATAGCCGAAGCCGCGGCGCGTGGGGTCCAGATTATAGAGACCCGTCCGGCTTAGCGGGGAGGATTCATCAATCACCGCCGCCGTTTCACTCACTACGCGATCGCCTTCCTTGAAACTTGCTACGCGCGCGCCGGTTTTTGCTATGGTGCCCGCGAACTCGTGTCCGAGGATACAGGGATAATTGACGGCCCAGCCGTGGGACCCGCGCCACTGGTGCAGATCGCTGCCGCAAACGCTGACCGCGCCTACGCGCAGCAAGACGTCGCGTTCGCCGATTTCGGGAACGGGCACTTCACGCAGTTCCACCGAGAGCGGTTCGCGCGAATAATTTACCAAGCCAGGCATGCTGGCAGTCATGATGAAAATTCCTTTCGTGTTTTGACGTCGCCATATGCGTGCACCTTCTCGCAAATGAGGCGCAGCATGGATTCCAAGTC
>Ga0193743_1001467_pt1 | contig 17555 bp, 16 predicted proteins | sample L2c2metaG_FD_143038 | JGI IMG/M metagenome (GOLD analysis project Ga0193743, IMG submission 143038) | Soil microbial communities from a riparian zone of the East river system, Colorado, United States - L2c2 | ecosystem: Environmental > Terrestrial > Soil > Riparian zone | place: USA: East River...
GAATCTGCGAGCCGAACTTGATGTCCAGCTTGGAGTCTTCGAGTTTGCGGCTGATGGCCTTCTTCTTGTCAAGCTCATACTCGTAGAGACGAGAGCGGAGGAGCTTCATCGCCCTCTCTTTGTTCTTGTGCTGGCTGCGCTCGTTCTGGCACCCCGCCACAAGACCCGTCGGCAGGTGAGTGATGCGGACGGCGGAGTCGGTGGTATTGACATGCTGTCCGCCCTTGCCTCCGGACCGATAGGTATCGATGCGAAGATCTTCGGGCTTGATGTCGATGACGATGGTGTCATCGATCTCGGGCGAGACGAAGACGCTGGCGAAGCTGGTGTGGCGGCGCTTGGCGGAGTCGAAAGGCGAGATGCGGACGAGGCGATGGACGCCGGTTTCGCCGCCAAGGAGCCCGAAAGCGAAGTCCCCCGAGATGGTGAAGGTGGCGGACTTGATTCCGGCCTCGTCGCCATCCTGAACTTCGTTGATCTCCACCTTGAAGTTCTGGCGCTCGCCCCAGCGGATATACATGCGCATCAGCATCTCAGCCCAATCCTGGCTCTCGGTACCACCGGCGCCAGGGTGGACGACGACGATCGCGTTAAGCGGGTCGGTCTCCCCCGAGAGCATCGTCTTCGATTCGAGTTTGTCGGCAAAGTCGATGAGGGACGGAATCTCGCGGGCGAGGTCGGCCTCGGTATCTTCGCCCTCTTTGGCAAGCTCGAAATATGCCTCGATGTCATCCGACCGGCGGGCAAGTTCGGCGTCATCGGCCAAAAGCGTTTCGAGGCGCTTGCGCTCGCGCATGAGCGGCTGCGAACGCGCGGGATCGGCCCATATGGCTGGATCAGCGGTTTTCTCTTCGATAGTGGCTAGTTCACGGCTCAGGCGGGCCGAGTCAAAGATACTCCCGCAGATCGCGCACTTTGTCGCGGACCGGGGAGTAGGAGTATTCGAGATCAGTAATCATAGAACTTTAGTTTACGGCAATTTCCCGCGAAGGCTAACCGCAAGCATGATCGCCGTGATCAAGGCGCAGGCATAAGCGAAGAGATCGCCATGCGCGGCATAGAAGGTCAGGTCATGTTCATAGGCGAAGCCGACGCGAATGCTGGTGCGGATATGGCGAGGCGCGGCAGCGATCACCCGGCCGTAGGGATTGATGGAGGCAGTCACCCCAGTGTTGGTCGCGCGAAGGATCCAGCGGTGATTTTCGATAGCGCGCATCCGAACCATGTTCAGATGCTGCCAGGGGGCGCTGGTATCGCCGTACCATCCGTCATTGGAGATGTTGATCAGCACCTCTGCGCCTTGTTTGACGAACTGCCGCACGTCATCGCCAAAGATGGATTCGTAGCAGATGAAGGTGCCGTAGCTATGCCCCGCCGTGGTGAAGACGGTCCGGCGTTGGCCCGGATCGAAGGTGCCAACCTCGTTAAGCAGGCTCTTGGCAAAGAAGAAGAGCTGTTTGAAAGGAACATATTCGCCGAAGGGGACGAGATGCATCTTGTCGTAACGTCCGGCGAAGTCTCCCTGCGGAGTGATAAAGGAAGCGGAGTTGAAGAGGCTATAGCCGCGAGGATTGATCTCAGCGCGGTCGATACCGATGTTCCCCGCGATGATGGGAGCGTTGGCTTCGCGCGCCAAGGTAGACATCGCGGCACGAAACTGCGAATCGTTCTCCTGGAAGGGTGCCGGAGATTCAGGCCAGACGATCAGGTTGGTGGAACTGGGCACAGGAGCCCGGGGGCCGGCCCCCTCTACAGGAGGATGCTGCCTTATGAGAAAGACGGCCTGCGCACCCGGAAGCTCGGGAATTCCCAGCACAAATTGATTCGAGGGGTAACGACTGAGGTACGAGAAGGAATCGAGGAGTTGCTGTGTGCTGGGTTGGGGGCCAGTATTGGCGGCGCCTACTTCCAGATTCTCCTGAACTAACGTGGCATGGGCCGCAGGGGATCCTTCCAGTGGATATCTGATTCGACGCAGGGTAACGACGTAAAGGACGACGATGACGACACCGGCAACGGTGAGTACGGGACGGATATAGCGGCGTTCTCTTACCTGGACCCGGACGAGCCAAAGGGCGTTGACCGCTGCTATGACAAAAGAAAGGCCATAGGCTCCGACGATGGGAGCAAGGCGGGTGAGCAGGGGGTTATCGACCTGGGCGATGCCAAGCAGATCCCAGGGGAGGCCGGTAATACGGGCACGGGCTAGCTCCACGGCGACCCAGGCGAAGGGGGTCAACAGGAGCATCCTCTGACGCCCGAAGTGAATGCGAAATGCCGAGAGGAGCATACCGAATAAAGCGTGGTAGAGGCCGAGGTAGAGACAGAACAGGATAAGGATACCCACAGCGATAGGCTTCGCCAGCCCCCCATAGAGGTACATCGTCTGGTAGATCCAATAACAGTTGCCCAGATACCAGACGAAGCCGCACGCATACCCAAGGGCTGCCCCCTGACGGAGCGTAAGAGGATCTCCTGACTTGTTATTACCAAGGAGCGCCGCCAGAAGAGGAAGAAGAGCCACCCAGCAGAAGGCAGTACGCCAGAGCGGTGTCGGCCCCGCGATGGGAAAGGGCAACACCTGCAGGATGCCGGAAAGTACGGCGAGAGCCCAGAGCCGCAGGGGAATAAGTCGCATCGCAGGTGAAGTCTAGCATTGCTGCTTTTCAATGCTACAAAAGCTACAATAGGGCGCAAGATGGATACGCTGGCTCACCTGCTCTCCGAAGTACTCGTCCCGCTTTTTTTCGTGGGCATGGTTGGCTCCGTCCTGGTTGTGATCTTCACCATAGTGCGTGACCTGCGAGAGGCACTAACGACAGATGAAGATGCCCCGGATCTTTGACTTAGGGCATATTGACGTATTGACGCTGGCTAGGCTCAAAACTAGACTTTCTATGGACGGTGGTTTCGTAGGACGCGGACACCAGATAGCGCGTCCTCTCAATAATGGCTTCATCTAAACAAACTATCGTTCTGCCGCAATCGAACCGTGTGCGCCTTGTTGTGGCGTCATCGGTCATGCTCACCTTTATCTCCTTCTGGCGTGCGGCCGCCATCGTTCTTAACGATCTTGGATCTTCGGCCTTCTATGCGGGCGGCCTCGCGGAAGAGGCAGTCGGCAAAGCAGCTCCCTGGTTCATCCTGGGTGTAGTCGTGTTCGCCTACGCAGTCCGCGCCGTGTACGTGGAGAGCTGCTCGATGTTTACCCGGGGCGGCGTCTACCGGATCGTCAAGGAGGCACTCGGCAGCACGTTTGCCAAGGTGAGCGTCTCCGCCCTGATGTTCGACTACGTGCTCACGGGCCCTATATCCGGCGTGTCAGCCGGCCACTACATCGTTGGCATGTTGAATGATCTGTCGACGTTCTGCGCAGCCAGATTTCATTGGGCGATAACACCGCACCTTCGGCCAGACTTCGCCTCGGCCGGCATCGCGATCGCCATCACCATCTACTTCTGGTGGCAGAACACCAAAGGTATTGAGGAGTCTAGCGAAAAAGCGTTGGACATCATGAAGATCACCACCGTCATGGTGGTGATCTTGCTTATCTGGGGCATCTTCACGGTCATCCATCGTGGAGCCCAGCTGCCTCCGCTACCCATACCGTCTAATCTTCACTTCAGCCCGGATGCTCTGGGATTCCTGAAGGGAACGAAGTTTGCCGCGTCGCTCGGTCTGTTCGGCGTGCTGATGGCCTTCGGCCACTCTGTGCTGGCGATGAGCGGCGAAGAGTCGCTCGCGCAGGTGAATCGCGAGATTGAGCATCCCAAGCTGAAAAATCTCAAGCGTGCCGCGCTCGTCATCGCCGTCTACAGCTTCTTCTTTACCGGCCTATGCTCTCTGCTTGCCGTGATGATCATCCCGGATGCGGTTCGCGTTCATGTCTATCGCGACAACCTGATTGCGGGCATGGCGATGAATATGGTCGGCCCGGAGATACTGCGGATTGTCTTCCGGGGATTCGTCGTAGTGGTTGGGTTCCTGATTCTGGGCGGGGCCGTTAACACGGCCATCGTCGGCTCCACCGGCGTGTTGATGCGCATCGCCGAGGATGGTGTACTCGCCGACTGGTTCCGCAAACCACAGCGCAAGTACGGTACCAGTTATCGGATCATCAACCTGGTCGCCGGCCTGCAGTTACTCGTGATTGTGTTGACTCACGGCAACGTTCTGGTCATCGGCGAGGCTTACGCCTTCGGTGTGATCTGGAGCTTCACCTTCAATGCGCTGGCCATGCTTGTCCTTCGCTGGAAGTTTCGCGGCGAACGCGGGTCCAAGGTTCCGCTGAACCTTCGCATCGGCAAGACAGAGATACCGCTGGGACTTATCTCGGTATTTCTGGTTTTATTGTCGACCGCGCTCGTGAATCTCTTGACCAAGTCGGTAGCTACAGTAAGTGGCGTTATCTTCGCGGCCGCATTCTTTGTCATATTTTCCCTCTCCGAACGGGACAATAAACGGCGCCATGACCTCACGACGCGACAGATGAGAGAACACTTCCAGCTGGAACACCAGGACACGGTAGGGCGCGATACATTGGAGATTCGTCCTGGCGCAGTGGTAGTGACGATGCGTGACTCCGCCGCACCATTTGCTCTCAAGTGGGCTCTGACTCATACCAATACTGACGATCAGGATCTCGTAGTACTAGCAGCACGGATGATGGGCGTGGGCGGCCCGGAGTATGTGAATGCTTCGGAGCAGTTATTCAGCGAACACGAGCAGATGCTCTTTACCAAAGCCGTATCGGTAGCTGAGAGCTTTGGCAAGCATATCTCGCTGCTTGTAGTTCCAGCCGGCGATATATTCGCGGCGCTCGTGCAGACAGCTAACTCGCTGGATGCGGCAGCCGTCGTAGCCGGCTTATCGAGCAAGCTGACAGCAGAAGAGCAGGCCTATCACATGGGCCAGGCCTGGGAGGCCTTGCCCGAGCCCAAGCGACAATTTACTTTTTATGTCATCAAGCCGGATGGCGAGGCGTTGAGTTTTCATATTGGACCTCACGCGCCGACAATTCAGCCGGATGAAGTACAGCTGGTCCATCGCCTCTGGTTGAACCTACGACGAGCGCCAGAGATGCACGATCTGCATCACAGCGACATACTCACCTATGCGCTAACCCGCATGGCGGCTGAGTTTTCTCGGGATAAGCAAGCGACACTGAAAGGGCTGCAGCAGTGCATCCACGAGGTCAACAATCGCCGTGGTCTGGGAAGATCGCGCTACGAAGAGTTGGACGAAGCAGGTCCGGGATATGGCATACGGGCGCCACGCAAAGGCGCAAATAAGGAAGACACAAAGTCCCCTTCTGACCGTTTGTAATAGCCCGGCAACTTACTATTGATTGCCAGTAGATAGGTACTTCTGTATGGTAACTATGAGGCATTAAGAAATTTGGTCTACAGCTTATAGCTACACCAGCTGGGCTGGATCTAATAGATGTCAAGTGGAGGTAACAAGTGGAAGTTAGCCGTATCATCGCAGAGATCGATGCACAGATATTGAAGCTGCAGCAGGCACGAGCGCTGCTATCGGGTACGGTGAAGTCGGCCGTTCGCACAGGCCCAGGTCGCCCTAAGGGCAGCAAGAATACCGCTGCTGCTACTGCTGCGCCCCGCAAACGCAAGTTGAGCCCAGAGGGCCGCAAGCGCATCGCCGACGCCATGAAAAAACGGTGGGCTGACCGCAGGAAGCAGAACGCAAAGGGTTAATTTTCGAACGTTTCAACATGAGAAAGCGCAAGCATCCGAGTTCACGGTGCTTGCGCTTTTCACGTTGAGCATACTTCGACAGAGTTGTTTTATCGGGTGATGATGACTTCCCGGAGATTATCCTTCGCGAGAAATAAACGAAAGGTACTGAAGTCGCTTAACATATTTTCAATCTTTCGATTGCTGTAGATGTGAAGCAGCGGGTAATTCCCTGCCTTCTGCATCTCGACTACGTCGGTATCCGTGAGATGGTAGCGGCAGAAAACAGTCTCCGGACTCGTTGTCGCATGGAAAAAGGCGAGCATAAGGCCGCCTGGCTCCATCACCTGATGGATACGGGAAAATACCGGTGTGAGTAGAGGCTCCGGCAGGAAGTCTGCTGTATCCCACAGTATGACAACGTCGAAGGTGCGGCCAGAAAAATTGAGATTGGAAACAAGGAAGCGTTCGACATCGTAGCCCGCCGGCTCACCAGCCTCCCCGGGGATAAGCCACTCCGGCTTCGCCGCCTCTTCCACCAGATTCGCCATATAGATGCTATGGCCGAGGTTGGTGATGTAGTTGATGTTGGTGGAGGACGTCGGACCTATGTCGAGGACGCGCAACGACTCCTGACTCCGCAGATGCTTGAGCAACTCCTTCCATCCGCTCGAATGACGAGGGATGCGGCTGGCGTCGGCTCCGCGTGTACTGCTCTTATTGTCGCTGCTGCCAAAGAGGCTGCGCATACGTCCGCTTCCCTCCCTATTCAGGCCTTCGGCTCGAGGACGAGCATGTCCTGTACGCTCTCCACAGCAGCAGGTAGTACAGCCTGTCCTTGCGATGCCTCAGTAGTTTTGAGCTCCACGCGTCCCTTGATCGTGGCGCTCTCCTCGATGGAGAGCCTGCCGGCGAAGATATCTCCTTTGACCACCCCCGACTGCCGTAGCTCAACGCGGCCAGTGGCATGAACGTTTCCGTTGATCGTCCCGAAGACAGTGATGTCGCGAACGTGAATGTCCGCGAGAATGCGTGCATTCGGGCCAATGGTCAACCGGTTCTCCGGCAGCGTAATTGTCCCCTCGATGTCGCAGTCCATATAAAGATCTTCTTTGCCGGAGAGTTCTCCCCGAATCGTGACTGACTTGCCAATAACGGTGGAACCCTCTGCTGGCTTCATGCGCTTCTGGTCTCCTGGCAGCACAAATCATTTAGTGCGCCTTGCCCGAACTATACCCAAGCCTATGCCATGAGGCAAACCGGAAAAACTTTGTTATAGGTACAAGAGTCTTACGTAAGATAGCGGAACGCGTCGATATGAGCGAGGAGCGCAAGGTTTGGCGATAGAAATAGCGAATAAACGTGTTTACGCCCGAAGGCGCGCGCTGCTTCGCGGAATAGCCAAGCGAGCCCTTACCCGATGGCGCTGGCTCCCAGCGACCGCCCTGGTGCTGTTACACGCCTTAGCGGGCTACTCCGCAATGGGACAGAACGGGACTGTAATGAAAGAAGGGATCCCGGCATCTCCACTGTCTGTGGATCCGCGTTCCTGGGCCGTGGATGCCTCCGCGAATGAGCTCCTTGCCCTTCACCATACGGGGTCTTATCTGCGGTACCGCATGCATGTGATCGACACTAAAGGAGACAGGGTTCGCGACGTTATCGAGAGCAAGGATGGAACCGTGGCGCGCCTGATCTTGAAAGATGGAAGACCGCTGACCGACGAAGAAGACAAGGGGGAGCGGCAGCGCTTGAACGACATGCTGACCTCCCCGTCAAACTACGCCAAGCATGTCAAGAATGACGCCTCCGGTCGAAAGATAGCAGACAGTCTGCTCAAGCTGATGCCGGATGCGATGCTTTACACCTACGCCCCAGGACAGCCACAGACAGGGAAAAATCCCGGCTCTCTCGAAATCGTGCTCGACTACAAACCAAATCCGAAGTTTTCGCCTCCGACAACGACTGCTGAAGCTCTGACAGGGTTGCAAGGAAGAGTATGGATCGACGCCAAGAGCCGGTACGTCGTTCGCATGGAGGGCAGTGTCTTTCGGGGGGTCAACTTCGGCTGGGGGATGTTGGCGCACATCTATCCTGGGGGCAAGCTCGTGATCGAGCAGACACACGCAGGCGGGGGCCGGTGGATCTTCACGCGCTTCGACGAGCAGCTGACCATACGTGCCCTGATGGTGAAGACGCTGAACGTAAAAGCCAACATTGAGGCGTCGGACTTTCAGACGATAGGCCCGATGAGCTATCAGGACGCGATCCATCTCCTGCTGAACACTCCCCTGCCTGGGCGCTAGCTAGGCCGTGACACGAGCCTTTGCGCGCAGCGTCTGGCGGCGAACAGTCAGCGCTTCGATACGATCCCTTCGCACCTCGAACCCGCGACCGATCGCACTCGGAACAGTAATCTCACCCTTGTTGCTGACGGTGACCTCAGGCTCGATGATGTCCTGCGACCAATAGCGGCTGGAGGCGGAGACATCGCCGGGGAGCGAGAAGTTGGGCAACGAGGACAACGCGATATTGTGGGAGCGCCCGATGCCCGTCTCCAACATGCCGCCACACCATACTGGAATACCGCGCTCTTCGGCGGCATTATGGACGGCGATCGCCTCGCTGAAGCCACCGACGCGCCCCACCTTGATGTTGATGATGCGGCAGGATTGCATGCCGATGGCGGCCAAAGCATCGCGGCGGTTGCGAATGGATTCATCGAGGCATATATCGGTTTCGATGCGCTTCTGCAGCAGCGAATGAAAGTAGAAGTCGTCGTACCACAGGGGTTGTTCGATCATGAGCAGCTTGAACTCGTCCCAGGTGGCGATGTGGTCCAGGTCCTTCATCCGGTAGGCAGAGTTCGCGTCGCAGCTAAGGGTGATCTTCGGCCAGCGGGAGCGCACCGCCTCGAAGATGCGGTTGTCCCAGCCGGGCTTGCACTTCAGTTTGATGCGCTGATAGCCGGCGGCAAGCTCCGTTGCGATCTTGTCCATGAGCTGTTCCGGCGAAGATTGAATCCCAATCGAGACTCCGCACGGAATGGTCTTGCGCGTACCGCCGAGGAGGTGGGCAAGGGACACTCGTTCTACCTGCGCCTCGAGATCCCAGACGGCATTCTCCATCGCTGCCTTGGCCATGCGATGGCCGCGAACCTGACTGAAGAGATCCGGGCAGTTGGAGCCTCCCTGCAGGTCGGCGTCGAGCAGCCTCGGTGCCAGCTCCGTCTCGGTGATGATCCAGGCCGTATCGATCATCTCGTCGCTGAAGTATGGGTGTTCGCCCGCGACGCACTCGCCCCAGGCAGTCAGGCCGTCGGCTTCAAGTTCGATCAGGAGGATACGGCGACCCGTTGTAAGCCCGAAGCTGGTCTCGAACGGGTGAGCCAGCGGCATATTGATCTCGCGCAGGTGGATGGCATCGATATTGAGCATGTGCGGGTTCCTGTCTTTCCGGTATTTCAAAGATCTACTTGAGTCGCAGAATCTAACCGTGTTCGAAGTTCTGTCCTTCAGCCTTCCATCACCTATTATCGATTGGGTTCACTCCACTGGCCAAGCAGAAAACTGCCATTGCCATCGGAGTCCCGCTCATAGCCGAGGACGGCAAGACCTCGGCTGAACGCCGCCTGCAGCGCCACTCGATTACTTGCTTGCAGCGCCTGTGCCAGCTCTCGCTGCTGGGCGTCCTGCTTCCACTGGTAGATGGTGTGCGGGACAGTGACTCGTTCGACGACTTCGATCGACTGAGGCTCTCCGCGCAAAAGACTGGTTACGCGTGGGGAGTTCAGCCACCACTCCGCGTATAGCCTATCCGTCGGAAGGCCGCCCTGCAATGGGGATGAGGATGGACCGTAAAAATCGGGATAGTAGCGCCGCGATATAGCGCCCAGACGGGCAATGTTCAGATGGGCGTTTTTTATCTCCAGGGGATCGTAAGTCCACTCCATCAGGTCGAAGCCTCGGGCAACCGCATCATCGCGTTGGGCCAGCTTCAGTCGTCGGCCAAGGCCGACATTCCGGTAGTCCGGCAGCACGGCGAGCATGTGCGAGTGCAGATACGCATGGCCATTGCGATAACCGGGCAAGGCCATGGCGAAGCCAATGATAGTGTCCCCATCGAAGGCGCCAAGCACCTGTCCTCCAATGCGTTGCGCAACAAGAAAAACACGTCGCGGAATGAGATCCCCATCGCTATAGCCCCATACCTCGAGCTGCAGAACCACGCATCGCTCAAACTGGTCGAGAGTCGTGAGAGGCCGAATCTGGATATTGTCGTGTGGTTGTTCGTTCATGACTGTACTGGCCCGCTGGCGGCGTTCTCACCCTTTTTTGCGCTGCTCCATAGTTCTTCCAGCTCCTGCGGCGTGCGTGTCGCCAGGGCATCCGTTCCGCCTGCCGCTGACTCCATCGCGCTGAAGCGGCTGCGAAACTTCGCGTTGGCACCACGGAGGGCAGACTCCGGATCGATCTTAAGATGTCGGGCAAGGTTCACAGCAGTGAAGAGAAGATCCCCCAGCTCCTCCTCCGCCTTCGAGCCTTCAGCAGCAGGATTCAGCTCAGCCTCAAGCTCCCCGATCTCCTCCTGCAACTTGTCGAAGAGCCCATCGACATTCGGCCAGTCGAAGCCGATCTTCGCCGCCCGCGAGCCAAGCTTCCCTGCCTCCATCATCGCAGGCATGGTGCGGGGAATGTCATCGAGCATGGAGCCGTGCGCAGCGGCAGAGGCCTGCTTCTCAGCGCGCTTGATCTGCTCCCAGTTACGCAGGACGGTATCAGAGTCTGGAGCCTCCACCCCGGCAAAGATGTGGGGATGGCGTCGAATCAACTTTGCGTTCAAATTAGCGGCTACATCGGAGAGGGTGAAGTAGCCGGCCTCAGAGGCCATCTGCGCATAGAAGAGCACCTGCAGCAGCAGATCGCCCAACTCATCCTTCAGCTCGGGCCAGGCGCGCCGCTCAATCGCATCGAAGACCTCATAGGTCTCCTCCAGCGTGTACGGTTTGATGCTGTCGAAGGTCTGTTCGCGATCCCATGGACATCCATCAGACCCTCGCAGACGAGCCATGATCGTAATAGCTTCCTGAAGATGCTGGGCGGCCTCTTCGCTCGATTGTGACGCCATACCCTCCACTTTACCCGAACCCACGTTCGCTGGCACCTGTCGTGATAGCATCATGCGCTGAGAGGCCTCGAATGATCGGAAAGTTTCTGACGATTGCAGTTTTAGCGGGCGCGTTCGCAGCATCGGCCCAGCAGACGACGCAACGTCCCGCGACAGGGCCGGACGGACAGATTACAGAACAGCGCGCCGCGATCAGCCGCCTGGATTTCATGCTCGGCACCTGGACCGGCAGCGGATGGATGATGCGTGGGCCTGGGCAACGGGCGGAGTTCAATCAAACAGAGGTAGTGCAGAAGAAGCTGGACGGAACCCTCATCACGATAGACGGCGATGGCCGCGACAAGAGCAATCCGGACCGCATCATTCACAATGCCTTCGCGGTCTTCACCTACGTCCCCGAGACGAAGCAGTACCGCTTTCAGCCATACCTGCCCGGCCATCAGCTCGACGTGTCGCCGACGGTCAGCGACCACTCGTGGACATGGGGCTTCGATGCGCCCTACGGCAAAACCCGCTTTACCCTCGACTTCGCCGATGGCAGCTGGCATGAGATCGGGGAGTTCTCTCGCGACAGCGGTCAGACCTGGGCAAAAAACTTTGAGATGACTCTCACGAAGGCAAAATGAACAACCCACCAAAACAAACGAGAAGCAGATGGACCCTGCTCCTGGCGCTGCCCTATTTGGCGCTCTGTTTTCCGCAGCTATACGCCCGGACCACGCCAACACTGGCGGGATTTCCCTTCTTCTACTGGTATCAACTCGCAATGGTGATCGTCACTTCGGCGTTGCTCGGATTCGTCTATCGCAAACTGAAGACTTAATGCACAGATAGGCTGGCAGGGATTTGCATTATGCTACCCCGCCGCCCAGGAGAGGAGAGTAACGCGCCCGTAGCATCGGACGCGTCACTTTAGGAAGGTTTGTGATGCAGGTTGTGTTGCGAAGCTCAGTTAGACAATCTCTTTGAGAGGGTCGGAAGCTACTGTCCGCTCGGTGGCGCAGCGGACGAGGTGGTCGGTTGATCGCTCATGTTAGTCATCAGCTTGACATCGACGCGACGATTCTTAGCCCGCCCCGCAGCAGTGCGATCGCTCGCAACCTGCTGATCCTTGCCGATGCCAACCAGATAAAACTTGTGAGGCGGGATGTTGTGCTTTGTTGCCAGATAATTTGCCACTGCATCCGCGCGACGCTGGCTGAGCTGATAGTTGTAGTTGGCATCGCCGACCGAGTCGGTTCCACCCGTCAACTGCAGGATGTAACCACGTGCCGTCGATAGGCTCCCCGCTAGATCATCCAGCTGCTTCTTATCCGCCGCAGTAAGAACCGCTTTGTCGAAAGCGAAGGTAACACTCACATCGGCCAGTGGCTTGTAGTTATCCAGGTTGGCGACCACCCCTGTTAGGCTGTCGACCCGGTTATAGGCCTCTTGTGCGGAATGGCCAGCCGCATCGGCAGATTGTCCCGCTGCCATCGCGTGCTGGTCGGCAGTGTCGGCAGCACTCTGAGCTCCGGCAATTCCCTTCTGGGCACGCTCATCCGTATCCTTGATATTGCGGTGATCGGCGGCTGTCTTGCTGTCCAGCTCGTTTGTCTGTTGAATGATCGGAGTGGTCTGTGAGCGGACATAGTTTTTGCTGGAGCAGCCGACCGTGAAGGCAAGAACAAGGGCACTAGCTGCAACTACCTGGCAGGCCGACTTCATCCTGCCGTCGGTGGAAATATCGAATCGCATATTGGAGCTCATTGTTGTCATCTCCTGTTTCTAACAATCTTCAACACCGTGATAACAGCAATTCTCTTGCCAAATAGAACAGATAGATAAGATTCCTATTTTCATGGACATATGACGGAAGTTCGGCCCTTGATCGCAGCACTGCACCCCGTCAAGTCGGGAACTTTTGATGTGGAGATGCGTCAAATGTACTCAGACTGCTTGCGATGCAATCGCTTAGCCTCGGTGGCGTCTACACTGAGACGCAGACGCTGATTTACGTCATGGATCTCTACCAGAAAATTCGGACTATCCCCACCCAGCCCGGCTGCTACCTCTACAAGAACGCCGAGGGCGAGGTGATCTACGTCGGCAAGGCGAAGAACCTCCGCGCACGGGTGCGGTCCTACTTTCTGGATGCCTCACAGTCCAACGCAAAGACCGGCACCCTCATGCGCGAGGCCGTGGATGTGGAATACATCACGGTCGCCAACGAGCACGAAGCCCTCGCCCTCGAGAACAACCTCATCAAGCAGAAGAAGCCGCGCTTCAACATCCTGCTGCGCGATGACAAGACCTATCCCTACATCAAGCTCACCATGAACGACCGCTACCCGAAGGTCTTCGTCACCCGCCGCCTCCGCAAGGACGGCAGTGCCTACTTCGGCCCTTACTTTCCCGGCAACCTGGCCTACCGCCTCGTCGATCTGATCCACCGCAGCTTCCTCATCCCCAGCTGCAAGGTCGACCTATCGCGCTACCATCCCCGCGCCTGCCTGCAGTACTACATCAAGCGCTGCCTCGGCCCCTGCGTCGAGGGCCTGACAACACCGGAGGCTTACAGACAAACCGTCCGCGACGTCCAGCTCTTTCTCGAGGGCAGGCCGAACGAGTTGGAGCAGTCGCTGACCAGACGCATGGAGACGGCAGCCGAGTCCGAACAATTCGAACTCGCCGCCCGCCTGCGCGACCAGATCGTCACCGTTCACCAGATGCTCGACAAGCAGCGCATCGCTACCACCGACAACGAGGACGCCGACGTCTTCGGCTACCACTACGAGAACGAGATGCTCGCCGTGAACCTCTTCCACATGCGCAGCGGCAAGATCGTGGATCGCCGCGACTTCTTCTGGGAGGACCTCCCCGAGTTTCTATCCGAGACCCTCAACGAATTGACCGCCGAAACCGAGGAGGCCGAAGCGCTCCCCCGCACGGAGCCCGATCCCGCTGTACCGGCGCCAGAGATAGGGGAGAGCGCCCCCCGAGTCCAGTACTCCCCCGTGTCCGAGCTTGGAGCGGCCTTCAGTCCGGCCGAGTTCTTCTCCGCTCTCCTGAAGCAGCTCTATCTCGACCAGAGCTACATCCCGCGATCCGTCCTCGTCCCGGTCGAGTTTCCCGACCGCGCCATACTGGCGGAGATGCTTACCGAACGCACCGGAAAGCGTATCGAGATTCTCGCCCCGCAACGCGGAGAAAAGCGCTCTCTCGTCGATCTCGTGTGCCAGAACGCGAAGCAGTCCTACGACCAGCGCTTCCGCGTGTTGCAACCAGGCATGAAGGCGATCCAGGAGGCACTCCAAGACGCCCTCACCCTCGAAGAGCTCCCCACCAGAATTGAGTGCTTCGACATCTCGCACATCCAGGGAGCCGAAACCGTCGCGTCGATGGTCGTCTGGGAGGACGGCGCGATGAAGAAGTCCGACTACCGCAAGTTCCAGGTGAAGACCGTCACCGGCGTCGACGACTTCGCCAGCATGCGCGAGGTCATCCAGCGCCGATACAAGCGTCTCCTCGAGGACAGCAAACCCTTCCCCTCTCTCATCCTCATCGACGGCGGACTCGGCCAGCTCCATGCAGCCTACGCCGCGCTCGAAGAGATCGGCGTCACGCTGCAACCCCTCGCCTCTATCGCGAAGCGCGAGGAGATCATCTACGTCTACGGACAGGAGAACGAGCCGGTGGTGCTCGATCGCCGCTCCCCCGTGCTGCACCTCATCCAGAAGATTCGCGACGAGAGCCATCGCTTCGCCGTAACCTACCACCGCAAGCGCAGGCAGATGCGCGACCGCGACAGCGAGCTACTGGCGATTCCCGGCGTAGGCCCACGCACCCGTCAGCGGTTGATCGAACACTTCGGCAGCGTGCGCGGAATCAAACAGGCAAAGCCGGATGCGCTGACCGCCGTTGTAAACGCAGCCACAGCCGAGCGCATCCGCAAATACTTCGAATCAAAATCTTCAGACAGCCCAGTGCTGACCGTGCTGAACTAGCTCCTGACAGAGAACGCCAGCGCAATCCCCTGGCATTCTCCTCTCAGGAAAGCTACGCGATCAGGCTCTTGGCTCTCCGCCGCGCCATCCCTACAACGCCCGCCAGCCCAGTTCCCAACAACACCAGCGTGCCCGGCTCCGGCGTCAGCCCATTACCCGGACCGCCAGGGTCCCCCGGATTCCCCGGGTCGCCAGTCGTAAACGTCAAGTCATCCAGGACGAACTGCTGCGGAATGCCCGTTCCATCACTGAAGAGCAACCTCGAGATACCAGTCAGATTCAAGCTCAACAGGCTCGACTCGCCGATATTCCCCGCTCCCGTGGCACTTCCCAGCAGATTGTTGGAGGCGTCATACGCCGAAACCGTCAGATCGAAGAAGTCCGTGTAATAGACGCTGATCCCATCCTGCAATGCATCGAACACGATCTCCATATCCTGGTCTGGATCGTTCGTGATCACGCCCTGACCGGAGTGCGCCGGAAAATCGGCGAAATCATGATCGGGATTATCGGCCGTCAACTGCACCGCATTCGTAAACGTCAATCCTGCATACTGCGTCGTGAGCTGAGTTGAATCCGCCAACTGTTCAAAGTCGATGGTCGTTGCGCCGGCAAAATTGCATGTAGCAACCACAAAAATCAAACCAGGCAGAGAGAATTTCTTCAAGTAAAGCCTCCAGAGTCAAATCGTTGAAAGGTGCATCTCGGTGGATGTCCTGTCAGCTTACCCAGCAACTCCATCGCCAAACAGCTATCACAATCCCAAACGATACATCTGCAACATAAATAAGAGATTAACCATCACAACCCAAGGAGTGAATGGCCCTAAATCGAATGCGTGCTGCACCACCTTGCATAAAAACAGGAAACGTTCTCCGCCTAAGCCATGATCCTGCCAGGATTAACCTCCACGTTGTAATGAAGATCACGTTGATATCGCAGCTAAGTCGCGTACTCTCTCCAGAGCGCTCTACGCTGTATCCACATATAGTCTACCTGTAAGTAATTGATTTATATAGAATGTAAGGAATTGATTTATATAGAAATGCAAGTAATAAGTAAATTTGATTTATATAGAATCTGTCATCCTGAGCGGAGCTTCTCGCAGCTTTATCGCGAGAAGCGCAGTCGAAGGACCTGCGGTTGCCTCGTAGCGCCGATCCTTTCCCCGTTTTTCCGGCACCTTCTGCTTCCACTGACCGAGACCTATATGTGGATACAGCCTAAAGCAGGTATTAATTGGGCCCATTCTCTAGAATAGAAAAGAGAAAAGGCTACCCCTCAACCCCAAACGCCCTAAACTAAGACCACGATGACCTTCAAGTTCTCCTCGCTCGCCCTTCTGGCCACCCTTACCACCGGAGCCACCGCTCAGACCGCAACCGCTCCGACCGCAACCGCTCCGAAAAAGCCCGTCGCTCACCGCACCACGGCTGCCACAGCAGCAAAGCCAAAGCCCGCAGCTCCAGTCGCCCCAGTCGCGAACCCCGCCGACAATCCACCCAACGTCCCCCAGGTCGTCGGCGCCCCCAAGCCGCTCTACGCGCTCCGCTACATCGATACCGTCATCGGCACCGGGCCCATCGCCGAGCCCCGCAAGTACTACACCGTCCACTACACCGGCTGGCTCTCCGACGGTACCAAGTTCGACTCCTCCGTCGACCGCGGCACTCCCATTACCTTCCCCTACGGAGCCCGCCAGGTCATCCCCGGCTGGGACACCGGCTTCGAGGGCATGCACGTCGGTGGCAAGCGCCGTCTCTACATCCCCTACCAGCTAGCCTACGGCGAGTCAGGCCGTCCCCCGGTCATCCCCGCCAAAGCCGACCTCATCTTCGACATCGAACTCGTCAACATCTCCGACACACCGCCGCAGCCCAAGCCCGAGCCCAAGCCAGAGGCAAACCCCGAGGCCAAGCCGTCAACCGATCCCGCCGCCAAGCCCGAGACAAGCGCCCCAGCCGGATCTCCACCCCCCGAAGCCCAGCCCAAAACTCCTCCGCATCCGGAAGGCCTCTAATCGCGTCCAATCTCAGGACGACTTAGAATCAACCTACATGTTTGAAAGGCTTAGACCACTCAACCCATACCTCAGGCGATACTGGAAGAGTCTCGCCTGGGGTGGCGTTGCGACCATCCTCTACAACGTCGTCAAGGTCCTCATCCCCGCCGTCATCGGCCACGCCGTGGACGACATGCAGCACGGCCTCACCCCGGCAAAAGTCCTTCACCACGGCCTCAACCTCCTCCTCATCGCCTCGATCTCCGCCATCTTTCTCTACATCACCCGGCAGGTCATCATCGGAGCCTCGCGCGAGATCGAGTTCGACCTCCGCAACGACCTCTTCAGCAATCTCGAACGCCAGTCGCCCAGCTTCTACCACACCCATCGCACCGGCGACATCATGGCCCGCACCACCAACGACCTCAACGCCGTCCGCCAGCTCCTCGGCCCCGCGATCATGTACAGCGCCAACACCATCGTCTTCACCGCGGCCGCGCTGCCCTTCATGTATCGCATCAGCCCCAGGCTGACCCTCTGCGCCTTCGTCCCGCTGCCAATCGCCTCGGTCCTGGTCCAGTACTTCGGCAACCGCATCCACCGCCGCTTCGAGCGCATCCAGGCCATGTTCTCCGACATCTCCGCCAAGGCTCAGGAGAACTTCTCCGGCGCACGCCTCATCCGCGCCTTCGCTCAGGAAGAGGCCGAGATCGCCTCCTTCGAGACCGCCAACCTCGAGTACATCAA
>Ga0193743_1001468_pt1 | contig 17537 bp, 14 predicted proteins | sample L2c2metaG_FD_143038 | JGI IMG/M metagenome (GOLD analysis project Ga0193743, IMG submission 143038) | Soil microbial communities from a riparian zone of the East river system, Colorado, United States - L2c2 | ecosystem: Environmental > Terrestrial > Soil > Riparian zone | place: USA: East River...
AGACGGGGGTGGCGCAGACGGGGGTAGCGACGACGAGGGTAGCGACGACGGGCGTAGCGCCGACCGGGACTGCACGAGCAGGCCGGCCCCGATCACACCCAGCAACACCCCGACGACCATCGGGACGACGTTCGGGCCGATCGCCGCCGAGGTGTCCCGCAGCCGGGACGCGTCGATGATCATGATGAAGGCGGCGACCACCATCAGCGCCCCGAATATCGCGGTGGCCCGCAGCGTCGACGGATCGGGCCCGGGTCGGTCCGGAACGCCATGGTCCGTGGGCTCAGGCGCTGGGGTGGTCATGGCCGCTCACCTCAAACCGATCGACTCGAGCACCTGGGTCACCCGGCGCTGCTCGGAGTCCACGAACTGCTCGAACTCCGGGCCGGCCAGCGTCGCGTCGCCCCAGCCGCGGCGGGCCAGCGCGTCCTGCCACTGTGGGGTCTTGGTCATCGCCACCAGCAGCTGCTCGAGCGCGGCCTCCTGCTCCGGGCTGATGTCCGGTGGGGCCACCACGCCGCGCCAGTTCTGCAGCTCGACGTCCACCCCGCTCTCCCGCAAGGTGGGCACGTCCGGGAGCGCGGGCAGCCGGTTCGGGCTGGATACCGCCAGCGCGCGCAAGGTGCCGGCGGTGATCTGCGGGCGGACCTCGGAGGCACCGGAGATGCCGGCCGTCGAGCGTCCGGACAGCAACGTGGTCAGCGCCTCGCCGCCGCCGGAGTGCGCCACGTAGGTCACCTTGCTGGGATCGCCGCCGATCGACTGCGCCATGAGGCCGGTCAGGATCTGCTCGACGCCGCCGGCGGATCCCCCGGAGATGGACACCGCCGACAGGTTCGCCCGCATGGCCGCGATCAGCCCGGCGATGTCCCGGATCGGTGAGTTCGCCGCCACCGTGATGACCTGGTAGTCGGTGGTCAGCCGAACCAGCGGGGTGGTGTCGGCCAACGAGTTCGGCGCGCGGTTCCGCTGCACCGCGCCGATCATGATCAGGCCCGTGGTCATCAGCTCGGTCGGCTGACCGGTATGCCGGACGAACTGGCTCAGCCCGATGGTGCCGCCGGCGCCCTCGACGTTGTAGACCTCGGTGCGGCCGACCAGCTCACGCAGCGCGCCCTGCATCTCCCGGGAGGTCTGGTCCCAGCCGCCGCCGGGGGCCGCCGGTGCCATGATCCGCAGTTGCCGGCCGTCCAGCACCTGCTGCGTGCTGGACCGCTCCTCGGACGGCGCGGTCACCACCACCGCGAGGGTGGCCACCACCGCTACGACCAGCGGTGTCCACCCGGTCCATCGCTCGGGTACCCAGCTGCTCCGTCGCTTCGCGGGCGGCGCGCTGGGCTCGGTCGGCGAGTTCGTCCTCGGCATGACCTGTCCAGCCCGTCGATGGGAGTGCGCCACGGCACGTTCAGGATTCTCGGCAATGTATCCAGAGATGAGCGGTGTGAACAAGATGGGAACAAGACGCCGACGCGGCCGGCGTGCGCAAGTCCGTCCCGCGGGCCCGCTCAGATCAGGCCGGCAGGCCTATTTCAGTTCTTCGGCGACCGCTTCCAGCATCGGCACCGCCCTGAGCAGCTCGTCGGTGATCTCGATGGGAAGCCGCTCCAGACAGGCGTACAGCACCTGGGTGCGCTGCGCCCGGATGCGCTGGTGCACCTCTGACCCAGCGGGAGTGACCTGCACCCGTGCCGCGCGCTGATCGGCGGGATCGGGTTGGCGCCGGATCAGCCCTTCGTCGTCGAGCTTGCGCACCACCCGAGAGAGCATGGTCGGGTTCAGCCCCTCCATCTCGGTCAGCTCGGTCAAGCCCAGCGGCCCGCGCACCGCGATCAGCCCCAGCACGGAGTACTGGGTGGGAGTCAGGCCCTCGTCGGTGGAGGTCGCGTTCAGCTGCCGGGCCAGCCGGCTGATGACGCCTCTCAGGCGGGCGACCATCTCGACGTCCATCACACCTCGAAATTTGCTTGCTTATCGGCAGGCAACGTACTGTAGGACACCGTGACCCGATCGGACAAACTCGCCGGTAGCCCTGGTCCGATCGTACCGAGACCGCCCCGGCGGGCCCCCGTGCCTCGGCCGGGTCCGACGGAGCTCGCCTCGACCGCCGGGGATCCCCTGCCCCGCCGCAAGCTGGTCTTCGCCATCGTCTCAATGGCCCTTTTCATGAGCTCTGTCGACCAGACCATCGTGGCCACCGGGCTACCCGCCATCCAGCGCGAACTGCACGCCCCGATCAACTGGAGCAGCTGGACGATCACGATCTACGCGCTCGGCCAGGTTCTGGCCATGCCGATGGCCGGCAAGATCAGCGACATGTACGGCCGGCGGAAGGTCTTTCTCATCTCGGCCGCCGTGTTCACCGTCGCCTCGCTGTGCTGCGGACTGGCCGGGAACATCTACCTGCTCGTCGCGCTCCGGCTGATCCAGGCGCTGGGCGGTGGCGCGTTCATGCCGTCGGCCACCGGCATTGTCTCCGACCACTTCGGCAGGGACCGTGACCGCGCGCTGGGCATGTTCACCAGCATCCTGCCGATCGGCGGGATCGTCGGCCCGATCCTGGGTGGCGTATTCGTCGCGGTGTGGTCCTGGCGCGGCATCTTCCTGGTCAACGTGCCTATCGGGATCGCGCTGATCGTGCTGGCCGCCGTGTTCATCCCTGCCGATTCCCCGAGGCCAACCAGCCGCATCGACGTGTACGGCATCTCGCTGCTCGGCGCGCTGATCCTGACCGCGATGTTCGGGATCACCTACCTGGGCACCGGCAACATCCCGATGTACAACCCGGTCTTCCTGGTGTCCGAGGCTATCGCGGCGACCGCGGCCTGGCTCTTCGTCCGGCACACCAAGCGGAGCGCGAGCCCGTTCATCCCGTACCGCCTGCTGCGCGGGCGGGGCTTCGCGGTGATGAACCTGATCAACCTGCTGTACGGCGCCGCCGCGCTCGGCTTCGGCGCGCTGGTGCCGCTCTACGCCGAGCAGCGTTACGGCATGCAGCCACTCGCTTCGGGTGTACTGCTCACCGCCAGGGCGGTCGGCATGATCTCGATTGCCGGGATTGCCGTGCTGGCCCTGCGCCGCACCGGCTGCCGGTTCCCGATGATCGCCGGGTTCCTGGTGCTGGCCGCCGGCCTGATCGCCATGGCGAGCACCCCGCACTACCTGTCGACCTATGCCTGGCTGGCCATCGCCGCCGGCATCACCGGCTGCGGGATGGGGCTCTCGGTGCCCGCCTCGAACAACGCCGGCCTGCAGTTGGCCCCCGATCAAGTGGCCGCGATTGCCGGGCTGCGCGGCATGTTCCGCCAGTCCGGTTCGATCATCGCGGTATCCGTCACCACCGCGATCGTGGCCCGGAGCAGCGATCCTGGTCTGTCCCAGGCGCACGTGTTCCTGGCCTTCGCCGCGTTGCTGATCGTCATCCTGCCGTTGGTGTTCACCGTGCCCGATCACCGAGGCAACTGGTAGCGCCGGCGGGGATTGGTCACGTCCGGGTCACGCATAGTTCCCTGTGCTCACGCACACGCTGCAACATGTGCGTGAGCACGCCAAAGTACGCGCGGCCGAGCTCAGCCGGTCAGGCGGCGAACTCGGCGATGGCGGGCTCGTTCCAGGTGATGCCCAGGCCGGGGCCGGCGGCGGTGACATAGCCATCCACCGGGCGGCACGGGTTGGTGAGCACCGGGCCGGCCAGGTCCAGGTACTCCAGCCAGTCGGCGGTGGGGGTGACCGCCAGGGTGTGCGCGCTCGCCTCGACGAACAGGTGGCTGGACACCGGCAGGGACGCGCCCTCGGCCAGGCCCACCGCGCCCATCCAGCCGGTGACGCCGCCGATCTTCATGATGTCCAGCATGGCGAAGTCACAGGCGGACGCGGAGATCGCCGCCTGCAGCCCGCGCGGGAACCACCAGTTCTCGCCGGTCTGCACCCGGGCACCGGTTCGCCGGCGTACCAGCGCGTGCCCGGCCAGGTCCGCCGCGGCGACCGGCTCCTCCACCCAGTAGAGGTTGAACCCCTCGAGGCGCTGGATGCGGCGGCAGGCCTCGGGCGGGTCGAGGGATTGATTGAAGTCGACCATGAGCTCCACGTCCGGCCCGATGATCTCCCGGACCCCGCCCGTGATGGCCACGTCCTGGGCCAGGTCCGGATAGCCGAGCTTGATCTTGATACCGGTGAAGCCGGCCTCCACCGACTTCCGCAGCAGGGCTTCATCTTTGACCGGGTCGACCATGCCGAAGCTGTCGTAGGCGCGCAGGGCCACCGGTGCGCCGCCGAGCAGGCTGACCACCGGCTGGTCGAGCACCTTGCCGAGTGCGTCCCAGAGCGCCATGTCGATGCCGGCCACCACCATGCCGAGCAGGCCCTGCATGCCCAGCAAGCGGAATCGAGCCTCGAAATCCCGCATCCGCTGCACCGGCACGAGCGGCTGCCCGACCAGTGAGGGAGCGATCTGCTCGACCAGCGCGGCCATCGGCGCGAGCGTCTCGGCGGCGTAGCCGAACAGCCAGGCATGCCCGACCACGTCGGCGTCGGTTCGGACATCCAGCAGCAACAGCGGCGCGGCGGGTATCGATCCGGACGCGGTGCGCAGCGGGCGGCTCAGCGGCGCCAGCACCGACCGGGCACGAACTTCGGTGATCGTGGGAACCGGGGACATCACCACACTCCTCTGCCTGTGGGCTCGCACCATCCTCCCGCTCAGTCGGCGAACCGGCCGGTCGAGGCGCGCAGCCCGCCGACCGTGGTGGCGGTCAGGGAGCGGCCCCGGGTCTCCGGTCCGAGCACCGTGGCGACGGCGCCGATGACGCAGGTAATCACCACGAACAGGGCGACCAGCCAGGACCGTCCGGACGCGGCGACGACCAGGGCCACCGCGATGATCGGGGTGAGTCCGCCGGAGAGCGCCCCGGCCACCTCGCGGCTGAACGCCAGCCCGGTGAACCGGGACCGCGCGGTGAACAGCTCGGAGAAGTAGGCGCCCTGCGGCCCGAACATGGCGCCGACTCCGATGCCCAGGCTCGCCACGATCACCAGCGTGATCGGCACCGGCGTTCTGGTGCCGTCGATCACCCAGAAGTACGGGTAGACGAACAGCGCGGAGAAACCGATGCCGAACAACACCACGGGCCTGCGGCCGACCCGGTCCGACAGGGCACCGAACAGCGGCAACGTGATCATGGTGACCAGGGTGGCCACGGTGATCGCGACCGGGCCGATGGAGTTCGACAGTTTCAGGGTCCCGGTCAGGTACGCGGCCATGAAGGTCAGATTGAGGTAGGCCACCACGTTCTGCGGGGTCTGCGTCCCGATGAGTACCAGCCCGGCTCGCTTCTCGTGCCGGAACACCTCCCTGATCGGCGACACCGGAGCCTGCTGTTGCGTGCGTTGTCGCGCGGCCAGGAACGCCGGGCTCTCGGTGAGCCGGAGCCTGATGACCAGCGCGACGGCGATCACCACGACGCTGGCCGCGAACGGGATCCGCCAGCCCCAGCTGAGGAACTGCTCCTCGGGCAGCTGGGTCACCATCGCGAAGGCACCCGAGGCGAGCAGCAGACCGAGGTACACCCCGACTGCCGGGAAGGCCCCGTACAGCCCGCGCCGGCGCGGTGGCGCATGCTCGGCGGACAGGATGGCCGCGCCGCCGAACTCCGCGCCGGCGCCGATGCCCTGCACCGCGCGCAGCACGATCAACAGGACCGGGGCAAGCACGCCAACCTGTTGATAGGTCGGTACGCAGGCCATCAGCACGGTGGACACGCCCATCACCAGCAGCGTGATCACCAGGACGTTCCGTCGGCCGACCAGGTCACCGAGCCGACCGAAGATCAGGCCGCCGAGCGGGCGGATGAAGTAGCCGACAGCCAGCGTGCCGAATGAGGCGAGCGTGGCCACGGTGGGGTCGAAGGTGGGGAAGATGATCCGGTTGAACACCAGCGCCGACGCGGTCCCGTAGAGGTAGAAGTCGTACCACTCGAGTGCCGAGCCGACCAGCGCGGCGAGCGCGACCTTGCGGGTGGCGCCCTCGGTCGGGCGATCCGTGAGGTTCGAGGCAGACATCGGTGTCCCTTTCCGCCGGCCTGGGTGTCCGGCGCTGCCGGCCGGCTCAGGCGACCCGGCGGGCGTCGATCTGGTCGCGGTCCCAGGCGATGCCCAGCCCAGGCCGGTCCGGGGCGACGGCGTGGCCATCGACGATGGCGAGCTGCTCGGTGGTGACCGCGCGCAGCTGCGGGATGTGCTCCACGTAGCGGCCGTTGGGCACCGCGGCGACCAGGCTGACGTGGATCTCCATCAGGAAGTGCGGGCAGACCACCACGTTGAACGCCTCCGCCAGGTGGGCAACCTTCAGCCACGGGGTGATGCCGCCGATCCGGGAGACGTCCACCTGCACGATGCCGGCGGCGCCGCGCTGCAGGTACTCCCGGAAATGGCCGACCGAGTACATCGACTCGCCGACGGCGATCGGGATCGGGGTGGCGGCGGCCAGCCGCTCGTGGCCGGCCACGTCCTCGGCGGGCAGCGGCTCCTCGAACCAGGCGAGGTCGTAGGGCTCCAGCAGCGCGGCGCGGCGGATCGCCTCGGCGGCGGTCATCGACTGGTTCGCGTCGACCATGATGTCGAACTCGGGGCCGACCGCCTCGCGCACCGCGCGCACCCTGTGGGCGTCCTCGACTCCGGTGGGTTTGCCGACTTTCAGCTTCACCCCGGGCCAGCCCTTCGCCTGGGACTCCAGCGCGCCGGCCACCAGCTCGTCCTGGTCGAGGTGCAGCCAGCCGCCTTCGGTGTCATACAGCGGCACGGACCGGCGGAACCCGCCGGCCAGCCGCCACAACGGTTCGCCGGCGCGCAGGCAGCGCAGGTCCCACAGCGCCAGGTCGGCGGCGGCCAGGGCGAGGGCGGTGATCACCCCGACGCTGGTTGCCCTGGTCGAGTCGTAGAGCGCCCGCCAGGCGGCCTCCACCTCGCGGGCGTCGCGGCCGACCAGCACCGGCAACAGGTGCTCACGCAGCATGGCCAGCACCGCCCGGCCGCCGGTGCCGATCGTGTAGGCGTACCCGGTCCCGGTGAGCCCGTCGTCGGTGGCCACCTCGACGAAGATCGTCTCCTGCTTCAGAAAACTCTGCATCGCGTCGGTGCGCACCGTCTCGACCTCGATGTCAACCAAGTACGCCTCCGCCGTCACAACCCGAGCCACCGCTGCCTCCAGTCGCGTCGCAAATATCCTATAGGATCCGCGCAGAATGCTATAGGAAAGCCCGACTGGCAACCCCAGGCTCCGTATCGAGGTACCGCTGCCTTTCACCCGCCGTGGGCGCCGCGGACCCGGTTCGACACAGCGCGCGGCGCCCCGCACAGCCCGCCAGGCCCGACACAGCCCGCCAGGCCCGACACAGCGCGTCGACCGGCTGTGTGAGGACGCCGCGGGCTGTGTGAGCGGGCGGTGAGGCTGTGTGAGCGCGGCCGCCGCGGCGGCTGCGAGGGCGGCCGGGCGGTGAGTTAGCCGAGTTGGATGGAGCGTTTGGCCAGGCCGTTCCAGAAGCCCTCGATCACGGCGCGCTGCGTGTCCAGCTCATCGGCACCGGCGCCCAGCGTGACGAACAGTGGGGCGAAGTGCTCGGTGCGGGGATGCGCGAGCCGCCCCGCCGGTGCCTTGTGCTCGAAGTCCAGCAGCGCGTCCAGGTCCCCGGCAGCCAGTACTCGTCGGCCCCAGTCGTCGAACTCGGCCATCACCGAGGACACCTCGCCGCTGGAGTGCAGCGCGCGCAGGTTGTGCGTGAAGAACCCGCTGCCGATGATCAGTACGCCCTCGTCGCGCAGTGGGGCGAGCCGGCGGCCCATGGCCATCAGCCGCCGAGGGTCCAGGCTGGGCATGGACAGCTGCAGTACCGGGATGTCCGCCTCGGGGAACATCTCCACCAGCGGGACGTAGGCCCCGTGGTCCAAACCCCGGTCCGGCGACTGCTCGACCGGCTCGCCCGGGCCAGCGAGCAGCGCACGCACCCTGGCGGCCAGCTCGGGCGCCCCCGGCGCGGGGTACCGGACCTGGTAGTAGCGCTCGGGGAAGCCCCAGAAGTCGTAGACCAGCGGGACGGTGGTGGTCGCGCTGAGCGCAATGGGCGCCTCCTCCCAGTGCGCGGAGACCATCAGGATCGATGTCGGCCTGGGCAGCTCAGCTGACCACGCGGCCAGCTCGCCGGGCCAGATCGGGTCGTCGGCGAGCGGCGGCGCCCCGTGCGAGAGGTAGAGCGCCGGCATGGGTTCGCTGGTGGCGGGCATGGTCATGGCGTTTCCGCCTTCCCGTTCAGAACGTTCAGATCTGGTTGAACTTTGAACCAGCTGACTCCCACCCTACGCTTTTAGTTCGAATTTGAACCGCCTGAACGGGTCGAGCTTCCGCCGACCGCCCGAAGGTGTGCGGCGAGCACTTCGAGGCTGTCCGCAAGGTTGGCGAACCGGTCGTGGTCCAGCCCGTCCACGAACACCTCCCGTACCCGAGCGGCGTGCCCTGGCGCGGTCTCGCGCAGCTTGGCCCAGCCGGCGTCGGTCAGAGCGGCGATGATCCCCCGCACGTCGGACTCGCAGGAGCGGCGGCGCACCAGCCCGGCCTTCTCCAGCTGGCCGACCTGATAGGTCAGCCCGCTTTTCGAGATGACCGCGCGGCCGGCGAGCTCGGTCATCCGCACTTCGCCGCCGGGGGCCTCGGACAGCCACACCAGCACCGCGTACTGCGCATGAGTCAGCCCCGCATCTTCCTTGAGCTGCTGTTCGACCAGCCGATCGAGCATGCCGCCGATCGCGAGGAAGTTGCGCCACGCGCGCCCCTCCCGCTCGTCCAGCCACCGAGGCTCATCCATACCTGAACCGTAGCGCCTTCGTTCAAATTCGAATCAGTTACTGAGCCCGAGGCTCAGCCTCCGGCTCGCCGGCCGATCACTCCGGAGCCGGCCGGTCAGGCGCTGGCGGCGGGGAGCTCGCGGGGCACCGGGGGCCAGCTGCGGGCGCCCAGTTCCTGGGAGATGGACCGGGCCGCGGTGCGCAGCGCTTCGGTGGCTGCGGCGTCCAGTGGCCACTGCCCGGCCGGCACCACCAGTCCGAGCGCCCCGGGGACCTCACCGAGGGCGTCCACCAGCGGCGCGGCGACGCCGCACTCGCCGATCACCGCCTCCTCCACCTCGGTGGCCAGCCCGGTGCGGCGCACCACGTCCAGTTGGGCGCGCAGCAGCGCCGGGTCGGTGACGGTGTCGGCGGTCATGCCACGCAGCGGGGCGCCGCCTGGCTGGTCGGCCGCCGAGGCCAGCAGGGCCTTGCCCAGCGCGCAGGCGTGCGCCGGGATGACGATTCCAACCTCGGGCATCTGCCGGCTGCCGTCCGGCCTCGGCTCGTGGTGCACCACCACCACGTCACCCTGCAGCAGCACCCCGGCCCGCACCGCGCATCCGGTGCGCCGGGCCAGATCCTCCGCCCAGCCGACCACCCGGGAGCGCAGTTCCAGCGTGTGCAGGTACACGTTGCCCAGCCGGAGGGTGGCCGGGCCCAAGCGGTAGCGCCCGGAGTCTCGCTCCTGGGCCACCAGGCCGTGGGCCAGCAAGGTACGGATGATGCCGTGCACGGTGGACGGGGCCAGCTGCAGTTCGGCGGCCACCTCGCCGAGGCTCATTCGGCGGGCGCCCTGCAGCACCATCAGGATGCGCACGGCGCGGTCCACCGCCTGGATCACCGGCCCCGCCTTCCTCGCCGCATCGGACCTTGTGCGACCCGTCACAGCAGCGTAGCGTCCTCGGATGCATTCGACATCGTCGAATGTGCTTTGACCATACCGCGATGTCCGACCGGAGACCAGTATGAAGAAGCTCATCAACAACCCCGCTGACGTGGTGACCGATGCGCTGCGTGGGATGGCCTCGGCGCACCCGGAGTTGCGCGTCGACCTGGAAAACAAGATCGTCTACCGGGCAGACGCGCCGGTCCAGGGCAAAGTCGGGCTGCTGTCCGGCGGCGGCTCCGGACACGAACCGCTGCACGGCGGATTCGTCGGGCCCGGCATGCTCGACGCGGCCTGCGCCGGGGAGGTGTTCACCTCGCCGGTGCCGGACCAGGTGGTCGCCGCCACCAAGGGCGTGGACGGTGGCGCCGGCGTGCTGCACATCGTGAAGAACTACACCGGCGACGTGATGAACTTCGAGATGGCCGCCGAGCTGGCCGCCGCCGAGGCGGAGGTCGAGGTCGCCGTCGTGGTCACCAACGACGACGTCGCCGTCCAGGACAGCCTCTACACCGCCGGCCGGCGCGGCGTGGGCGTCACCGTGGTGCTGGAGAAGATCGCCGGCGCGGCCGCCGAGCAGGGCCGGAAACTGGCCGAGGTCGCCGAGATCGCCGGGCGGGTGAACGAGAACGGCCGGAGCATGGGCATGGCGCTGACCTCGTGCACCGTGCCAGCGGCCGGCAAACCCACCTTCGAGCTGACCGACACCGAGATGGAGATCGGTATCGGTATCCACGGCGAGCCGGGCCGGCGCCGCGTGCCGATGGCCCCGGCCAGGGAGGTCGCCGCGCAGCTGGTCGAGCCGATCCTGGCCGACCTGGACTTCACCGGCGGCGATGGTGTGCTCGCCTTTGTGAACGGGATGGGCGGAACCCCGCTGCTGGAGCTGTACCTGATGTACCAGGAGGTGGCCACCATCCTGGACAAGGCGGGGGTACGGGTGGTCCGCTCGCTGGTTGGCCCGTACATCACAAGCCTGGAGATGGCCGGTTGCTCGGTAACCCTGGTAAAGCTGGATGATGAGCTGACCGGGTTGTGGGACGCGCCGGTGCGTACCCCCGGGCTGCGGTGGGGGGTCTAAGGCGTGGCCGACACGATCGACACGGTCGGGCTGATCCGCTGGCTGGCCGAGTTCGCTCGGCTGGTCGGCGAGCAGCGCGAGCAGCTCACCGCGCTGGACGCGGCGATCGGCGACGCTGATCACGGCAGCAACATGGACCGGGGAATGTCCGCGGTGGCCGCCGCGCTTCCCGGCCTGGACGCCGAGTCGCCGGCCGGGCTGCTGAAGAAGGTGGCCAGCACGCTGATCAGCACGGTGGGCGGGGCGAGCGGCCCGCTGTACGGCACGTTCTTCCTGCGGATGGCGACCGCCACCGGCCCGGTGGACTCGCTGGACGGGCCGGCATTCGCCAAGGCGCTGCGGGCCGGGGTGGACGGCGTGGTGGCCCGGGGCAAGGCCGAGGCGGGCGACAAGACCATGTTCGACGCGTTGGCCCCGGCGGTGGACGCGTTGGACGAGGCGCTGGCCTCGGGCACCGCGCTGGACGAGGCGTTGCGCGGGGCGGCGCGGGCGGCGGCCGAGGGCCGGGACGCCACGATCCCGCTGGTCGCGCGCAAGGGACGGGCCAGCTACCTGGGGGAACGCAGCGCCGGGCACCAGGATCCGGGCGCCACCTCGGCGGCGTTGCTGCTCGCCGCGACAGCCGCGCTGACCACCGAGTCAGCCACCGACTCGACCACCGGGAACGGGAGCTGAGCGGCGCGGTGGTGGGCATCGTCGTGGTCTCGCACAGTCGGGCGCTGGCCGATGCGGCCGTGGCACTTGCGTCCGAGATGCTGCACGGTCAGCGGGTGCCCATCGAGGTGGCCGCTGGGCTGGACGAGACCACCTTCGGCACCGACGCGACGGCGATCGTCACCGCGATCACCGACGCCGACGCGGCCGCCGACGGGGGCGTGGTGGTGCTGATGGATCTGGGCAGCGCGGTGCTGTCCGCCGAGCTGGCCCTCGAGCTGCTGGACGACGAGGTGCGGGAGCGGGTGCTGCTGTGCCCCGCGCCACTGGTCGAGGGGCTGGTGGTGGCCGTGGTCAGCGCGGCCGGCGGGGCCAGCCGGGCCGAGGTGGCCGCCGAGGCGGGCGGCGCGTTGGCCGGCAAGCTGGCCCAGCTCGGCGGTCCGGTCGAGGCGCCCGCCGAGACCGGCTCCCCGGCCGACCGACCGGGCGAGCTGGTCGGTTCGTTCACCGTGGTCAACCCGCACGGTCTGCATGCCAGGCCGGCCGCGGTCCTGGCCGCGCGGGCCCGTCAGTTCGACGCCCAGGTGGAGCTGCGCAACCGCACCACCGGGTCCGGCTGGGTGCCCGCGGCCAGCCTCTCCAAGCTGGGCACCCTGGGCGCGTTGCCCGGCCACCAGCTGGAGATTCGCGCCCAGGGCAGTCAGGCCGAGCAGGCGCTGGACGAGCTGTTGGCGCTGGGTGTCCGGGGCTTCGACGAAGCGCCCGCCTCGGCCCGCCCAGCACCGCCGGCCCCGGCCCGGCCAGCACCCGCCGCCGCTCCGTCCGCCGCCGCTCGGTCCGCCACCGACCGGGCGGTGACCACCGCGCCGATCGCGGCATCCCCCGGCCTGGGCATCGGGCCGGCCTGCCCGCTGCGCACCGACGCTCCGGTGCCGGTGGACGAGGCGAGCGACAAGGGTGACACGGACCCGGCCGCCGAGTGGCGTCGACTGACGGACGCGGTGGACATCGCCCGCGAGGACATCCAGCGGGTCCGGGCCAGGGCGACCGAGCAGGTCGGCGAAGCCGAAGCGAGCATCTTCGACGCGCACCTGGCCATGCTCGACGATCCCGAGCTGCTCGGCGGCGCCCACACCCGGACCGACGGTGGAGCCGCCGCCGCGACGGCCTGGGCGACCTCGATCGCCGAGGCCCACGACGCGCTCGCCGCGCTGGACGACGAATACCTGCGGGCCAGGGCGGCCGACGTGCGGGCGGTCGGTGACCAGGTGCTGCGCGCACTGGCCGGGGGCCCCGCCGAGGTGGCCAGCCCGGAGGGCGTGCTGGTGGCCGCCGACCTGACCCCCGCGCAGGCCGCTGAGCTGGACGCCGCCCGGGTGGACGCGGTGGTGCTCGCCTACGGCAGCCTGACCGCGCACGCCACGATCCTGCTCCGCGCGCTGGGCATCCCCGCGGTGGTGGCGGCCGGGCCGGCGGTGCTGGCCATCCCGGAGGGCACCCTGGTGGCGGTGGACGGCATCCGGGGCGAGGTGCTCGTCGACCCGGACACCGAGGTGCAACGCGCACTCCGCGAGCGCGCCGAGGCGCTGGCCGAACAGGACCGCGAGGCCCGGGCGCTCACCAACCAGCCGGCGGCCACCCTCAACGGGGTGCCGGTATCCGTGGCGGCCAACATCGGTTCGGTGGCCGACGCGCTCGCCGCCGCCGAGCGGGGCGCGGACCTGGCCGGCCTGGTGCGCACCGAGTTCCTCTTCCTGGGCCGGGACCGCGCACCCGACGCCGCCGAGCAGGAGCACAGCTACCGGGAGATCGCCGACGCTCTGCACGGCCGCCGGATCACCCTGCGCACCCTGGACGTGGGCGGCGACAAGCCGCTGAGCTACCTGCCCACCCCGGCCGAGGCGAATCCATTCCTCGCGCTGCGCGGCATCCGGCTCGCCCTGGCCCGCCCCGAGCTGCTGGCCGAACAGCTGCTGGCCATCGTCCGGGTCGCCCACGACACCCCGGTGGACCTGATGTTCCCGATGGTCAGCACGCTCGACGAGTTGCTCTCCGCGCGGCGCATGCTGACCGAGGCGATCGAAACGGCCGGTGAAGCCGAACCACCGGAGCTGCGCGTCGGGATCATGGTCGAGGTGCCGGCCACCGCGCTGAAGGCGGCGGTGTTCGCCCCGCACGTGGACTTCTTCAGCATCGGCACGAACGACCTCACCCAGTACACGCTGGCCGCCGAGCGGGGCAACGACAACGTCGCGGCGCTCGGCGACCCACTCGACCCGGGCGTGCTGCGGCTGATCGACGCGGTCTGCCGGGCCGCCGGTGGTGGTGCCGGGCCGCTGGTGGCGGTGTGCGGGGAGCTGGCCGCCGACGAGCTCGCGGTGCCGCTGCTGCTCGGACTCGGGGTGCGCGAGCTGAGCGTGAACCCGCGCGCGGTGCCGGGCGTGAAGCAGGCGGTGCGCGCGGTCGACCTGCCCAAGGCCGTCGAGCTGGCCGCCCGCACGCTGCGAGCCGAGAGCGCGACCGCCGTCCGCACCCTGCTCACCGAGTTCACCAGCTAGTTGTGCGGGTCCTCAGCGACTCGGACGGCTAGGTCGGCTCGGAGGGCCTTTTTGTCGATCTTGCCTACCTTGGTGACCGGCAGCTCGGCCACAGTGATCAAGTGCTCCGGCCATTTGAACCGGGCCACCTCGGCGGCCGCCATCGCCTCTCGGATCTCGGCCAGGGTGACCGCGGCGCCGGGACGGGGCACCACGTACAGGCATACCCGCTCGCCCAGCTCCGGGTCCGGCATGCCCACGGCGGCGACCTGCCGAACCGCCGGCACGCGGTAGGCCAGGTTCTCCACCTCTTCGGCGGACACGTTCTCGCCGCCGCGGTTGATCATGTCTTTGTCCCGGCCCTCGACGATCAGGTTGCCCTCGGGGGTGCGTCGACAGATGTCCCCGCTGCGGTACCAGCCGTCCGGGGTGAACGCTCGGGCGTTGTGTTCGGCGGCCCGGTAGTACCCGCGCGGGGTGTACGGGCCTCGGGTGAGCAGTGAGCCCGCCTCACCGTCGGGCACGTCCCGGCCCAGCTCGTCGACCAGCCGCACCTCGTCGTCCGGGCACAGCGGGCGCCCCTGGGTGCCACAGATCACCGGCTCCGGGTCGTCCAGGCGGGTGTAGTTGAGCAGCCCCTCGGCCATCCCGAACACCTGCTGCAGGGTGGCGCCCAGCACCGGCCGGACCCGGCGGGCGAGTTCGTCGGCGATCCGCGCGCCGCCGACCTGCAGCACCCGCAGCGTGCCCACCTGCTCCGCTCGGTGCCCTTCACCAGCCCCCTGACCAGCCCCCTGACCAGCGCAGTACTCCAACCAGCGGCCGGCCACCGCCGGGACCACCGCCGTGTGCGTGACGCCCTCGGCGGCGATGGTGGCAAACGCCCGGGCCGGCTCCGGGGAGGGCAGCATCACCACCCGCCCGCCGGCCAGCAGGGTGCCCAGGATGCCGGGGCAGGCCAGCGGAAAGTTGTGCCCGGCCGGCAGGCTGACCAGGTACACGCTGTCCGCGCCCACCCCACACAGCTCGGCGCTGGCCCGTGCGTTGTACGCGTAGTCGTCGTGGGTGCGGGCGATCAGCTTGGGCAGCCCGGTGGTGCCGCCGGAGAGCAGGAACACCGCGACCTCCGCGCTGGCCGGCGGGGCGCCCGCCGAGGCCACCCGGTCGTCGTCCGGGTGTTCGCTGGGCGCGCACAGGGCACGGAGGTCGACGCTCCCGGCGACCAGCTCGTCGCCGGCGACCAGCACATGGCGCAGCCCGTCCAGCTCGGTCGCCAGGTCGTGCGCGAGCTTCTGGTGGTCGAAGTCGCCGAGCCGGTCGGGCACCGCGATGGCCGCCACCTCGGCATGCCTGGCCAGGTGGGTCAGCTCGCCTCTTCGGTGCGCGGGCAGCGCCATCACCGGGACAACTCCGGCGCGCAGGCAGGCCATGGTGAGCACCACGAACTCCCAGCCGTTGGGCAGCTGGACCAGGATCCGATCGCCGGGGCGCAGCCCCAGCGCGCGCAGCCGGGCGGCCGCCGCGTCCACCCGCTCGGCCAGTTCGGCGTGGCGCAGCCGCACCCCGGCCGCCGGATCGATCAGGGCGGGGGCGTCCGGCGTGCGGTCGGCGGCCTGGCGCAGCAGCTCACCCAGCGAGCGGCCGGCCCAGTACCCGGCCCGGACGTAGCGCTGCACATACTCCGCCGGCCACGGCACAAGTCCGTCACTGATCGTGGTGGCCACGGATGTCCTCCTCCGGTTCCGACAGCCCGACCAGGTCGGCCCGGCCGGAGAGCACGGCGGTGACCGCACGGTCGCGGTCCAGCTCGTCGTCCACCAGCAGCGCCGGCACACCGTGTCGCAGCCGGGCCTGCTCGCAGAGCAGCGTGCGGTTCAACGGGGTACCGCCGTGCACCGCGACCAGCGCCGGCCCGGCCGCCACCAGCGCGGCCAGCTGGTCCAACGCGGCGGCGAGGGAGCCCTCCTGGTCGGGAGCGCGCACCCTGGCGCCCCACCGCTCACCCGCAACACCCGGTGGAAGTTCAGCGAACAGCGGGAGCTCGACGCCGCTGTCCGGTTCGGTGGCCAGCAGCTCGGTGACGGTCAGCACCCTGCCCTTCAGGGTCACGCCGGCCAGCTCCAGCTCGCTGTGCAACGGCTCGGCCCCGTGCCGGCGCAGCCAGCCGCGGTGAGCCTCGGCGACGAACTTCCGGTCGCGGCGGGCGAGCCGGGCGTCGGTGATGCTGCGGGAGAGGAAGTGGTAGCCGAACTGCCACGGCTCGAAGGCGTCGTGGTAGCGGCCGAAGTGCTCCCACCAGCTCAGGGACGGCCCGGCCGAACCCTGGATGGCCCGCACCGACGGCTGGGCGGCGGCCTCGTACCCCGCCAGTGCGCCGGCCAGGTCTCCTGGGTGCTCGGTCAGCGCGGCGGCCAGCGCGACCGCGTCCTCCATGGCCATCTTGGTGCCGGAGCCGACCGAGAAGTGCGCGGTGTGCACCGCGTCCCCGAGCAGCGCCACCGGCCGGGGCGTGCACGTGCTCCACCGGGAGGTACGACGGGTTCGGAAGTTGCCCCACCGGGAGTTGTTGCCCAGCAGCCGGCGCCCGTCGATCTGCCCGGCGAACAGGTTTTCCAGGTACGTCTGAGAGACCAGGTCGCTGGGCCCGGGCGGCTGGCCGTCATCGAACCGGTCCAGCCCGGCGGCCCGCCATGACGCCTCGTCGGTCTCCACGATGAACGTGCTGACCTCGTCGCTGATCGGGTAGCCGTGCACCGCGAACACCCCGTGCGGACCGCGCTGGTGCACAAAGGTGAGCCCGTCGAACAGGTAGTCGGTGCCGAACCAGATGAACTTCGCGCTGGCCGTCTCCACCGACTCCCCGAGCTCGACGCCGAGGCCCCGCAGCTCCTGGCGGACGGTCGAACCGGTGCCGTCGGCGGCCACCACCAGGTCGTAACCGTCCAGATCGGCCAGCCGGACCTCGGTGGCGTAGCGCACCTCGGCGCCGGCTTCCTCGGCCCGGTCGGCCAGCAGCCGCAGCAGGGTGCGCCGGGCGATCGCGGCCATGCCGTTGCCGGCGCAGCGCAACCGCTCGCCCTTGAGCCGCACTTCGATCTCATCCCAGTGCCGGCCGTGCCGCTCCAGCGCCTCCCGCAGCACCGGATCGGCGGCGTGGATGCCGGCCAAGGTGCGGTCGGAGAACACCACGCCGAAGCCGAACGTATCGCCCGCCCGGTTCCGTTCGAACACGGTGACCTCGGTGGACGGGTCGGCCCGGCGCACCAGCGTGGCCAGGAACAGCCCACCCGGGCCGCCGCCGACCACCGCAACCCGCACCGGACCTGGTCCCATCCGCCGCCTTCCGTCGACCGGAGCCAAGGCCCCGCAGAGTCAGCGCCTCCAAAAATACAACATTCTGCTCACGATTGACCAGATAATGAAACTATTCGCGCCTGACGTTCTCACCCACCGGGGCCGCGATCGGGTCCGGATCCGGGGTAGATCCGAGCAGCTCATCCACGTGGGC